>Ga0206866_1062_pt1 | contig 24087 bp, 14 predicted proteins | sample Alteio_BWOrgCont_40_FD_152626 | JGI IMG/M metagenome (GOLD analysis project Ga0206866, IMG submission 152626) | Enriched cells from forest soil in Barre Woods Harvard Forest LTER site, Petersham, Massachusetts, United States -... | ecosystem: Environmental > Terrestrial > Soil > Temperate forest >... | reverse complement strand
ACGCAGGGTAATGCACAGAGTTCAGGGAGAAAGATAAATGGCTCAAGTCACGCGCTCGGCGAAAACTTACGATGTGTGTGTGATTGGCTCCGGCGCAGGCGGCGGCATGGCGGCGAAGATTCTCACCGAAGGCGGCCTGAGCGTGGCGCTGCTGGAAGCCGGCCCGCAGGTCCATCCCGAAAAAGATTTCAAGATGCTGATGTGGCCATACGAACTGCCGCATCGTGGCGCGGGCGTCGGCGGGGCGGCGCTCGAAAATTTCAGCGAATTTCTGGCGCCCAATGGTTCGTGGGACATCGCAGGCGAACCGTACACATCGGCGCCGGGCGCGGATTTTCAGTGGTTCCGCTCGCGCATTGTGGGCGGGCGTACGAATCATTGGGGGCGCATCGCGCTGCGGTTCGCTCCCGTGGATTTTCGCTCGTACACGCGAGATTCGCTCGGAGCGGACTGGCCCATCTCTTACCAGGATCTTGCGCCGTATTACGACAAGGTGGAATCGTATATCGGGGTGTTTGGCACAAAGGAGAATGTGTCCAGCGCGCCGGACGGCGTTTTCCTGCCGCCGCCGAAGCCCCGCTGCCACGAACTGATCGTCAAGAAGGCTTGCGACAAGCTGAACATTATCTGCATCCCTTCGCGCCTTGCGATTCTCACGCAGTCGGTTAACGGGCGCTTGCCCTGCCACTATTGCGGGCAGTGTGGGCGCGGGTGCGTCACCGCTTCGAATTTCAGCTCCAGCCAGGTCTTGTTGCCGCCGGCGATGGCGACCGGCAAGCTGACGCTGATTACCGGTGCTATGGCGCGCGAGGTTCTCGTAGGCAAAGACGGAAAAGCCGAGAGCGTGTCTTACATCGACAAGGCCACGCGTACCGAGAAGCGCATCAGCGCGCGCGCCGTCGTCTTGGCGGCGAGCGCGTGCGAATCCGCGCGGCTGCTGCTCAATTCCAAGTCTGCTTCATTTCCTGATGGCCTCGCGAATTCTTCAGGAACGGTTGGCAAATATCTGACCGATTCGGTCGGCAGCGACGGCTGGGGAGAATTTCCGTATCTCGACAAAATGCCGCCGCACAATCACGACGGCGTTGGCGGAATGCACGTGTACATTCCGTGGTGGAAATTCGACCGCAAGAACGACTTCCCCCGCGGCTATCACATCGAGATTTGGGGCGGGCGCGACATGCCCGGCGTCGGAATGTTCGATGGGCTGTGCCACCGTGAGGAGGGCTACGGCGCAGGGCTGAAGCAGCGAGCGCGGAAAGTGTACGGCACGACCATCGGGTTTTCCGGGCGTGGCGAGATGATTCCGAACCCGGACACGTATTGCGAAATCGATCCAGACGTCGTAGATCAGTGGGGCATTCCGGTGCTGCGCTTCCATTTCAAGTGGACTGATTACGAGCTGCGGCAGGCGCAGGACATGCAGCAAACCTTCCGCGCGATTGTCGAGGCGGCGGGCGGGGAATACCGCACGAAGACAAGGATCGATGGGCCGTATCCGTTCGGGATTCAAGCGGGCGGCAAAATCATCCACGAAGTGGGCACCGCGCGTATGGGCGCAGACCCGAAGACTTCCGTGCTGAACGGTTATTGCCAGGCGCACGACGTGAAGAATCTCTTTGTTACTGACGGCGCTCCGTTGGTAACTAACCCGGACAAGAATCCGACGCTGACGATCATGGCGTTGTCGTGGCGAGCTTCGGAGTACCTGCTTGCCGAAGCGCAAAAAGGAAATCTGTGATGCTCGCCAAGTGTAGAGACATTGTCATCCCGAGCCTGTCTGCGCAGGCTGGCGTAGCGATCGAAGATTCCGGGTTGGCCGGAAAGGACTTCAACCACACGAATTGCGAGGAGCTATGAGTGCACACGGTGTAACGCGACGCGACATTTTGAAGACGCTGGCGATGGGCGCGGTCGGCGGCTCGGTGCTGCAAGTTATTCCCGCCAAGGCCGCGGAATTCGTGCACCAGGCGGTGCGCAAGGAAAAGGCCGCGTCGCCGGCAGGGAAGTACACTCCCAAATATTTTTCCGCGCACCAATACGAGATGCTGAATTGGCTTTGCGACTCCATCATTCCCAAGGACGATCATTCCGGCGGAGCGGTGGAGGCCGGCGCGCCGGAGTTCATCGATTTGCTGACGAGCGAAAATGAAAAATACCAGTTGCGGTTAGGCGGCGGGTTGGTGTGGCTCGATAGCTTCTGCGCGGACCGTTACGCGAAATCTTTTATGGAATGCGCTCCGGAGCAACGCAACGAGGTGCTGGACCTGATTGCCTATCGCAAAAATGCGAAAAAAGACGCGTCGCTCAGCCAGGGAGTCGCCTTCTTCGCGTTTCTGCGCAAGATGACCTGCGACGGCTTCTACACCAGCAAAATTGGCATCGCCGATTTGCAGTACGTCGGCAATACCTCGCTGCGCGAATTCCCAGGCTGCCCGCCACTGCCAGACGCCCGCACCTGACAGGCTTAGACCTTAAAATTAGCCAAGTACTCGTAGCTGATCTTGATGTCCTCGAACGCCGACTTTGGCTCGTCGTTTTCAACGAAATAGTGCTGGATTCCGGCCTTGCCGGATTGCGCGAAGATGCGCTTGAAGTCGATTTCGCCTTGGCCGACGTCGGTCATGTGCCCGGGCTTCTTGGACGCGCCAGTCGCGCCGCCGTAGTCGTTGCCGCCCGGTCCCTTGGAGGTCCAGTCTTTCACATGTACCAGCGGGAAGCGGCCGGGGTAGCGGTCAAAGTATTTCACGGGATCCTGCCCGCCCACAGTAATCCAGCAGAGGTCCATTTCCATCTTGACCAGCTTGGGATCGGTCTCGGCGAGCAGAAAATCATAAGGGAACTTGCCGCCCAGCGTGTCGGAAGGCTCAAACTCGAACGCGTGATTGTGATAGGCGAACTGGATGCCGGCTTTCTGCGCTGCTTCGCCGGCGCGGTTGAACGCCTCAGCGGCGTGCTTCCATCCGTCCCCTTCTTTGCGCTGCGAAACGTCAATCCACGGGCACACGATGAACTTCTGCCCGATTGTGTGAGCGGCTTCGAGTGTTTCCGGCCACTTTTTCTCGATCGCTTCGTACGGGACGTGTTCCGACGGCGAAGTGAGCTTGTTGCTGTCCAGAATGGCTCGGACTTCCTGCGGTGATTTGCCGTAGTACCCCGCGAACTCGACTTCTTTGTAGCCAATCTGCGCGACTTTCGCGATGGTGCCCTCGAAATCCTTCTTCATGAGGTCGCGCACGGTATAGAGCTGCAATCCGACACGTTCGATGTGATGAGTTTCAGCGGGCCACGCAGGACGCGAGGCGGCTACGGCGGCGGCGACAGATGTTCCGATAAACGTTCGTCGATTCATGGCGCGCATTGTACTCCTTTCGCGGAGAGTTGGCAGTCGAAAAGTGCAAACCAAGAGCAGGCGGCACGAGCCAATTCGATCCGTTAGTTGCAAGCGAATCACAAAAAAAGGCGGCGCTCCGGGAAGCGCCGCCTTTCGGGGTGGTTGGTGGTCAGTTAAAAGTAGAACCGCAGGCCAAGCTGCATACGACGTGGATCGTGGGCCGCGCTCAAATGCATGAAGGTGCTGCCCGGTAGAAACGCTGCGTTGATGCCGGTACCTGCCCCCGACCCATTGCCGCCGTACTGGGTGTGGTTGAAGAGGTTGAACGTTTCCGCGCGGAACTCGAACCCAGCCCGCTCGTTGATGGCGAAACGCTTAAAGAGGCCGAAGTCGAAGTTCAGACGTCCGGGCAATGTAAGAGTGTTGCGGCCGACATTGCCGAAAGTGAGTCCCGTCGGGGCCTTAAAGGCGTTTGGATTGTAAAAGAGCGGTCCGCGCGTATTTGGATCTTGGTTAGGGGTGAACCCAGCCTTGGGGTCACTCAACAAGTCGGGGTGAGAGGCAGCAGTGGCAACGCCATTGCCCACGCCGGCGTTATCCCCGAAGCTTCCCAAACCGTTGGTCACTGAAAAGGGTTGCCCGCTTTGAGCCACGGTGATACCGGAAATCTGCCAGCCCCCGAGGACGTTGTGAGACAGGCCGCTGCCGCGGAAAAACGGCAGTCCGTAGACATAGCTGATTGACAGATTGTGCCGCTGATCAAAGTTGGAGCTGCCGCGATTGTTGGCGACGTCGAAAGCGTTCAAGATAGTGTTGTCAGAACGATCCGAAGAATCGTCAATGGCATGGCTATACGAATAAGCGATGCTCATCGTCAAGTCGCCGATAGAGCGCGTAGCCGATACTTGCAGCGCGTGATAGATGGAGTTTGCTTCGTCCCGGAGTGATGTGATGTTGCTGTTACCGGGGAATATGGGGCGAACCGCATCGACACTCGAAATCTGCCCGCAAGCGACGGCGAGATTAAGTGCCACCTGTCCGGAGACTGGTTTCCCGTTCACGCTGCCGCCCGTAAAATTAGCCGGATTAGGGCACACTGTATTCACGGGCAACCCGGTGGCGTTGGGGTCTGCCGACTTCGGGTCGAAGGGACCGCCGCCGGTTACGATCGGTTCGCCTGGGGTATAAGGATTTGCTGAGGCCAGTGTCGCGGGAATCTGGTTGAGGTTGTTAACGACCGTCAAATGAGTTCCTTTGCTGCCCACGTACGCCGCGGACAGTATGATGTGCGAAGGCAGTTCTTTCTGTATGCTGAGGTTCCACTGCTGCATGTAAGGCCAAATTACCTTGTTCGGAATCGAATTAAATGAAAGGGGGAAGACCGGCACGGCGCCGGCGCCGCCGCCAATGCACGTGTAGCCCCCGCCGGCATTTGCGCCGCACGAGCCTACGCCTCCGGCGATGTTAGATTGCGTCGCGCGCATGACCAATGGCGCGGAGCCCTCCAGCGATTCCGTGTTGGCTTCGTTTCCGTTGGTATGTTCGAAGAAGATGCCATAGCCGCCGCGAATGGCCATCTTGCCATCGCCCTTCGGGTCGAACGCGAAACCAATGCGCGGGGCCGGGTTGAAGAGGTGTCCCTTCAAGCAACCGGCATTCGAGTTCGCTCCGATGGCAACGGTCGGGAATGCCGAGCCTGGGACGAGCGGGAAAGTGCCTCCCTTTCCTCCGCATTGCTCGAAGCCGTTCAGCGGATTGCCGGTGCCAGATCCCGTAGTTAGGGTGCCGTCGGCGGGGTTGAACCCCGGCGCATTCGCTGCCGTCCAGGCGGTGGGGTCGAAGTTGAAGGCTTGCTGGTAGCGCTCGCGATAGGTGCCAAATAGGCTGAAGCGTATACCAAGGTTGAGTGTCAGGTGATTGCTAACGCGCCAGTCGTCCTGGAAATAGGGCTCCACGATCTTGTAGCGGTTGTAATACTTCTTCTCAGCGCTCCACTGCGAGTAGCTCGCGATGTTGCCCACCAGCATGTCCGCAAAGGCGTTTCCGGTGCTGACCCCCGAATCGCCGGAACTAAACGTGAGGATACCTTGCACGTTGGGCGAATTTTCCTCGTTCTTCTGCGCGAAGGCGGCGTACGCGCCAAATTGAAATATATGTTTGCCGAATGTCTTCGTCACATTGTCGCGATAGGTGTAGGTTGGGTTGGCGTTGTTCCATGGGAAGTAACCGCTATCGTTGCCCCAAGTACCGCCGCCGTACGCAGCGTTCGAGCTCAGGGTGACGGCTGGAAGTTTGCCGCCGAAGCCATTATTGAAGATCGAGCCCATGGTGAAGCCAGAGGGTAAGCCCGTCGGCCCCAGAGCGGTTAGGAAGATGTGATCGGCCGTGAAGCTGGCCACGAACTCGTTGAGCAGAGTCGGACTGAAATTGGAATTCAGGCGCGCCACGAAACTCGTGCCCGGCCCGACGAAATTGGTGTTGATATTGTTGAAACTCTCCGTGCCATTACCCCACAAAGCATTGGGCACGACCGTAGACCAGGAATCGTGAATGTAGCGGAACGTCAGACGTTGATTGTCCGTAAGATTATGATCAATGCGGACAAGTTCCTCGCGCCAAGTTGTTGGGGTCGAGATGGTGCTCGAGACAGCAGGAAATCCGCTGCTAGTCGCGTTCGCAGTAGGTATTAGAGTCAGAAGTGCATTGCCTACCGCCGTAGGCGTAACGGTGTCGTTCGCAAATCTCGCGCCCGTCGCCGGATTTACAGGGCAGTCCGGAAAGTTTTTCTTGTCGATTAGTCCTGCAGTTGGAGAGCAAAGGTCGCTGAAGTTTCCCGTGCGCTCAGCGTTCGAAGGCACGTTCTGGAAGATCGAGTTTGGATTCTTCTCGCGGCGCCATTCCTCGGAGAAGAAGAAAAACGTCTTTTTCCTGTCCGCATTGTAATGGTGGGGGATATACACCGGCCCGCCTATCGTATAGCCGAAGTCGTGCTTCTTATAAGGCGCTTTTGCACATGTAACGCAAGCGCCTTCTGCCCATGATCTCGCTTTGAAGGCTTCATTCCGGAGGTATTCGAAGGCGCTGCCATGGAAGCTGCTCCCACCGCTCTTGGTTTCCACTTCCACGGTGCCCGAGCCGTTACGGCCGTATTGCGCGCCATAGTTGGAAGTGAGGACTTTGAATTCGGCGATAGCTTCCAGGTTGGGATAGACGTTTAGCGTGGCGTTGCTGCCATTGTCCATGTTGTCGCCGCCGTCGAGCTCCCAATTGTTGTACTCATTGCGACCGCCGTTCATGCTGAAAGAAACGTTTCCGTACACGCCCACTTTTCCATCGTCGGTGCCGGTCTGGTTCACCACCCCGGGGGCCAGCGTCACCAGTTGCGTGAAGTTCCGGCCGTTCAGTTCCAGTTGATTGACTTGCTTGCCGGTAATGGTTGCGCCGATTTCCGAGGATTCCGTTTCCACCTGTGCGACGCTTTCGCCAGTGACCTCGATCACTTCCGTCATGGCACCGACCGTCAGTTGCACATCCACACGCGCCTTCTCCGCCACGTCCAGCTTGATCCTTTGGGCTATGTATTTCTGAAAGCCCTTTGCGCTGACACTTAGGTTATACGTATCGCCCGGCAGACCGGGAATCACGTAGGCGCCGTCGGCATTGCTCGCAGTGTTGCGGGTCAAGCTGCCGGCGGTGTTGGTCAGAGTAATCTCCGCGCCCACAACCGCAGCCCCGGATTTGTCCATCACCGTGCCGCTGATGTAGCCGGTGTCCTGGGAATACGACGCGCATGGCATGAGGAGCGTAATCACCAGAGCGCACAATAGGCCGAGGGCAGAGGCGGTCTTGGCGAAAGCGTTCGCGGACTTACGAGCGTGAAAAAAATGCGAATGTCCCTTCACGGTAGTACCTCCAAAAATTTCAAACTTGAATTACGGGAAGGTGAGGGACAATGCGCCTGGCAAGACGGGCCCGCCAGGCTCATGATTCGCCGGAGACAACTCATTCGGCCACAGCCCCCACCACTCGACCTGAGCAAGATTGCACCGGGACTTATTAAATCGAGTTAATAAGGCATAACGGCGCCGGTGTCAAGTGGGATTTTGTCTCTCTTTTGTTTTTTGCGGCCGCCTGTTTGCGCGGCACCAAGAATTGCGGGAATTCTTCCGCCCCCCTGGCGCTCAATCCCGCTGAAACAACGGTATTTCGCGGTCGCCGCTTGAATTCCAGGCCGCGCTGCCGGAGACTACGTGCGTCATGAAGCGAAGGGTTCTGGTACTCGCTCTGGCTGCGAATTTCGGTGTCGTTACGCTCGCTGGAGGCTTTCCCGCCTTTTGTTGGGTGGGAGGTTCACTCCGCACCGCCTCGCAAGCCCGCGCGGCAGCAGCGAGCAGCCCCGCCGTCGCCGACCTCCAAAAGACCTTCGCGGAAGGCGAGGCCGCTCTGCAGCGTGGCGAACTGGACGCCGCGGAAGCGGCATTTCGCAAAGTGCTGGCCGCCGATGCCCGCTCGGGAGCCGCTTACGCCAATCTCGGTGTCATCGCCATGCGCCGCAAGGATTGGGACCATGCGCTCTTGCTGCTGCAGCGCGCAGAGAAGCTCGAGCCGAAAATGTCTGGCGTTCGCCTGGACATCGGCCTGGTAAAGTACCGCCGCGGCGACTACGCCGGAGCGATCGCGCCGCTCGCTTCCGTGGTTCGCGACCAGCCCGACTCGCAGCAGGCGCGCTACCTCTTGGGTCTGTGCAACGTGTTTACCGAGCATTATGCGGATGCCGTCACGGCGCTCGAGCCCCTTTGGGATCAGCAATCCGGCGATTTCATGTACCTCTACGTGTTGGGCATCGCGGCGCACAACGCTGATAGGAAAGACCTGGACGAGAAAGCGCTCGGCCGCCTCTTGGAGATTGGTGGGGAGAAGCCCGAGTTTCATCTGATTCTTGGCAAGGCCTATCTGAACCGCGAAGAGCCGGAGAAAGCGCTGCCCGAACTGCAGCGCGCCGCGGCTGCGAATCCCAATTTGCCGTTCGTGCATTTCAGCCTGGGAGTGGCTCACATGCGGCTCGATCACCTGGAAGAAGCCGAAGCGGAATTTCGCAAGGATTTGGCTGTCGAGCCCGACCTCCCCGATACGTACGAGCAGCTCGCACAGCTTTATCTTCGCGCCGGAAACAATCAAGAAGCGGAACGCTTCTTCCACGAAGCTTTGAAGCGCAACCCCAAAACGCCCTCCGCGTTTTTCGGTCTGGCCAAAATCTATATGCAGCTGGAAAAATACCGCGAAGCGTTGTCGGCGATCGATTCAGCGCTGCGCCTGGCGCCCGACAATCAGAGCGTGCACTTCGTCCGCGGCCAGGTGCTCGCGCGCCTCGGACGTCCTGAGGAAGCGCAAGCCGAATTCGCGATCGCCAAGAGAATGGTCAACGCCGATCTCAGCAAACGTCGCGAGTCACTCAGCGACCAGCGCATACCGAACCCCGAGCTCGCACAGCCGCCACAGTAGTGCGCGTCCCACAACCTCCGATGCATCCGGCGGCTAAATTGGCGGCGCTTGCCACGCACCGCGCCCGCTCTCGATCCGCTCGGCAACCGCGAGCACCAACTCTTCCTCGTGCGGCCGCCCGATCACTTGCACGCCAATCGGCAGCCCCTCCGCGGAGACGCTTACCGGCACCGACGCCCCCGGAAACCCAGTCAAGTTGAGCCACTGCGAAAAACGCATTGTGTCGCGATAAAACTGCTTCGCGCCCGGCCGCCAGGTGCCCTCGCCGTGCCGAAAGGCGGTCGTCGTGGAAACCGGCGAGAGCAGAATGGGCACATCACGCATCTGCCACAGAATGTTTGCGCGCTGCAGATCGCGTTCCGCACACGCGCTCAACAAAGCGTCGAGCGTCACCGGCGCCTCCGCAAACTGCAGATACTCGCGAAAAATGCGGCTGAGCTTATCTTCGTGCCCCGCGACGGCCGGCTGAAAAAGATGTGCGATCGCGGGCCCGAAGAAGAACCACCAAAGTTCGATCGCGCGCTCCAGGCCCTGCAGCTGCAGCGGCTCGACCATGAATCCCTGCGCCGCCAAATCGTTTGCCGCCCTTTGCAACCCTGCGGCGGTTTCCGAATCCGCCTTGCCCAGTGCATTGCTTTCCAGAAGGCCGACGCGCAAACCTTTTAGTTGCGCGTCATCCACCGCAGCCACGGGCACTGGCGCCGACAATGCATCCCCGGGATCCGCTCCCGCCATCACCTCAAACAATGCGCGCACGTCCGCTATCGTTCGCGCCATTGGGCCAACCACGCCGACCCAGGAAAACGCGCCGACGCCCGCGGGAAAATGCCCGGTCGCCGGGATTCTTCCCGGAGTCGGCTTCAAAGCGCATATGCCGCAGAAGTGCGCCGGCACGCGAATAGAGCCGCCGCCATCGCTGCCCACTCCGCCTGCGGAGCATCCCGACGCAATGGCCGCCGCTTCGCCGCCGCTCGAGCCGCCCGCGCTGCGCGACAAATCCCAGGGATTGCTCGTCTTTCCGCTAATCAAGTTATCCGTTTCGTACGCCATCAGAAATTCCGGCGTGTTCGTGTTGCCCAGAAGAATTGCCCCGGCGGCTCGTAGTCGCGCAGCCAGCGTGGCGTCCGTCTCGGCAAGATAATCCTTGCGCAGCAAAGATCCTGCCGGGCACCGCCAACCGGCCACATCGATGCAGCTCTTCAGCGTAATAGGAACGCCGAGCAGCGGCCCGAGTGCGCGTCCTCTCCGCAGCGTTTCCTCCGCGCGCTGGGCCTGCTCCAGCGCTGCCTCGGCATCGAGATGAACAAACGCGTTCAGTTTTGGCTGCAGCGTCTCGATGCGTTGGAGGTGCGCCTCGACAACTTCCACTGGCGACACCTTCTTCGTCCCGACGCTCTCGCGAATCTCCGCGATGCTTGCGTAATGTAGTGCTTTCATTTTGCGGACCAGCGAGCGTATGTGGGTCTCCTGACTGCGTCAAGTTTCCGCGCTGCCGCGCAATTTAGGGCAGTGCCGATCCAGCCGCTAAATCGCAGCTTGACGCTGCCTCGGTCAGCCCTGAAAATCGACAGGGTTTCGCAGCGCGGCGGTCTGTTCCGCGCCCCAGACGATTCGTACAGGGAAAAACCTCATGTTACGTGTCCACCGGCTCGGAATTCTGCTGGCCATAGTCTGCGCGGCCATTTTCTCTGCCATCGCCATTCCCTCGCTGCGCTCGCGAGCCGGCGGCGCTCCGCAAAAGCCGCAAGCCGCGTCGAAATCCGAAACAGAAAGTAATGAGGCCGAAGCCTTCCGCAACAACACGCTGGGCGTTGCCTACATGAACCAGCAGAAATTCGCCGAAGCGCAGAAATATTTTGAGAAAGCCCTCGCTGCGGACCCGAAATTTGCAATCGCCCGCCTCAACCTCGGCATTGCTCTGCTCAGCCAACAAAAGCTCGAGCCCGCGTGTGCCGCTCTTGAGGAAGCTACGCGCCTCCTGCCCAACGACCCCTACGGCTGGTACAACCTCGGCCTCCTCTACAAAGACGCCGGCGAACCCGAAAAGGGCATCGAAGCATTTCAGCACGTCGCGCAGCTTTCGCCCGAAGCCGACGCGCATTATTTTCTTGGCTACCTCTACTCGCAGCTTCAGCGCTACGACGATGCCATCGCCGAATTTCAGAAGGCCCTTGCTGCTTTTCCCTATCACGCCTCTTCGGAATTTGGAATTGCGCGCGCCTATCAGCGAAAAGGCGATACGGATTCCGCACGGCAGCACCTCGCGCGTTTTCAAAAAATCACCACCGAGCATCTGAGCTCGCCGTTCGGAGCAGGCTACGGCGATCAAGGCCGCTTCTCGCTCGCTGAACTGGGGCGCAGCGGCGTGCTAACCGCGCCGCCCGCGATCCCGGTGAGCTACAAGGAGCATCCTGTCGTTGTAGCTCCCGCAGGCGGCCGTCCTCAGCTTCCCGGACCCAGCGCCGGCGCGTGTTTTCTTGATTACGATGGCGACGGCAAGCCCGATCTGTTTTTGGTCAGCGCCCTAAGCGAGGGCACCAGCCGCTTGCTGCACAATGCCGGCGATGGCCGCTTCGTCGACGTAACCGATGAATCCGGTCTCGCGCTAAGAGGCAGCGGCCTCGGTTGCGCCGCGGGTGATTTCGATAATGACGGCCATACCGACCTCGCCGTGTGCCTCAGCGATGGTGTGCACCTGCTGCGCAACAAAGGCGATGGCAAGTTTGCAGACGTCACGGAAGGTGTCGGCATTCGCCGCGAGGCCGGCTGCGTTGGCGTCACCTTCGTCGACTATGATCACGACGGCGATTTGGACCTGTATGTCACCATGTCGCCTGGCGAAGTCTCTTCCAGCGCCAAGCCCCACAACATTCTTTGGCGCAACAACGGCAACAGTACCTTCACCGATGTTTCAGCCGAAACCGGACTGGGCATCGACGCAACCGGCGCCGGGCTAGTCACCTCCGATTTCAACAACGATCGCGCCATCGATTTTGTTTTTGCCGGCGGCAGCCAGGGCGCATCGATCTACTTGAATCCGCGTGAAGGGAAGTTTTCTCCGCTACCCGGCATCGATTTCACAAGAGAAAATCTTCCACCTGCTGTCGGCGTCGTCGCTTTCGATTTTGACAAAGACGGCTGGATGGACCTCGCTTTCACCCACGCCGGAGCGCCCGGCATTAGCCTTTGGCGCAACATCGAAGGCAAGCGCCTGCACCGCGTTGCGTTGCCCGATTTGGGCTGGCAGCGCGGCTGGGGACTTTCCGCGATCGACTACGACAATGATGGCTGGCTCGATCTCGTCGCTGTCGGTGAATCCAGCACCGGCGGCGAAATCCGTCTGCTGCGCAATCTCGGCGCGCCAGGTTTCGCTGACGTCACGCGCCAAGTTCATCTCGACGCCGTCAAGCTTTTGCAGCCGCGCGCCATTGCCGTAGCCGATATTGCCGGCAATGGCGTCCCAGACTTGGTCGTCACCCAACTCGGCGCGCCGCCGCTTCTACTCCGCAACGAGGGCGGCAATCAACACAATTGGATGCGCATCGATTTGAAAGCGCTCAACGACAACAAGAGCGCCATCGGCACCAAGGTCGAAATCTATGCCGGTCCGCTGTATCAAAAATGGGAAGCGCAAGGCGCGTCCGGCTACCTGGGACAAAATGCTCCGGCCATCCTCGCCGGCCTTGGCACCGAAAAGAAAGTCGAAGTTGTGCGCCTGCTCTGGCCCACCGGCGTGCCGCAAGACGAAATCAATCTTGCCGCCAGAAAAGAGCACAGCATCGGCGAACTCGATCGCCGCGGCAGTTCCTGCCCCGTTCTATTTGCTTGGAACGGGCGCGAGTACGAATTTATCGCCGACATGATCGGTCCCGGCGTCGTCGGCCACTGGGTCGCTCCCGACGAACGTGACGTTCCCGATCCTGACGAATATCTGAAGGTCAACGCGCGCAGCGTTCGCCCCCGCAACGGCCTGCTCAGCTTCCGCTTCATGGAGCCGATGGAGGAAACCGTCTACCTCGATCAAGTTCGCTTGCTGGCCCTCGATCATCCTGCTTCCTTCGACGTCTATCCCAATGAGCGATTCGTCAGCGCTCCGCCATTCCCCGAATTTCGCGTCATCGCCAGCCGTGACGCGCATTCGCCGGTGGGTGCTTGGGACGATCGCGGCAACGACGTTCTGCCGCTTATCGCCAAGCCCGACCGCAAGTTCGTCACCAACCTCGAAGAGCTTCCGTTCGCTGGTTTTGCGAAATTGCACTGGCTCGAGCTTGACCTCGGCTCATGGGACGCTGCCAAGCCGCTGCGCCTCATAATCGATGGCTACACCGACTACTTCACCGCCACCTCCATGTACGCCGCCGATCAAGCCGGCATCAAGGTAATTGCGCCGTACGTCGAAGCACTCGACGCGCAAGGCAAGTGGGTACGCGTGGTCGACGACATGGGTTTTCCCGCCGGCCTCGAACGCACCATGGTCGCCGACATCACCGGCAAGCTCCCGCCGGGCACGCGGCGCATTCGCATCATCAACAACCTGAAAATTTATTGGGATGCGATTCGCATCGACCAAACTCCCGACCTGCCCGACGTCCGCGTCACCGAAGTGCCGTTAGCCAGTGCCACGCTCGATTTCCTCGGCTACCCGCGCGAAATTCGCCTCACGCCCGCGAGTGACACAACGTATTCCTACGCGCACCGCAGCATGAGCGGGCCGTACGCGCGCGCCGCCGGCAATTACACCCGTTACGGCGATGTACGTCAGCTGTTGGAAAAGCCCGACGATCGCTTCGTCGTTTTCAGCTCCGGCGAGGGAGTGAAGCTCGATTTCGATCCGCGCAAACTCCGCGCGCTTCCCGCAGGCTGGGTCCGCGATTATTTTTTCTACGCCAACGGATTCGAGAAGGATCTCGACTTCTACGCAGCACATGCCTTCACGGTAGAGCCGCTTCCGCGCCACACGCTGCTTCCATATCCGTATCCCGAAGGCAAAGACTACCCCGCCGATGCTGAACACTTGCGCTACCAGCTCGAATACAACATCCGCCAGCGTTCCGGCCGCCTGCCCCCGACTCTGCGCTACCACTACGCGCCCTAATCGCAACAATTCTGGGAATCATTCGCAACGAAACCATTGTCATCCTGAGGCCTGGCGTATTTCAGCCGGACCGCAGGACCTCAACCGATGCTCGCTGCAAAACACACAGTGCCTCACCACGTAAATTCAATCCTTCCCCTTTAACAGCGCCTCCCGTATCGCCTCCAATTCCTTCTTCTTCTCCTTATCCACATCCGGAAACGCCAAGTCCAACCCATTCAGCGCCTCGATAATCGCCGAGGCCACCACCAGCCGTCCGTACCATTTGTTGTCCGCTGGGACCACGTACCACGGCGCCCGCTTTGTCGCCGTGTTCTGCACCATCTCCTCATACGCTTCCTGATAGTCGTCCCAGAATTTCCGTTCTTTGATGTCGTCCATCGAAAACTTCCAATTCTTTTTCGAATCGCTCAGCCGCTCCAAAAATCGTTTCTTCTGCTCCTCTTTCGAGACGTGCAGGAAAAATTTCCGGATCACCACGCCGTTGTGCGTCAAAAACCGTTCAAACGCGTTGATGTCCTCGTACCGCTCTTGCCAAATGTGCTTCGTCACCAGTTCATCCGCCAGCTTCTCGGCCTTCAGAAGATGCGGATGCACCCGCACCACCAGCACTTCCTCGTAGTACGAGCGGTTGAAAATCCCGATCTTTCCGCGGCTCGGCATCACCTTGTGTTCCCGCCAAAGAAAATCGTGCTCCAACTCTTCGTTGGTCGGTGCCTTGAACGCATACACGTCGCATCCCTGCGGATTTATTCCGGACATCACGTGCTTGATCGCCCCGTCTTTGCCCGCCGCATCCATGCCCTGAAAAATCAGCAGCAGCGCCCACACATCCTGCGCGTACAGTTTCTCCTGCATCTCCGCCAGCATTACGCCGCTGCCCTCCAACAGGCTCTGCGCCACCTTTTTCGATTTCACGCCGCCGGTGTCGCCCGGGTCAAAATCCTTCAGCCGGAATTTCTTCCCGTCCATAACGCAATACGCGGCGGCAATCCCTTCCATTTCCTTGACCAATTTGCGAGGTTTCATAGTGCCCGCAGTGTAGCGCACACCGCCGCGCCGCGACATCCGGCAGACGCGCATCAGAACAGCGAGCCCAGCCCCCAGGCGAAAGCGCCCAGTCGATTGCGCAGGTGAAGCAGCGAGCCGTCCGGCATCCACACCGAACGATTCAGCCGCAGCACGTTCCACGCGTAATATGCTCTTACTGGAACGCCAACCTCCGGAAGCGTCCAGCGCAGTTCTATTCCCGCCGAACCGTGCACGATCCCGTTCGTCGAATCGATTGTCGCGGGCTTCCATCCTCCGAGCCAGTTTCGCTGCAGCAATCCCGAGCCGACATCAAAGAAGCCGGCCGCTTCCGTTCCGCCTCCCAACCGAACACGGTACTCCGCGTTGCCCGCGCCGATCAGGTTCGCGCCTACCGGCGCTGTGGAATAGCGCGTCGCTCCCGAAGACGCCGACGAAACTACCGCTTGCGGCCCAAGTTCTCCGTCTCGCAACCCGCGCACAAACTCATCTCCGCCGTACCATCGCGCCGAGGGCGGCATATCGCCCGCATAGCTCCCGACTCCCCTAAACGTCGTTCGAAATGCCCACGCATTTTGCGACTTGAAAATCGGATCGCGCGCGATGCGCCCATACTCCGCTCTGGAACGCACCAGGTTCTCGCTTCCACCAAGCCATCCACCTGAAACCGAATCAGCCAGTACCACCTGCCGATCCCCGGTGTTGCGCGTCCATCCGAAGCCAACCGAGCGGCTGGATGACTTGGCGTGAACATCTCCGGCGATCAAGCCGTTCAATCCCGCAGCCGCCGTAGAGGAATAGTTCGTGTCTGAATACGAAAGCCCATAGCTCGCGGTCAGCGCATCTTGGGCGGTAAGCGCGTAATTGTAGTCCGCGGTCAGGCCTTCGCTCCGCTGTCGAAAGAAAGGGCCCTTCACACTTCCGGAAAGCCGCGGCCGCAGAAATGTATTGAAAACGGAAAGCGCCAGCGATCCCCGCGAGCCCAGAAATCCTTCCTTGGCAAAACCCAGCGCCAGTTCCAGGGCTTCTGGCCCTCCTTCCATCTTCGATGTAAGCAGCTCTTCGCGGTCCAACAGATTGAATAAGGAATAGGCGATTCCCAGCGTGCTGCCGAACTGGCCTCGTCCGCCAACCATGGAAAGGCGCTGTTGACCCAGTTCTTCCACGCGAATTGTAATGTCCACGCTGCGTGCGATGTCATCCGGCTCGATATGAACATCTTCCTTTCTGATCAGCTTGAAATAACCCGTTCGCGCCAGACGCCGCAATCCCGCCTCTAACGCCTGCTCGTCCAGCGGCGTTCCCTCCTTCACGCCAATCCGTTTGCGGAAATAGCCGTCCGGAAAGCGATGAATGCCGCGAAACTCGAGTCGCCGCACTGTGTACGCCGCCTCGGAACTTAGATCCAGTCTGATTCGTACCGTACGTGCCGCGGAATCCACGGTTCGCATTGCTTCCACGCCGCGAACCGTCCCCGCATTTTCGTGTCTTGTATGCGCGCGTACGCGCGCTTCCCAAACACGCCGCAAATTTTCCACGCTCTGCGCAGAGTACGCCTGCGCCGCCGCGATCTTCCCGGGCCCGGTCCGCCTAGTTCGATCAATCCCGGCGGCCTGCTCAAGAGCCGCACTCGTTGTCACCGACTCCACTCGATAGAACGTCCCGGCTTCTATCGGGATCGTCACCGCCAAGCGCGTGTTTTTTATTTCGTGCGGCCACGGAAACCGGCGCCGGGAGACATCTTCGTATTCCTCGACCTTCGCCGCCCCGGCCCGCGCCTCCGGGTAACCATGATTTTGGTAATACGCCAGCAATCGTTCCCGATCGTCTTCAAACGCTCCGCGCGTGAACGCACCCTTCCCGCGCGCGCTGGCCAAAAAGGAGCCGGGTGACACTCGCCGCTTCTGCCGCTTCAGCAATTTCTCCGGGACTGTCGGATTTCCCTCGAAAGATACCCGCCCCACCTGAACACGCGGTCCATCGTCGATTTCGAATCGCACCTGTACGGTTGCCCGCGTGGATTCCTCTTGCGTCATCCGCACGCGCCCATTCGGATGGCCCAATTCCGCGAGCGCGGACTCGACCGCCTTGCGCGCTTGATCGAGCTTCACCAGATTTTCCGGTTCGCCCAATTTGGGCGTCAGTTTTTTCTCGGCCAGCAGTTTTTCGACCTGCGCCCGTGAAAGCAGCCGCGATCCGTCATATTCGGCCTTGGTCAAAAAAGGCAGCTCCGGCACATAAAACGTCAGCCGCAGATATTGTCTGGAATCTTCAGGAGGATCAGCGGGATTTCCCGCCTGGATTTCCGCGCGCACCGTTTCGAACCATCCCGTTCGCGCCAACCCCCGCACATCGTGCTCAATTTTCGCCGAATTCAGTGCGTCTCCAGCGCGCGAGAGCATCTGGCTTTTCAGTGCTTCCGGAGAAATCCGTCGCAGTCCCGCGAACGTGATTTCGTTCACGGTCGTTCTGCCTTCTCCAACCACTACTCCAAACGCGGGCCCAGACTCCGACAGATCTTGCCGAAGGGGCACGTTCTGCGCGCGCAGCGTCGCCGTCCCGACAAACGACACCACCACTCCAGCCGCAATAATCCAGCGTCTTAGCATCGCTCCTCTGCACCAAGGACCGATGCTTGAACGGATGGCGCCTCTTCTCTCCGGGTTGTCCCCGCAAATAAAAAGCCCGCCGCAAAACGCGGCGGGCCTCCAATTCGGCCTTGGGGAGCGGTCCTGAATTTATCCAGAGCCTCGCAAGGCTTTGGCATAAGTGCCCGCTGTTATCTTGATTTCCTCTCTACTGGTGCGGGCTGTCTTCCGCGCCTGCCTGGTTCTTATCAATGGGCTCACCGGTACTCGGATCAAGGAACAATTTACCGTGATCATCGTCGTCGCGGCTAAAGTCAAACATTTGCGCAATCGAGTTTGTGATGGCATCAAACGAGCCCTGGCCGATTCGCTGCCCGCGGAGGAAGTTGTCCTCAATGAATCGCAGGACCGAGCTCTGATCAGTTACTGAGTGGTCCACGAAGTTTCTCCGCGCCCATGGAGAGACAACGAGCAGTGGTTGGCGGGGTCCCACGCCGCAGCGGCCAAGGGCGTGAGCGTTGGTCGAATCGACCCCAGGTAGCGCCGTAGAATCCGCCGTGCTGCCGCACAGGCCAGCGCCCGTTAGTGCGTCTTGCGCGCCATGCGACTGGTTGAGAAGCGGTCCGATTTGGTGGTCATACCATCCGTCGGAATCGTCGTACATTATGACCACGGCTGTGATGCTCCACTCGGGTTGGGTTTGCAAAAAGTTGATCACGTTGACCACGAAGGTCTGCTCATCCAGCGGGTCGGAATACCCAGCGTGTCCGTCCTGGTACGCCGGCGCCTTGAGGAAGCTGACCGCTGGAAAATTGCCCGCCTTGACTGCGGCGAAGAAGTCGTTGATGTCATATTGATGGTTCGCGAGACCGTCGTGACCAATTTCGGCAATCGACGCTGGCCGCGTGTGGCTTAAATTGGCCGTCAACGGATCGTATTGGAAAAACGCATGATGCGGGATGTAATCCCCGGTTGTACCGGCAAGGCCGGTCGAACTCCTCTTGCAGCCGGTGGTTCCATTGGGATTTTGGATGGTAAGGTCAAAGCCGCCCATGAATCCCCCCCAACTCACGCCCGCCGCGCTCAGCAGCTCGCCGACATTTCGTCCTTTCATGCTCACCACGGCGCCGCCCGAGCAAACGTCTCCCAATGGATCTGGATCGCTGATGACCGTGAACGATCCGTCTCCCCCGTCGACTACCGCGAAGCCAGCGGCCGCCGCGGAAATGTTAATTGCGCCGTTGGTCTGGCCCGAAACGAGGTTCAGCAAACCCGGTGTAGAGGGTCCAAAGCCTGTGCTATAGGAATTATCGCTCATGGCGAAGTGCTGCGCGTAGTTCCACAATGCGGTGACAGTATTGCCGTCGAAATAGCCGAGATTCAGACCCGTGGTGCTGGTGACGCCTGCTCCCGTCGGCGGAGGGCCGGCCTTGCCAACGAACAAAGGGAACAAGTCCATCAATCCGTTGTTGAACGCTTGCTGTTCCGCCTTATAGCCATGGCCCTGGTCTCTTGTGACCGCCTGCGAGCGATCTAGACGAAACGGGTTCGTCGCACCCGTGCCATTCGCCGGATTCAAATTCGGATTGTTGGTCAGAAGCGCCTGGCTTAAGCCATTCACCGTTGGCGTGCCGCGCCGGGCGCGAAAGCTTGGCTCACCTGCCGGATTCAGCGCATTCGGATAGGTTCCGAAATAGTGGTCGAACGAAACATTTTCCTGAAAAATCACCACCAAATGCTTAATAGGAGTGGCGTCTCCATCGCCATCATGTGCAAACGCCGGACTGGCCGGCAGCAATGTGATGGCTGCTGCCGTCAGCGTTGCCAATGCCTTTGTAAAACAATGATGCATAAAGTTTTCTCCTTAGGTTCTTTCTACCTTCGCACCGCTGAAGTGGACCTTCGCTGGCGGGGCACATCCGGTGGACGTGGTGGGATCCCGTCCGTGGCATAAGGTTCTAAGCCGCCCATGTTAGCGCCAGATGAACGCCCCGTCAAAAACTAGTCGACCCACGTCCAACCCATGTAAAATCGCGCCGCACCAAGCAGCACAGCCGTTTGTAAGTGGGACAGCCATTTTTGGCTGTCCACGGCAGTAGGTGCGCAAGCTACAGTGGTGGCAAGGCCGAAAAAACCACCCAAAATATGCCCACCCTGGCCCGCAAGCTCCGCCTCACCGACTACTTCACCCTCGCCTTCGGCACCATGGTCGGCGTGGGCTGGCTGGTACTCATGGACGACTGGCTCGCCCGCGGTGGCCCGCTAGGCGCCGCTCTCGGTTTCGCTTTCGGCGGACTACTTCTGATCCCCGTCGGCTATGTGTACGGCCAGTGGGTGCAGCGTTTGCCAGATGCGGCCAGCGAAGCCGCCTACACCGCACAGGTCTTCCCGCCCATCGTCAGTTTTTTCACCGGATGGGTGATGCTGCTCGCCTACTTCATCGTGTGCCCGTGGGAAGCGGTAGCCATCGGAAAAGTCGCCGCCTACATTTTTCCGCCCCTCAATTCCTTCGCGCTGTATAGCGTCGCCGGCCAACCCGTCTTCCTTCCGCGCCTCCTCCTCGGTGTCGCCATGACCGTCTTCCTCGCCATTCTCAATTACCGCGGCATCCGCCTTAGCGCCACTTTTCAGAACTGGACCGCATCCACCGTCATTCTTATCTTTCTCCTGCTGCTCGCCATCAGCGCCTGGCGCGGCTCTCCCACAAATTTTCAGCCCCTCTTCCGCGCCACTCCATTCGTCTCCATCGTGCTCACCCTGCAAATCGTGCCGTATTTCCTCACTGGCTTCGAATCCGCACCCAAGTGCGCCGAAGAAGCCAATCCCGAATTCAAGCGCACCGGCTACTTGTGCGCCATCGCGTTGGCACTTTTGATCGGAGCTGGTTTCTACGCTCTCACCATAATCGCCGTCGGCTACATCGCACCCTGGCAGAATCTCATCGGCAAGCGCTTCGCTACCGCCATCGCCTTTGAGCAAGCCCTCGGCGCGCGCTGGCCCGTTTGCCTGATCTTGGTCATGGCCTTCTTCGGCCTCTTCCAATGCTTCAACGGAAACTTCGTCGCCTCCAGCCGCCTGCTCTTCGCCTACGGCCGCCGCCAAACCATTCCTGCGTCATTCGGCCGCATCCACGAAAAATTTCAGACTCCATCCATCGCCATCCTCGGCATCGCCGCCGCCACCATCGCCGGCCTGCTCCTGGGCGACGCGCTCCTCGTTCCTGTCACCGAAGTCGGCTCCATGGCCTCCGCCTTCGGCTGGCTCGCCACCTGCGTCTCCTTCTTCCTCGTCGAGCGCAACCTCCGCTCGCGCGCACTGACCTCGCTTGGCATCCTCGTCGCCGCCCTCCTTTTACTCATGAAGCTAGTCCCCGCCTTCCCCGGCCACTTCACCCAACCCGAATGGCTCGCCCTCGCCATCTGGCTCGCCCTCGGCGCCTCCCTCCACCTCCGCTCTTCGTCTCCGCCCACCTCCGCGAACTCCGCGGCTCCGCGTTAGCTTGACGCTTCCCCTGCTGACACTCGTTTCACCGTATCCCTGCCGGGCGCGACGCGTGTACTATAGTCCGGTTTTCGAGATAGAAACGAAATCGTGGTTCGAGCGTCATTCCCTATGCCGAAGGATAGAACCGAACTTTCCGGAGAGTGCCTCATGCGTTCCCTCGCAAGCCGAATTTGTCTGGCTGCTTTCGCTCTCCTCGTTTGCGCCGCTCTGGGCTCCGCGCAAACGCCCTCCACTCTGGAAGCCCGCCGCAAGGCCCTGAACGATCTCCTTGCCGAGCAATGGGAATACCGCCTCCGCACCAGTCCCTTGTACGCCTCCTTCCTCGGGGACAAACGATGGAACGCCGAACTTGATGATTTTTCGCAGGCCGCGATCGACAAGGACTTGCAGGAAGTACAGAAATTCGTTGCGCGCTTTGAGCTCATCGACACCACTGGCTTCCCCAAACAAGACGCCCTGAACAAGCGCCTCATCGTTCGCGATCTGAAAGCGCAACTCGAGGGCGCCCGTTTCAAGCCCTGGGAAATGCCGGTGGACCAACAGAACGGTGTGCAGGTGTTTCTGCCCCAATTAGTGCTGGTTCTCTCCTTCCAGGACGCCAAGGATTACCAGGACTACATTTCGCGCCTGAACCAGATGCCGCGTTTCCTCGACCAAACCATCATCCAGATGAAAAAAGGCATGGCCGATAAATTGATGCCGCCCCGCTTTATTCTCGACAAAGTCGTAGAGCAAGCCGACGGCATTGCCACCCAAAAGCCAGGCGAATCTCCGTTCGCTCAACCCTTCAAGACCTTTCCCAAATCCATTTCGGAAGCGGACCAAGCTCGCCTGCGCGAGCAGGGAATTGCCTCCATTCGCGATGGCGTCCTACCCGCCTATGCTCGTTTCGCGGGATTTGTGCGCAAAGATTATGCCCCGCAAGGGCGCACCGAGCCGGGTGTGTGGTCCCTGCCGGATGGCGCCGCCTACTACGCGTTTCTGGTGAAAGAGAGCACCACCACCGATCTCACCCCCGATCAGATTCACCAGCTCGGCCTTGCCCAGGTGAAGGAAATCGAAGCCCGCATGAAGCAAGTTGCCGCGCAACTCGGATACAACGACATGAAATCGTTCAACGCTGCCATCGCTGTGGATCCCAAGCTCCACGCCCATTCGCGAAAACAGATTCTGGACCTCTACACCAAATACATCGACCAGATGTATCTCAAACTCCCCAATCTTTTCGGTCGCATGCCAAAAGCCAAAGTGGAAGTGCTGCCCGTCGAGGAGTTCCGCGAGAAGGATGCGTCTGGCGCTTCCTACGTGGACGGCGCTTTGGATGGCTCCCGTCCCGGACACGTCATGGTCAATACCGGCGATTTTGAGAAACGCTTGCTCCTGGATATCGAGACAACTGCCTATCACGAAGGCGTGCCCGGGCATCACATGCAAATCACCATAGGTCAGGAGGTGCCGGAGTTGCCTCCCTTCCGGAAAAACGAGTATTTCACCGCTTTCACCGAAGGCTGGGCGCTTTACTCGGAACGCCTTGGCAAAGAAGTAGGCTTTTTTCAGGATCCCTACAGCTACTACGGCCACCTTCAGGACGATATGCTGCGCGCCATTCGCCTGGTTGTCGATACCGGCCTGCACTCCAAGCATTGGTCGCGTCAGCAGGTGGTCGATTTTTTCCACGACCATTCGCCTGAGGATGAGGTCAGCGTTCAGTCCGAAACCGACCGCTACATCGCCTGGCCGGCGCAGGCTTTAGGCTACAAAATCGGCCAACTTCAGATTCTCGAATTGCGCCAGTACGCCAAGGATCAGCTCGCAGACAAATTCGATATTCGCTCCTTCCACGACGAACTACTGGATGGCGGCGCTTTGCCCATGAACGTGCTCAAGGAGCGCATTCACGACTGGGTCGCCCTTCAGAAATCATCCTCCGTATCTCCCAAGGCGGAAGCAAAAAGCCCCGGCAGCCTTCAGCAGTAGTCGCTGCAAACCGCCCTCAACGCGAGTCGCGACCGCTAAATCGAGTCGACCCTACTGCGCAGCGGGGGTAATCTTCTCAACGTGAATCGTCTTCTTCGCAGAATCGAATTTGCCCGCCAGCATCACATGCGCGGCAGGGAAGCTCCTAACAGCTTCAGGATTTTCGACGATCCAGATTCCTTGATCATCATCTGCTACAAAGACAGCCCGCTGGGGTTTCCATTCCGGATGCCCCACCGAAGCACCCCCACGCCAGCATTTCTGCACGCAATCCGCGCGGCCGGGCTTCATGTGTTGGGTTCCGCAACTCTCATCGCTGATCCAACCGCCACGAGTTGCGTCCCTTTGCTGGGCTGACACCGATCCAAGTGCCACGAGACCGCAAGCCGCCAAGAGGGCAAAAACAACTCGGCCCCTGATCATCCTTTCCTCCTTCTGCCTGCGCCACCTTTAACGTCAAGTTCAGAGCCCCCGTCCAAACGGTCAACGCGGAACGCGGTCGGATGGCTCGCTGGGGTTGTCCATGTTTCTGACCAGTTCGTCCAGTTGCGTTTCCAGACTGTTGAGTTTGTCCTGCTCCGTTTGCAGTTGTTGTTCGGCCTCGGTTTCTGTCGCCTGGCGTTGCTGCTCAAGGTTCGTCGATGCTTCCAGGTCGGATTTGGCGCGCTTGAGCGCCTCTTCGACTTGCGCCGCGTTCTCTCCGGCGTTTGGGGCTTCGTCCTCGAAATGCTTGATTTCGGCCGCTTCCCTCTTCAGAACGACTTGCACTTCAGCCAGCTTCGAGCGAGCGTCATCTAAGTGTTGCGACGCGCGCGTAACCGCCACCTCTTGGATCTGCAAGCGAGATAGCAGAATCTGGGCGCTTTGTATCCTTGTCAGCGAACTCTGCAACTCATGACGAAGTTCGCGCACCTCGCTTAGCAGAGCCCGCAGCGTCTGTGAGTCTGACGAAGTCGCCTGACCGAAAGTAGCCGCGGTCACACCGAAAACCACAAAGATCAGAAAATATACTCGCCGCATCGCGAACCTCCTAACCCCAAGATACGCCAATACTAGAC
>Ga0206866_1039_pt2 | contig 24448 bp, 23 predicted proteins | sample Alteio_BWOrgCont_40_FD_152626 | JGI IMG/M metagenome (GOLD analysis project Ga0206866, IMG submission 152626) | Enriched cells from forest soil in Barre Woods Harvard Forest LTER site, Petersham, Massachusetts, United States -... | ecosystem: Environmental > Terrestrial > Soil > Temperate forest >... | reverse complement strand
CGACTTCCTCCTGGCTGAGCACCTGCGGAAGGTGCCGCACCTTCTTCGGATAGGGCGTCTCCGCAATACTCCAGCCGCGCTTCAGGACGTGAATATAGAAGAACCGCAGAGCCGCCAGTCGCAGGGTGACGGTGTTCGGGCTGAACCTGAACTTGGTGAACAGGATTGCCTGATATTTGCGAATATCCCCTGGGCCGAGTTGATCGGGCCTGCGATGAAAGTATCGGCTGAAGTGCTCAACACCGTGCAGGTAAGTGCGGATGGTGGTATCGGCGAAGTTGCGACGCCGCAACTCCTCAAGCATGAGCTGACGCAGTTGGTTCACAGAGAATCCTCCTTCTCTGCGTCCCAAACTACCCCGGCAGTCTCAAATGTCGGCCAGGGACACGCGTATGCGTCCGCCGCCTAGCGGCTTCGTTGTGTGCCGGGCATGTTCAACCGCTTGGAGGTGCAAGTCCTCTACCCGACCTGATGGAGGTAAGGGTTAGCAATGACGCAAGGGCTACCGCCGTGAGGCGGGGTCTGAAGGAAGCGTGGAGCAAATGCGCGAATCGATGGACAAGAAGCGGATACAAGGCGTGAGCGTAGGGCGAGCGGGCAACTTACCGCGAAGCCCATATCCATCAAGTACGCGGAGCGTAGATCCGGCGACTGCGCGCAGAAGGCGATTGAACTTACCCCGGGAGATCTGCTCCGTGTCGCCTCGGCGACTGAGGCTGCCGCGAGGCATCCTGACCGCGGAGCAGAAGTCAGCAGAGGGAATAGTAGGCCATGTCGTCGGCGAGGCTAGGGAGGCACTCCAAAGCCGAAAGGCGGAGTCAACAGATAGGCTGAGCCGGGAACGATGACTGAAGGCCCGAACGAGAGGAGAGGCAAGTAGGACATGAGTCTCAACAACGACATGCGGCAGAACATCCAGAGCAATCTGGACTTTTCTTCCTCGCCAACGGGTGAAGCCCGGACGGCGGGAAGGGAAGGGTCCGAATCGTTGAGGGCGGCGTATGCACCCGAAAGCCCAGCTGGAACAGATCGACTGATGGAGGAGATCGTTGAACGAGAGAACCTGAAGGAAGCATTGCGACGGGTGAAGGCTAATAAGGGTAGTCCGGGAGTTGACGGGATGACGGTCGACCAACTCGATGACTATCTGAGACAGCACTGGCCAGCCATCCGGGAACAACTGCTAAGTGGGACTTACAAACCAAAGCCGGTGAAGCGGGTAGAGATACCCAAGCCGGATGGCGGGGTGCGCAAGCTCGGCATCCCCACTGTCCGGTGTCGATTCATCCAGCAGGCGGTGATGCAGGTTCTGCAGCGGCAGTGGGACTCAACGTTTTCCGATCACAGCTACGGTTTTCGACCGGGACGATCGGCGCATCAGGCTGTAGTACAGGCACAGCGGTATATTGCCGAAGGTTACAGCTGGGTGGTTGATCTCGATTTGGAGAAATTTTTCGATCGAGTGAATCATGACAAACTGATGGCACAGATCGCCAAGCGTGTGGAAGACAAGCGGCTGTTGAAACTCATCCGGGCTTTTCTGAAGGCCGGAGTGATGGAAAACGGGTTGGTCAGCCCAAGCGTAGAAGGGACTCCTCAGGGAGGTCCTCTTTCGCCCCTGCTCAGCAATCTCGTGCTTGATGCGCTCGATCGCGAGTTGGAGCTTCGCGGACATCGTTATGTTCGCTACGCAGATGACAGCAATATCTATGTGCGTAGCGAGCGTGCGGGTCAACGAGTGATGAAGAGCGTTACGCGCTTTATCACGCAGCAACTCAAACTCAAGGTAAATGAGAACAAGAGCGCGGTGGCGCGACCGCAGGAGCGAAAGTTCCTCGGATTTAGTTTTACGAGCGGCCCAGAGATTAAACGAGCGATTGCTCCGAAGGCTCTGACGCGCTTCAAAGACCGAATCCGGGAGATCACGCGACAGGCCAAGGGCGTCAGCATCGAGACGACAGTGAAGCGACTGGCCACCTATATGGTGGGATGGCGCGGCTACTTCGGCTTTTGCGAAACCCCCGAGGTGCTGATCGGCCTTATTCGTTGGGTGCGGCTCAGGCTGCGATGTGCGCTCTGGCGGCAGTGGAAAACTCCACGTCGTCGTCGGGCTGCGTTGTTGCAACTAAGGGTGCGTCCGCGACTGGCCGCCAATACGGCCGGGAGTGGTCGCGGCCCATGGTATCTGGCCCGCTCCAAAGCTCTCTCCGTGGGAGCCTCGAATGCTTACTTCCGCTCGCTCGGTCTTCCTTCACTGTTCGAGAGCTACTAGCGTAACCTCTCGAACCGCCGTGTACGGACCCGTACGCACGGTGGTGTGGCAGGGGTCGGCAGGTGACTGCCGCCCCTATGCCGATCAAACGCTCTTGTGTTGAGTAATGCCCGGTTTGTGGCCGATCCGGACATAACCCCGATTTTGAGTTTCGGTCGCGCATTGCTGAAGGCCACTGTGCAACGCTCCTGATGACGGTGAACCAGCGGACCCTGCATCGTTTATCTTGGCTTAGACAGGATTCACCATGATTGGAGCGCGTCGCACCTGGCTAGTGTGTGCGACATGTGCTTGAAAGTGGTTCTTGATCCCATTACCGAGACAGAGGTATGCATCCGAATCAATCGAAGCTCGAAAGTCGGGTTCATCGCGCAGGGGAAGCGGCTTTGTCTCGTCAACAATACGTCAGCCCAATCGACATGCTGTGTGGAATGGGCCTATTGGTATCTGCGCAAGTAGACTCCTGGAGGAAAGGGCGAGTCGACTTCCTGGAACAGGTGATTCAAGGGAATCTCGAGAAGATTTCCTCGTCCATGGCGATATTTCGCCGCTGGGCAAGGGAGAAGGGACTCAAACCCAGCGAGACACAATACATGCGCCATTCTCGGACCGGGACCGTGGTTTTGCAATTTTCCAAGAGTGGAGACCCGGGGATTGAGAAGAGCTACCGCACGCATTTTGTATCGCCGGAGCTCTCCGAAAAGAAAGAGCAGCGCCTTCAAGAGAAACTTAACCGGTCTCCGAAGCCCGTTGTATTCCAGAACCTGCGCGAGGCCGATTGTTCGGAGTGCGGCGCGGAGATTGAGCAGGGTTCTTTTCTTTCTATGGAACTGGAACAGCCGCTCTGCCTTCAGTGTGCGCATCTCGACGATCTCGAGTTTCTTCCATCGGGCGACGCTGCATTGACGCGGCGCGCTTCCAAGTACAGTGGAAGAGTCGCCGTAGTCGTTCGCTTCAGCCGGTCACGCGGGCGTTACGAGAGGAAGGGCATCCTCGTCGAAAGGTCCGGCCTCGAGAAGGCGGAGCGAGAATGCCTGGAGGACGCCGACGAACGCGCCGTAGCGCGGGCACGTGGAGCCGAGCGGCGACAAAGACAGGATGTCGAATTGGCCGCTCAAATGATCAAGCAGATTGCGATGTTGTTCCCCGGATGTCCGGCAAGCGAGGTTGCGGACATCGCCGAGCACACCGCCCGAAGGGGAAGCGGCCGGGTGGGTCGCACAGAAGCTGGCAGGAATCTCGAGGAAAGTGCCCTGACTTTAGCGGTTGTCGCTGCAATTCGCCACAAACACACCGGGTATGACGAGTTATTGGCTAGTGGAGTGGATCGTGTTACCGCCCGCCAACGGATTGCAGGCATGGTTGAAGAGATTCTGGCGAGGTGGCGAATACGGGATTGCGGTAAGAACACGCATTGAAGGGCCGGTCCAGGCGAATTTACCGAAAACCCGACTTCACAGGCATTTCAGGGTTACGTCCGGGTTGGCGGTGATCCGCCCGAAACGGGTTCTTTGCCACAGGCCGACTCAGGACTTAGGCAAGGTTCTACGTAGGTTCCGGATGTGGTCCTGCTACAATTTGCCTGCTGTGAAAGCGATTCGATATGGACTTCACTTCGCCACTTTGACCGTAGCGGCAGTCATATTTTGGTTAGCGAAGGACCTTTATCTCCCGTATTGGATCTCAAACTTTGATTTTTTCCATTACGCCCTGATGGGTGCTCTCCATGCAATTTGTATCGTTGTTTCGCTGCGAGATCACAGAGCAACCCATCCGATCATCGCGTTTCCGATCTATGCGTTGTGTTTCGTCATGCTAGCTACCATCCTGAGCGCTGCGACACCTATTTTGGGGTTGTGGGGGTCAATCGTGTGGACGCCGTTAGACGACATTTTGCGTGAGAAACATTTGGGCGGCTACGCGATTCTTCTCACCGGCTCGGCAATCGGCGCCTCGGGATATTGGCTGTTGGTGCGCCTGTTCTGGTTGAAATCGCTTCGGCGGGCGGACTGGCTTAGAACAGCAACGCTTTGCGTCACCGCGACGTTTTTGGCCGAACTTGCTCTCGGCATGTTCGACGGATATGTTCGCGGCGTGGCGAAACTGAACGCTGACATCATTTCTCCGATACTCACGGTGGCGTGGTGGATTGCTTTCTCGATTTCACTGTATTGGAGCGAGATCAGCGAGCAAACCAGCCAGTCAACGCAGGCGATGGAGAGTGTGACCTAAAATGGCGGGATTAGCCGATGTGGCGTTCCAAATCCCGGCAAGCGCCGCAGGGCGCAGGATCTTCGTTGTGCCTGAATCGTCGGCAATACGGACATTTCGACCCGGCTTCCACGAAACTTCCGGATTGCCGGTTACACGTCAACAATGAAGACGCGCTGAAGTTTCCCCGCCCAAAAAAACGCGGCTCCTAGGGCTGCCGTGTCTCCGAAGCGTCCACCTGCAAAAAGTCGCGGACACTAAAATCTCATGTAAGGATCATTGCAGGAGACGATATGGGACTGTGCATCGCTCTGCAAACAGAATCCGGTGAGCAAATTGAGTTGGTGACCGACGAGAAGAACCTCTTCGCAAGGCTGCTGGGTTCTCCAGACGCAACTGCATATCCCATGCTTGCATCGATCGATCGATATGGTGACACAGTCTTCAATCGGCTCCAGATGGACCATTTCCTTTCGGAGTGGAAGACTCTCTTCGGCAAAGTGAACACTCCTGAGGAAGAAGCGTTGCTGAACGCCGTCCAGAACTTGGCAGAAAAGTCCAGACTTGACGTGCACCAATACCTCGTCTTTATCGGAGATTAGAGCTCCGCCTGCATCCGCGAATTTGTAGAGAGAGATGCGCTTGCGTCGAGTAGTTTCCGGATGGTCGGCAACACGGACATTTCGACCCGGCTCCTCGAAACTTCCGGATTGCCGGTGATACTGCCACTTGAGTTGGCGGACCGAAAAGGTCCGGTTCCTGATATGCTCCCGTTCATGTCGCGGTCGAAAGCGTTCGTGGGTCGTGCCGCACTGTGCGTATGCGGTGTTTTCTCGATTCTTGTCGGACGGACTTATGGGACTCTTCGTCTCTTCGATCCTTCAGACCGGTGGGTGTGGACGGTCTTCTCCGTCGCGCTGGTCAGTGTCGGAATCATCAGCATAGTAGCGGGTCTGCTGCCCGATTCGTGGGCGAGGGCGGGGTTGGGACAGCGCCTAGGCCAAGGATCTCTGCTCCGATTGCCCGTCGGACTGCTGGCCGTTTTCGCGGCAATTTCATACGGAGTTGTTGCATTGCTCACGTTTCTTCACCCGTCTACACAACTGCCGCCGGTGGCGGTCTATTCTGTCTGCCCTTCCTGTGTGCTCACCATAACCGTCGATCCTTCCTTGGCAAGCTCGCTACTTGTCCTCGCTCCCCTCAGTGCCGCAGTGTACGGTTCAGTAGGTGGTGTCATCGGACTTTTTATCCGACTTGGCCATAAATGAGCGTGTGGTCGGCTATACGGACATTTCAATTCGAAACTTCCGTATTGCCGGTAACTCGACCGGATCTGAGGCAGCCGTACCGATTCCGGTCACTACTTGACTTCAGATTTCGGCGAGTCATCAGACCAGACCATGCGCTCAATCGTCTCGACCGCAGGCAGGCCGAAAGGATCATCGCTGACATCCTCAAGCCGGTAAACTTCCAAAAGACTGAGCAGGCCGCCGCTCTGAAACAGCATCACGCCGACGAGCTTTCCATCTACTCGGCCTGTTGCATCGGCTAACGGCCGGTTTTGAGGCGGATCGGCAACTCGGAATTCTGCTGGAACAGTGAGGTCCACCGTGGGACACCCGCAGGAACATCTACCGGTCACGCGGGCGTGGTCAAGTTGTGTAAGGAACGCGAGAGCCTCTGACGGCGCTGCGTCGCGAAGAAGGCGTTCTGCAATTGCTTTCTCCTCGGCAGACAGAGGTCTATCCTCCAACAACGTGCTGGCCGGTCTGTTTCGACGAAAACGATCAAGTAGGCCCAAGCATGGCCTCCAACTCACATTCTGCGTGATAACCCGCAGTAGGGCCAGTGAATGAGGTTCCCCTGAGTAAATTGTCGGTTCCGAGTGTGTGGTCGGCATTACGGACATTTCGACCCGGCTCCTCGAAACTTCCGTATTGCCGGTGATACGCCCAAATCACGGATTAGCTGCCAGCTCAGGCCACGTACCAGAGGCATACGGTTAGAATTCCGTCTCAAGCGATTGTGTGAAGAAATCGTCCAATGGATATCGCGGTTTGGCTAAGGCACATAGTAAATCGTAATTGATGCTCTTCCGCCGAACGCGGCCCCTCGGACCACCACTATCCGCTTCCCGTCCGGGGACAATTTGAATGTCGAATTGCCCACGCCGGGGTCCAACTTGAAGAGGACTCGTCCTGAAGGTACGTCGTACAGCGCCAGCCGCTCATGAGCGTAAAGGGGCAATTCATCTCCAAGGCTAAGTTCGTCAGAACAGCTTGCGAGAAGCCGGTCGGGGTTTTCTTCAGACACAACTGCAACGCAGCCACTATCCAACAAAGTGGTGGTGGGGCTTGGAAGCTTTACAGCTTGCATTCCCGGCTTAACACGAAAGACGTTCCCCTTCCGATCAAAGAACCATGACTCATCATCTTTGACAAGATATTGCTCAGGACGACCCTTCGTGGAGTTCTGTTGCCGTTGCTTGTTCAGCTTGTCCAACTCTGGAAATCCGCCGTGGAAATTATCTCGACTCGTCTCCGAAGCTGGCTCTCCACGAAGATACCGGCAGTTCTGGCCGAGAGAAACACTGCAAATAGCGAACCCAGTGCGATCGGCTGAAACAAAGACCCTGCAACAGGTTCCTCCTCCTTCATAATCGATCGTCTTCAATACAGTGAGCTGTCGGTCGAGTATCTGGACAGAATGCTTTGAAGTGACTGCGAGCGCGCCACCGTTCGGACCCGGCCAAAGAACTCCAGTTTCACTGCTCCGATCGATGGATGCGATTGTTCTCCCCTCCATGTCCAACATGGTGTTGCCCCATAGAAAGGGTACGGCTGCATGTCTGCAGCGCGCCCCGAGAAGGTATCTGACGAGGATCGTCGTGTCGTCAACCCACCAGACACCCGGGAAGTCGCTCTGGCATCCTCGGGAGACTTGTGGATTCTTGTTCAAGGGCAGCTTGTGGACTTGGACGCCTTGGCTTTGGCCAAGACATGGCATCGCTGAAGTCAGTGTGAGAATGAAGAGTGATAAGAGAGGCGTACTGAACACACGCAAAGTATATCCAACACCAGAAACCACGTAACAATTCTGTTGGACGTATCGTCGGCAATACGGACATTTCGACCCGGCTCCTCGAAACTTCCGTATTGCCGGTCATCCTCTCAGAACTAGAGAGTCCCGCCTACCTTGCCCTACCGATAAAGGCGCGCGGTACGCTCCACCTATAGTTCCATGGAAGGAACCACTCTCCCGAGCCCAACAGACTATGTGCGGCAAAATCCGGCATCGGCGGCACAAAGCGCTCATAGACTCCGGGCAAAACCTCCCGGACAACGGGCGAGGTGGACTGATCACTTTCAAGAAGATCGGACCACCGACATACAAGACCGCCAGATTCACTTTGCCACGAGGTCTTCATCGACCACCTCTCTGGTCTTAATGTTGGCTAGCACGCTCATTATGCCCTCAACCAGGATGGACTTCAAGATAGGTCCGGGTCACCAGCATGCAGGTCAGCGGGTTCGAGATCGGCGCTCTACTCCTCGCAAGGCCATCAGTGGCTGTGTTGTCGGCAATACGGAAGTAACGCCAGTTCAGGGGCTGGATCTCGAAGGTTCCGTATTGCCGGTGATAGTGCGCCATGAGCGCATGAAGCTCGAAAGAGCGGCATGTGCGTAACTGCTTAACCGATGAGGGGCGGCCCCTCGAAGTCGACTTACAGGAGTGGACTTCAAACCACCTCTGGCGGCTGTGGACAAAAGCCATGGTCGTGAGCGCAGAAGGAAAAGGCCCGGCGACGACTGGGTCAGGTGTCAGGCAAGAAGAGGACTGCAAAGGAACCACCGTTGAAGTGTCGAAAGCAATGAGACGATGTCAAAACCGCGGCGTTATTACTACTGCGGGACAGAGCTCCGACGGCACCTGTTTACGGGCGGAGCGGCATCCGGCATGAGAGGTGGCCTGAGCTTGCCATGAGGCGGATAGGCGGAACATGGGAACCTGCGATCGCGATGCTAACGGAGAAGCCACAAGTGGCGATCCCACGAGGGCGAGAGTACGGATGCGTGAACGCAGGGGCGGAACAGCGTGTAGTAGCGATGAAGTCCCCCATAAAGGGATGGAGCCAAGGCGCTGTGTCAAGGATCCGACTCATAGAGTCAACCAGCAATGGGAGGAACTCATGGGGCTGGGTCGGGACGTCTTGCTTGAGCGAGATGACGTTCTCAACTTGATGGGAGCCGTATGACGCGAGAGTGTCACGTACGGTTCTGAGAGGGCCTCGGGGTGAAATTCCCCGGGGCTACTTACCCGACCGCAATTGCAAATCGGCGACAGACCGGTGAGAATCTCGCGCATGTAACCGCTGTAACAGTACGATCTCGTGTATGTTCAGGCAAAAGCGCCAGGAAGATTCGCACGGGTATGCGGCAGGCGGACTCATTTTCAGCGCCAGTCTGTATGTTTGGGAGATTTGGGGAGAACAACCGTGACCGACAAGACCGCGCTATTCGATCAATGCCGAAAGCCGACGGGACGGATGGGGCGATTCACCTTGTGGAGAATGAATTGGTCGCATTCCAGGTTGACCGATTGGGGTTTGGCAAAAATTTCGATAGAGCCGCACAGCACGATTCTCGATATAGGTTGCGGTGGAGGGAGAACGGTGAGCAAGTTAGCGGCGATGGCCACGCAGGGACAGGTCTGCGGCATCGATTATTCCGATGAGAGCGTCGCCGTATCCCAAAAAACCAATGCGCCCTGGATCGATGTGGGCCGGGTCGAGATCCGGCAAGGCTCGGTGTCTCAGCTGCCCTTCCCCGACGACGTCTTTGATCTCGTCACTGCCGTGGAGACACACTACTTCTGGCCCGACCCGGCCGCCGACACGCGCGAAGTCTTCCGGGTTCTGAAGCCCGGCGGCGCTCTCATCCTGATCGCGGAGGCTTATAAAGGAGCGAAGACGGCGGCCGCAAAACTTGCTGAAAAACATTTCCCTGTAGCGGGCATGACGCTCCTGAGTGTGGATGAGCATCGCGAACTATTCACGACGGCCGGCTACTCGGATGTGCGGGTTATTGAGGAACCCGGCAAGGGTTGGATTTGCAGCATCGGGAGAAAATGCCCTAAAGATTCCGATTCCGCCTCCGATAACATTTCGGGAGTCTAACCCGTCATCGGCTCGGTTAGCGAACCGGCTCCTCATTGCCATCGTTGTCCCCATTGTCCCATTGTTGTTGACATCATGGTCACTCGAACAGCTGCTCACTCAGGTCATCAAGATCATCTTTTGACCTCGGCCAGGTGTGCGACATGAACGCCGGAACGTGAGGCATGGGGATGTCGCCACTCTATCTAACAATTTGAATTAGAATGTAGGCCGAAAAGATGCAAAACAATTAATGACCATTGAATTCTTTGACGAGCGTTACGCGCACCTCCCCGACACTGAGGATGCGAGTTATGTCATTGTGGTTCTGCCAGGTGTGGCTACGATCGGTGATATCCGCGCGGCTTGCGCTGGACATCCCAAGACTTCGAGTATTTATCCCAAGATCGATGGATCCGGCTTCTACATCTCCGACGTTCAATCCAAAATTCTTTGATTGAGGTTTTGGATCATAGACGACCTCAGGAAGGCGTCAGCGTTGGTGCAGCAATACATCAATGCAGCGACGGTCCAGAGTCTACAACTCGAACAATTGATGTGAAGAATGCTTGTGCTGTTCCCAGTAAATTAAAGTGTCTGGTTTGCGAGCGTGTGGTCGGCAATACGGATATTGATATGTAGTGACCGGTCAAGATGCGTGGTGTCGTGTTTTTCGATCGAGGACAGAGTCAGCAACAGCCGAGGCAGGTATAGGCGACGATTGATCAAGCTGATATTCGCGGGTCGGAACCGCATAATCATGATCCGTCGGGAGCTGCCTCAGACTTCGGACGCGAGTCCGGCCAGGCCTGTCGCAAATGTCCGCCGAGGATTCTCCTTCGTGCTTGCTCCGGCTGCGGCTGACCTGGTCCTCGAGTTGGATTGCTTTGTTCAAGGTTTTTGCTTTTTCCCTTGTTGGAAGGGTTTTTGTTTTTGTCTTCTCATGCAGCAATGGGTTGTTGACAAGCTTGCTCTGCCTTAACTCCTATGGCCCAGATAAAGCCCAGCAGTTCACGGGCTATTGCCGTCATGATCTTCCTGTGATCCTTGCCGGCCATGGTCAGTTTCCTGTAACGCTTGTGCAGGCGATTCTGTGCCTTCCATGCGATTTCGGTAATCTGTGCCGGAACCCCTTGCTGTCGTTTACGCAGCTTGGCTCCGACGCAGGGCCTGTGTCGATAGCACCAGGCCGATTCCACCACGATGCGTCTGAGGTGCGCGTTGCCGGTCTTGGTGATGCCGCCTTGTCGCTTGCGCTTGCCACTGGAGTCTTCGCTGGGAAATACTCCGCCATACCCCATCAGCTTGCGTGCGCTTGGAAAGCGAGAGGAGATGTTGCCTAACTCGGTTGCAATCGTCACCGCCGAAATATGCGCCACACCGCGCAGAGCCTGCAGACCCTGGATCACTTCCTGCATGGGCTGTGGGGCCAGCTTCACCACTTCGAGGATGGCCTCTTCCAGGCGCTTAACCCGCGCGCTCATGTGTTGAACTTCGTTCAGGCAATCCACGAGCGTGGCTTGTTGCGCTGGCTGTGTGTAACGCACCTGCTGCAGCCAGGCCAGGTAGCGCTCTGTCCACGCCTTCAGTCCCAGAGGTGGACGCCAACCCGTACGAAGCAGAAACTTGGTTAAGCGATGCCGTGCACGCAACTGATCCTGCTTGGCCGCCTCTCCTTGCCGGACAAGATCGCGCAAGGTTTCGGAATTTTCATCGGGAACCCAAACGGTAGTCAGATCTCCGGAACGGTGGCTGCGTGCCAACTTGATCGCGTCCCGCCGGTCAGTCTTCACACCGTCCCCGGGCTTTTTGGGAACCAGGCTCGGTGCCACCACCACGCACTGCACACCCAACTGCGCCAGCTGCCAGTACAGCACGAAGCCTGTCGGCCCAGCTTCATAGCAGGCGCGCAGTTGCTCCACCGGACCCAGCTTCCGGATGAATTTACGGATCGAATCTTCACGGTTGGCGATCGTGCCCAGGCTGCGTACCTCACCATTCGGTTCCGCTACCGCCACGGCTATCGTTTCGGCGTGGACATCCAAACCCAAAAATCGTAACTTCTCTCTCATGACCGGTTCCCTTCGCTGTGGCTCTGGACTGTAGTTCGTCAAAACAAACTCAGCCTAACCCACGACTAGCGAATCGAGCCGGTCACACCATAATGACTAACAGAGCGAAACCTCCGGTTTGCCGACCACCCGACCGCAATCTGCGATTTGCCCAGACAACTTTCGGTGTGCCGATCAGGTTTATGCTGCAAGCTTCTTAGAAGAGTTCATATTTCAAGTATGGCGAGCGGCGGATGGCATAGCGGCGTCCTTCTTTGTATTCGCCCGTTTCTCAGCGGGTCGTTCGCTAGACCGCGTCAATCGTACACAACCATGAAGTAATCGAGATTCTTTGGGTCACGATGCAATTCGTTCAAGACCTCCGATATGCGTGGCGTTTGTTGTTCAGGAACCGAGGCCTCAACGTGATCATCCTGCTCACGCTGGCTTTGGGTATTGGCGCCGACACTGCCATCTTCACCGTCGATTATGCGACTCTGTTTGCGCCGCTGTCCTACCCGCAACCAAAGCAATTAGTGACCGTATGGTCCGGAACCAACGCCAACCGCTTAAACCCCTCTCCACAAACCTTCATCGAGTGGAGAAGACTTAGCCGGTCATTCCAGGAGCTCAGTGCTTTCGCAGGCGGCACATTCGGTATCTCCAACATCGATCAGCCGGAAAGCGTTTGGGGTATGCGGGTCACGGCCAACTATTTTCGTACGCTCGGAAGCCCGTTCTTCCTCGGACGCGACTTTCTTCCTGGCGAGGATCAGGAAGGGCAAAATCATGTCGTTGTCCTCACCCATAAGCTCTGGAGTCATCTTGGCGCTGACCCCAATCTGGTTGGGCACACGATGCGTATCGACGGAAAGCCTTATACCGTAGTCGGTGTTCTCCAACCGGGCATTGCCGATCGTGACATCTTCGAGATGGCCATGCCGCTCGTATTCTCACCGGAGGAACTGCAGAATGGCTCGGTTTATCTGGTGGCAGTAGGGCGGATCAAAAACGGCGTGAGCATCCAGCAAGCCCAGGATGACGTGGGCGCTATCACGGCTCACCTCGCGCCAAGGAATCCGAGGGATGCGCAGATCACAGGTGCAAGCGTGAGGCCGCTCAGGGAATACATGTTTTCCATGTCCCGCGATACCAGGCAGACCTTGTGGTGGTTGCTTGGGGGAGTGGGGTTTGTGCTTCTCACCGTCTGCGTAAACGTAGCGAATCTATTGCTCGCCAAAGGAATGACTCGACAGCGAGAGATAGCGGTGCGTCGCGCCCTCGGAGCAACCCGGCGGACAATCTTCATGCAGTTGCTCACGGAGAGTTTCTTACTAGCAATGGCCGGCGGTCTACTGGGGATCGGCCTGGGTTATTCGATGCTCCGCGCTCTGCTGGCAGCGATGCCTCGGTTCACGCTTCCTTGGGCGGCAGACACACGCTTGAGCCTTCCGGTTCTATTGTTTACTTTAGCTACCACCACGCTCGCCGGTTTGTTTTTTGGTTGTGTGCCGGCATGGTTTGCCTCCCAGACCAATCAAGGCGAGGCTCTCAAAAGTGGTGCGCAGGTTGGCTTGGGCGTGGGGCGACACCGATTACAACAGATCTTAGTGATAGGTGAGTTAGCGCTGGCGTTGTCCATAGTTGCGGGGGCAGGACTGGCCCTGCACGGTTTTGCAAACCTCATCAATGTAGATATGGGTGTCAGGGCGGATCACGTACTCACTTTTTACCTGAGTGTCCCTAAAAGGCAGGAAGCAGAGCCAGTGAACATCGCCGCCTACTACAGACAAATGCTTACTGGTATCCAGGCAGTCCCGGGGATATCTTCTGCCTCGGCTCAAACCGGGACGCCCCTCTTTCCGCCCGGCATGACTCCCTTCGCAGTGGCGGGAGAATCCGTCCCCGACAGTGATTCCTCGAAGTTGCCCAGAGCTGGCTTTAGAGCGGTCACGCCCGACTTCTTCAAAACTTTTGGAGTCCGCATGATGGAGGGGCGGGCTTTCACTGAACAGGACTCGTCTTCCAATGTCAAGGTAGCGGTAGTCAACGAAGAATTCGTTCGTAGATTTCTGAATAAGGATCCCCTGCGGGCTCGCGTCTGGCTCCAGCAATCAGCGGAGGAGGTGCCTATACCTGCGGCCTTTACCGAGTGGCAGATCGTTGGAGTCTCCCACGACACATTGAGCAAATCGATGCGCGAACATATTCCGGAGATCCAGATCCCCTTCTGGCAAAGCCCGTCCTCCGATCCTGTCATTGCGGTCCGCACCGCGGGAAATCCAGACTCGATGATCAAGAGCATCGGCGCTGCTGTTCACTCCGTCGATTCTGCCGCGATTTTGGCCAGGCCGCGCACGATGGAAGAGATACGGAATCAGGTCCTGGCCTCAGATAGATTTTCGATGGTTCTATTCGTCAGTTTTGGTGCGATCGCGCTCATGCTCGCGACCCTAGGAGTTTATGGTGTGGTGTCCTTCTCCGTTGCCAGCAGAAGAAGCGAGTTCGCAGTTCGTATGGCGTTAGGTGCCAATCGAATGAACCTCGTTTCACTCGTTGTGCGACAGGGTCTTTCATTGGCTGTTACAGGATTGACCGTCGGTCTCGGCGGCGCTTACCTCTTAAACCAAGGAATGCGAAGCGCTCTGTTTGGTGTAGGGCACATCGACTTTGCTGTGTTGGGAGGGGTGGCCCTCCTGCTTCTGCTTGCTGCACTGCTGGCCTGCGTGGTCCCAGCCGGACGTGCTGCCTCGGTTGAACCCATGCAGGCACTAAGAACGGAATAAAGCGGCAGCTGAAATGTTGGATTCAGACCTCAACAATTGAGCGGTTGATTGCCCGCAACCAAACTGCTGTGCTTAGTTCCGCTCGAGATCTTGGCTCCTAGAAACGCCGCCTGAAACGGAGGCTACCACTGCCAACGCTTGGATGGATTTGCCTGCTATTCCGTTCGCAGCGTCGTCATTGGATCGACCCGCGTAGCTCGAACGGCGGGGAGATACATACTGGCGAGGGAAACGGCAACAAGCAAAGCTGCTGCAATGCTGAACAGCGACGCATCGAAGTTCCGAAACGGGAACGGGGAATTCTTAATCAACTGAGCGAATTCCCACATGGCCGGCTCGGCCAGAGCTACGCCGCATGCCAATCCAACCGCGATCTGTCGCCTGCCACGCAGCAGAACAGACCGAAAGATTCTGATTCGATTCGCGCCCAACACCATGCGAATCCCGAATTCGCGAATACGTTGACTGACTGCAAACGACAAAACTGCGTAAACACCCGTAACGGCCAGCAGCACGGCAATTGACGCCATGACGACGATAATGTGTGCCAGCGAACGCACGCCCTCGGCGTCTGACTCCACCTCCTCCCAGATGGTCTGAGGCGTCATCACTTGCATTGGGTCGAGACTCTTCACGGCGTCAAATATCGCCTTTTCCATCGGTGAGGCGCCATTACCTGCCTCGGCTGCTGCTGACCCTGTCCTCGTTCGAAAAAAACGACCAGCGCATCTTGACCGGTCACTACACGTCACTTCCCGTGGCACAGAGCAGGATCACAAGGCCAGCGACCGCTCTGAAGCGATATCCTCATGCCGTAGTCGCTTTGCCTTCCTTGATCTCGAGGATCAGAGTTACCGTGTGGCGGACATCGTCCATTTGCAGTTGCGGAATCACAGCGAAGTTGACATAACCCTTCGATCCGTAGAGTTTCTTCAAACGATCGAGCCCTCTGCCAATTGCGGTTGCGTTGAAGAAGTCTCCGGGATGGAAAGAGAATTGTTGGATAATCTCATCCTGCGAAAGAGCCCCAGCGCCCTCGATGGAAAATCCACTGAACGTGTACTTGGCTCCGGCAGAAACCCGGACGGAAATATCCATCGGCTGGGGCGGCTGACCGGCCGGGGTGGACGCTGGTTGCGGAAACTCCACTGAGGCTTTGGCGTAACCGCGGTCGCGCACATTCTGCCTGATGCGCTGCATCAGCTCCTCCAGCGGATACGTGCCTCCTTGGTACGATTGAACGATCTTAAGCCGGTCGGATTCGGGCAGGTCGTTTGAGTCAATCGTCAGCGAGCGCACCAGCACAGGAGTGTTTGCGGGCGAGACCGCACTCTGAGAGTTGATGGACGACTTGGCGGCAGTTCTCTGGTTGAATGTTGTTCCGTGCTGCGATGTTGACTGTGCTCGGGCAGATCCCCAAACGGCGAGTCCTGCAGTAGCAACGGTACACATCAGCAAGATTACGGCCAGTGTACGAGGGAAGACCGGAGACTGGTTCAAACCCAGCAAACGCCCGATTCTCATTTTCAATACTCCTCCTGTGGCGCCAAAAGCACCGGCAGGTATCGGACTACGCCGCTCTTCAAGAAAGCTCAGTGCCTTGGCATAAGCGAACCGGTCGCCGCAGACCGCAACTGCTAGATCGTCGCAGCAGTGTTCGCGTTCGCGCCGTATTTGCTTCGAGACCCACCAAACCGCGGGATGGTAAAAGAGCACGCTTTCCATCATCGATTGGAACAAGCTAACCAAGTAGTCGTGACGCCGGATGTGCGCCAGTTCGTGAGCCAAGATGGCCTCGATCTGCAGAGTTGACAGGCCGATCATGCACCCAAGGGGAAGGAGAATTGCCGGCTTGAGCCAACCGATCACGGTGGGTGCCTGGACGCGGGCCGAATTCAACAGCTCGACGGCGCGTTTAATCCGGAGCTTGGTGCGAAGAGCGCGCAACACGTCCTGAATCTCCGCCGCCGCTGACTCCACAGCGAGGAACTTCATCCTCCTCGTCCCAATGAGACCCAGGTTGAGGCGGCACAGTAGGGCTAGCATGCCAGCAAACCAAAACCCAATCACTGCAGGCAGGGATTGGTTGAGAACTCTCTCAAGTCGAACGGTCCACGGTTCCGCGGACAGGTCGAATTGGTTGTTGAGCATATGGCTAAAACTCTCAACGGGGACCGCAGCAGCGAACCGTTGCGGCTTTGGCTGCGCGTTCTTCGCGAGCATGTAAAACGTAATGGCGGGTAGCATAACCATCAGCGCCATTGCAGCGCAGGCGATCGAGTAGCGTGCCCGGGAGGCTCGTGAAGGAAAAAGACCCAGCGCGCATGCAAGAATGATTGCAACAATTGTGCCCTGCCAGCAGAAATGTAAAAGTGTCCACCCCAGTGCGTGTACCAGAGGCAGTGTGGACAGTTGCATGACGGCTGTCATGGTTTCCCCTTTTCAAATTGGTCGAGCATTTCCCGGATTTCGGCGAGTTCGGAGCGTGAGATGGGTTGCGAGCTCAGTGCACCGAGGACAAGGTTCTTCGTGGAACCGTCGAACGCGCGCTTGAGCAGGCTCCTAGCCAGGCGCAGTTGCGTTTGCTCTCGCTGGATCCGCGCTTCATACACGTGCGATCGAAAGCGCTCATTTCGTTTCAGCAGGCCTTTGTCAGTCATCACCTGCATCTGCTTCAGGGTGGTTGTGTAGCCCGTCCGCCTGGTACGCAAAGCAGTGTGAACCTCCCGCACAGTACTCGGTCCACGATTCCACACGATCTGCAGGATCGCCAACTCTGCCTCAGTGGGCAGCGGGACTTTGTTATCCGGTTCGGTCGGTTTGGTCATGAAGGGGATACTAGTACGATCAATATCGTACGTCAACGATAATCATCGTACATTAATCCCGACGCGACAAGCAGTCCCAGTCGAGCCGACCTCGGCGCAGACTATGTTCTATATACTTGTTTGCAACTAGTAGTTTACGTGTACCATGCACACATGGTAAAGAAATCCGAACACCGCGACCTCTTCCCAGGCGCGCTGGAACTGATGATCCTAAGAAGCCTGAACTGGAAACCAATGCACGGCTATGCGCTCGCCCAGCGACTCAAGGATATTTCCGAGGACTATCTCCAGATTGAGGAAGGCTCCTTATACCCCGCTTTGCAGCGGATGTTGAAGACCGGCTGGCTGACAACGGAGATGGGGCTTTCAGCTAGGAATCGTCCGGTACGAATATTCAAAGTGACCGAAGCGGGCAGGAAGCATCTGGAGCAGGAACTTGCGAGCGTCGAGAAGATGTTTGCCGGAATCACCCGGGTACTCGCACTGGCAGGACAGTAGGAAACTTTATGGGCTGGCTTCGACAGTTGTTCACTCGGCGTCGTCGCTATAACGAGCTTTCCGAGTCCATCCGCGAGCATCTCTCTGAGAAGATCGCCGATTTGATGGACCACGGCTTGCCGCGGGAGGAAGCTGAACGATCTGCGCGTCGCGAGTTCGGGAATGTGACGCAGATCGAGGAGCGGAGCCGCGAAGTGTGGCAGTGGCCTACGCTCGAATCCATGTTGACGGACACCAGATACGCGTTCCGCCGACTGAGCAAGAGTCCGGGCTTTACCGCCGTTGCCCTGCTTACGCTTGCCTTGGGTATCGGAGCGAATAGTGGCATCTTCACGCTGCTCGATGCGGTTCTCTTGAAGTCTCTTCCGGTCCCCGATCCCGGGCAACTCTTCATCGTCAAACAAGGCAGTCATGCCGCGGACAAAAGCCGGTTTGCGTATCCATTCTTCGATCATGTGAGCCATCAACTTCCGGACGGGGCTTCAATTGCGGCCATGAGCTGGCCGGATGATTTCTATGTCAGCATTGCAAACGGACAGCCACGGGTGACACAGGGCCAACTTGTTTCGGGTAATTACTTTCAGGTATTCGAGATCTATCCGGTGGTTGGTCGTCTGTTCATGCCTGCTGACGATGAGAAGCTAGCCGGAAGCCCTGTAGCCGTCATTAGCTATTCCTATTGGCAGAGCCAGTATGCATCTGACCCACGCGTGATTGGCCACAAATTCTCGGTAAATGGGACGCCATTCACAATTGTCGGAGTCGCGCCGCGGGGGTTCTTTGGTGCAAGATCCGGAACCCAGCCAGCATTCTGGATACCCCTGACCATGCAGTCCGTCGTGGAATATCACGATCACTATAGCGACTATGGTGGAGCCCAGCCGCTCAAGCCATGGGTCCCGCAGGCCAATATCAACTGGCTGCTCATGGTCGTGCGCGTCAAGTCTCCCGCCGCCATTCCTCAATTAATGACCGTCCTGAATGACCAATACAGGAGCAATCTCGAATCCGCCACGCAGTACCTGACCGATCCCGAGCAGCGAGAGGCCATGCTTCGGACCCGTCTCACCCTCGAACCAGGGCAGCGCGGTTTCGCTAACCTCAAGGAACAATTTGAGCAACCGCTCCTCTTGCTGATGGCCATGGCAGCTATCGTGCTGCTCACCGCCTGCGCCAACATGGCGAACCTGCTGTTGGCTCGCGCAGGCGCGCGCCAACATGCACTCGCTGTTCAGCTTTCAATCGGAGCGGGCCGCACGCGTCTCATCCAGCAGACGCTCACTGAGTGCCTGTTGTTGTCTGTCGGAGGAGGTGTCTTGGGGATCGCAGTGGCGTTTGGATGCGCCACCGTTTTACCTCGTTGGGCCTCGGCCGGGAACGCGGCAATCCCAATCAATCTGTCGCCAGATGCGCGCATTCTCGCCTTTGGGGTCATCATCGCGGTGGGAACTGGTGTCCTCTTTGGACTGGCTCCGGCGCTGCAAAGCGCGAGTGTCGATCCGGCTTCCGTGTTGAAGACCGGCACTCAATCGATCTCAAGCGGCAGAGCCGGCCGCTGGCCCATTCGCAAAATGCTTGTGGTCGCGCAGGTCGCGCTTTCACTTCTTTTGCTTGTAGGCGCTGGAATGTTTCTTAAGACGCTTGAGAATTACAGCCGACTCGATCCCGGCTTTGATCGCAACCACCTTCTCAATGTTCAGATCGATACACATCTTGTCAATTACCAGATCGGTGATTTTCCTTCGCTTTACCAGCGGCTCACCGATCGAATGGATGCCATCCCTGGAGTCAGGTCAGCGAGCATCACCACCTGTTCACTTGTCGCCGGATGCCTTGATGCCAGCGACGTAGTGGTCATGAACACGGGCGGAAGAAAAGTCGCCAGAGCCAATGCCCAAGTCAACTCCGTTTCGCTCAATTACTTCGCAACCACCGGGATTCAGCTTTTCCGAGGAAGAGAGTTCGCAACGACCGATGATGCCTCCGCGCCCAAGGTCGCAATCGTGAACCAGGCGTTCGCACGGCACTACATAGGGGACCAGAGTCCTGTCGGCATGGAATTCTCGTACGCGGACAATGATTCAAGTCGCTATCAAATCATAGGGGTCGTATCGGATGCGCGCGTGAATGACATCCGCGAGGCCGCGCCGCCAATCATCTATTTCCCGATTGCCCAGAACGTCGGCAACATCGATGGTCTGGAAGTCCGCACCGCCGCCGATCCGGGCTGGGTCGGGGAGCAGGCTCGTCAGGCAATCGCTGACGTTGATCCCAGGATTCCCGTCGTCAATGTTGCCACCCTTAACGAAGAAGTGAAAGACAATCTCACCCAGCCCCGCCTCATCGCCCGTCTTACTTCGGTTTTCGGAATCCTGGCATTGACCTTGGCCTGTCTTGGGCTCTACGGAGTCATGTCCTACACGACGCAACGCCGAACAAGTGAGGTTGGAGTTCGTCTGGCGTTGGGTTCTACTAGACCCGCCGTTCTTTGGCTGGTAGTCCGCGAGGCGCTGTTGCTGGCTGGGTGGGGTGCATTGACGGGACTCGCGTTAGCGGTAGTCGGAATGCACATGGTGACGAGCTTCCTGTTTGGCCTCTCGCCCGATGACCCCCTGATAATTGCCATTGCTACGGGTTCACTTATGACGGCGTCCGCAGTCGCCGGATTCATCCCAGCGTGGCGAGCCGCGCATATCGAACCTGTCCAGGCCCTGCGTAGCGAATAGAGAGAATTCGATGAACTGGCTCACGCAGCTGTTTTCGCGCCACACTCGTTACGATGAGCTTTCCGAATCGATTCGGGAGCACGTCGATGAAAAGATCTCTGACCTGATGGATCGCGGCATGACGCGGGAGGAAGCCGAGCGGACTGCCCGACGTGAATTCGGCAACGTGACGCTCATCGAGGAGCGCAGCCGTGAGGTTTGGCAGTGGCCGAAAATCGAGAGCATCTGGGCAGATGTGAAATTCGCGTCTAGGCAATTGCGTAGATCGCCGGGATTCACGCTTGTTGCTCTTTTGACTCTATCTCTTGGTATCGGGGCCAATACGGCGATTTTCAGTGTCGTAAATGGCGTGCTTTTGCATCCCCTCCCATTTCGCGATCCGGCTCGGCTCATGATGCTTGACGAAAAATGGTTGCCACGTTTTCCCCATTTTGAGGCGACCCCGAAAGATTTTCTCGCATGGCGAGAGCAAAGTCAGGCCTTCGATCAACTTGGAGCCTTCGTAAGCATCGCATTCAATCTCTCCGGTGGCGGCCGGTCCGAGCGTGTAACCGGAGCACGTGTTACCGCCAATTTGCCCGAAGTTCTCGGAGTGAGGCCCATTCTGGGTAGAAGTTTCACCACGGCCGAAGATACACAAGGAAACGATCACGTAGTGCTGCTCGGTTACAGCCTCTGGAAAGAGCGCTTCGGAGGTGATGCCAATGCAATCGGCTCAGTAATTAGGCTCAACGACCTTGACTTCACAGTTATTGGCGTAATGCCGCCCGGCTTCCGTTTCCCCCACGATGCGGAAATTTGGAAACCGATGGGTTTTAGGGCAGACGACTATGATGGCGGCCACTTTATCTGGGGGATCGGTCGTTTGAAGGCTAACATGACGCGCGATCAGGCGCAGGCTGAGATGGATTCGATCATGCCCCGGCTGCGCAGCCCGCAGATCTGGAGCGTCAATGTCTTTCCGTTGCTTGACTACTATACTGGAGAAGTCCGGACTCCGCTGTACGTGTTGATGGGTGCGGCAGGCCTCGTTCTGTTAATTGCCTGCGTGAATGTCGCGAGTCTGTTGTTGGCGCGAGGCTCGACGCGTGAAGCAGAGATTTCGCTACGGGCGTCTTTAGGCGCAAACCGCTATCGCATCATCCGGCAACTTCTGACTGAGGGCCTTGTGTTAGCCGTGATTGGAGGCTTGCTCGGTGTTTCATTGGCCTACACAGGAATTACGGTCCTCAAGAAATTTCCACTGACGAACATTCCACGATTCGAGGAAGTGACTCTTGACCCCACCGTGCTGCTATTCACGATGCTGGTTTCCGTACTTACAGGTTTAGTGTTTGCCTCCTTACCCGCGCTACGTCTATCAGGTGCTAACCTTCTCGATCCACTCAAGGCCGGTAATAGGGCATCGACACGTGGCAAGCGTGCGCAGCTTCGCAGCATTCTTGTCATTTCGGAGGTGGCACTCGCTCTCATCCTCCTCACCGGTTCGTGCCTGGTACTGAGGAGTTTTTGGCGTCTCCTTCAAGTAGATACCGGTTTCAATCCGGACAATGTCGTGACAGCTAAGATCGACCTGCCCGCGCTCAAATACAAAGAGCCATATCGGCAAACGCAATTCGCACAAGCTCTGGTCGAACGCCTTGCAAGCGCACCTGGCGTTCGTCATGCCGCTGTGTCGTCCGGCCTCCCATTTTCCGATACACCCGACGCTGGAATCCGTATTGATGGCCGCGCCATCGGCGCCACTGACGCCGGAACGACTGCTAACTACTATCGTGTTACATCGCAGTATTTCCGGACTATGGAGATCCCTCTTGTCCGTGGGCGGTTGTTCACCGAGCAGGATACTGCAAGCAGTCAACCCGTTGTGATCATCAACGAAACAATGGCGAGACGGTTTTTCCCGACGGAGAGTCCTATAGGAAAGCGAATCGACATATCAGGGCCAACATACTTGCGCGAAATCGTCGGGGTCGTTGGCGATGTAAAACAGGTTGGAATGAAAGTTGCGATTGCTCCACAGGTTTACGAGCCATTCGTTCAAAAGCCATCGAATTCTTTCAGCGTAATTGTGCGCAGTGCAAACAATGCGGCGTCACTAACTGCAACGATCCGCCAACAGGTGTCGGCACTTGATAAGGATCAGCCGATCTCGAATGCCATGACAATGAAGGAGAATGTTGCAGCCTCTATGACAGGAGACAGATTCTCGACCATTTTGCTGGGCGTCTTTGCCTTGCTCGCACTTGTCCTAGCAGCAGTCGGCATCTATGGGGTCATTGCCTATTCGGTCTTGCAGAGGACGCAGGAATTCAGCATTCGCATGGCGGTCGGAGCAAATCGTAGTGACATCATGGGCATCGTTTTTCGTCACGGCCTGGTCCTGACGTTGACCGGAATGCTAATCGGCATCGGTGGCGCTCTCTTCCTCACCCGAATGCTGACACGTCTGCTCTTCCAAATCAGCCCTCTGGATGTGGCGAGTTTTATTTCATCCGTCGTCTTGCTCGGACTGATCTCGATCGGCGCATTTGTTATCCCCTCTTTTCGCGCTGCACGCCTTGACCCAGTGCAAGCATTGCGAGGTAAATGAAGTTGAGCGCTCATGCAAGGAATTGTCCTGAGTCTGATCTATGGAGCCAGAGAAGGGCCACATGAATTGGTTTACAGATCTTCTCTCCCGCCGTCGTCACTATGCTGAACTCTCGGAGTCAATCCGTGAACATCTGGAAGAGAAGATCACTAATCTGATGGATGACGGCATGACGCGGGAGCAAGCACAGCGAGCCGCCCGCCGTGAGTTCGGCAACGTGACGCTCATCGAGGAGCGCAGCCGTGAGGTCTGGCAGTGGGCGATGGTTGAATCGATCATGGCAGATATGAATTTTGCACTGAGGAGGCTTAGAAAATCGCCGGCCTTTGCGTTGACGGTGCTTCTCACTCTTGCCATCGGCATCGGCGCAAATACTGCAGTCTTCAGCGTGATCAATGGTGTGCTGATCCGGCCCTTGCCATATCCCGAGCCGGAACAGCTCGTGGCGCTCAATCTGAACGCGCCAGGCGCGCCAGGGCTCGCCGACTTCAGAGAGGGACTACGGCTCTCCGCCTCAATGTATCTCACCTTTGCCGCACACAACCGCATCTTTCAATCGGTAGGCGTTTGGGAGCCTGCTACGGCGAACGTGACCGGGCTGGCGCAGCCTGAGCAAGTGAACACGGTGCTCGTAAGCGATGGCGTGCTCCAGACCTTCGCCGTTCCGCCGGCGGCCGGCCGATGGCTCAACGCAAGCGACCAGGATCCCAGGGGCGCCAAGCGCGTCATGCTTGGCTACGGCTACTGGCAGCGGCGCTTCGGCGGCGACCGCTCGGTCGTGGGGAGGACGATCGAACTCGATTCGCAGCAGCGTGAGATCGTAGGCGTCATGCCGCGAGGCTTCAGGATTCTCAATTACGATTTCGACCTATTGGTGCCGCTGGCCTTCGATCAGCACAAACAGATCCTAGCCGGCTTTATCTATCGCGGCATTGCGCGGCTGGAGCCCAGCGTCTCCATTCACACAGCCGACGCAGACGTGGCGCGGCTGTTGAATGTCTGGATGGACTCGTGGACCAACTGCCCAACCTGCGATCCGCACTTCTATCTCAACTGGAAGATTGGTCCGGCATTGCGCCCAATGAAAGACGAGGTCCTTGGCGGCATAGGCGGAGCCTTGTGGGTGGTCATGGGCACCATCGGAGTGGTCATGCTGATCGCCTGCACCAATGTGGCCAACCTGTTGCTGGTGCGCGCGGATGCGCGGCAACAGGAGCTCGCCGTGCGCGCGGCTCTGGGCGCAGGGCGCGCCCGCATTATGCGTGAACTGCTGATCGAGAGCCTGCTGCTGGCCCTCTTTGGCAGCGTCGGCGGGACGGCCGTCGCGG
>Ga0206866_1058_pt1 | contig 24523 bp, 25 predicted proteins | sample Alteio_BWOrgCont_40_FD_152626 | JGI IMG/M metagenome (GOLD analysis project Ga0206866, IMG submission 152626) | Enriched cells from forest soil in Barre Woods Harvard Forest LTER site, Petersham, Massachusetts, United States -... | ecosystem: Environmental > Terrestrial > Soil > Temperate forest >... | reverse complement strand
CATCGTTAATGGATCCGCCCTTTCTTATCAGGAAAGGCAACAAGCGACTCAAGCAGCTTTTACTCAAGAAATAAATAGATCTGTAGGTGATATTACGGCCGAGCAAAGAAAAAAAGCTGAAGAGTTTCAGGCATACTTATTGGCCAAATACAAACCAACACAAGAGCACTGCGGGCCTGATATAATAGCTGCACATACAAAAACTGGCTATGCCACCTCGGCCAAAACGGTATGCGCCGACGTTGAAGTAAATAAAGAAAAAGAGTTTGCCTGCATGCTGGCTGGTTACAAACAGGTATACTTTGGAAGCTTTACTGAGTTTTATAACTTTTCCACCGAATTAAAAGATCTGTTCAAGCTTAAACAATTTGATTACTTAAAGAGCGATTTCTTGTATATATTCACGCCTGCCGGCAGAAAAAATGCCCTTCTGTTGTTAAAAGAAATGACACATCCGCATGTACAAAACAGTTTTTCTGATGGATTGTTACTTGGCTATACCGAACAAAATATTAGAGCTTATTATAAATGCTCATTGATAAGTCGTAATCCAGATGCCGATATGCAAGAAGCTGTTGAATGGATACAAAAAAACGAAGCCGACATTGAGACATGGGCAGCGCAACATGTCGATGCGGCAACCAAATCTCTCAAAGATTAAAACTGCAAAAAAAATTAACAACCTCTAGCACAAGAAGAGCTATCACCAGTTGATGGATTTTTTGCCTCTTCGTAGCGTAAAAATTGACTATATCCAATCAATATCGCCAAGGTTGTGGCAACAACAATTGCTATGCTGATAATATGTTTTGCATGCTCTTTCATCGTACTCTCCTAAAATTTTATCTCATCCAATCAATTTCTATACGCCACCAAATGCATCAACCATAGCCAGACGATGTTGATATTTCCCTTTTTTAAATTGCGCACATAACCACGCTGCAATAATAGCAACGACGCGATCGGCAGAAATAAAATCTGCGGGCAACACCAACACATTTGCATTATCATCTTGGCAACTGACGCGCGCAACATCTTCGTTCCATACAAGAGCCGCGTATATTCCTGCAAATCTATTAGCGGCAATACTCATGCCAACACCGCTGCCACAAATTAAAATACCCTTTTGGACCTGTTGTGCTTGAAGCGCTTTGCATACTGGCGCAACAAAAACAGGATAGTCAGACGGCTCATTCGTGCTTGCCCCAAAATCTATCCACTCAATAGCGCAATTGGCTATATGCTTATTTTTCTTGAGCATCTCTTTGAAAAGAAAACCGCGATGATCGGCTCCTATCGCAATTTTCATATAACTACATCCCCTTGTGAAACTTCAGGGTCTAAACGTGTTTCATTCTTTTCCTCGATTTCTTGACGCATGAGCATTTGCTTTTGTGGTTGATCATGAGCAAGCCAAATTAATGATATCTCTTTAATTGGTGATCTAAAGCAAAGCTCCATAGATTTGGTATGTGGTTTTAGTATAAACTCATCTTCAACGTTTTTAGCATCAAATCGCACAATGTACGACTCCTTAAATCTTGTGAACTTTCTACCAAACATTCCCTTGTATTCAACCTCTAATTCAACGGTTTTAAGTTCGATTGGATGATATATGTGCCCATCGACCTTCAAAAACAGTTGCCAATCCGATTGCGATTCGCCCAAAGGAAACTCATAGGGACTCAAAACATAAAACGTAATAAAATGTCTGTTTTCTTCCAACTGTCTGCGCAACAAAGTATTTTTAAACTCTTGATTTTTTGCCCTTCGTAACGCATATTCATCGACATAGGCGGTTCGCGCTTCATCTGATAACCACAGCGCATCAAACATACCAACCGTTGTCCATTGATCATATACCGTCATAGATCGCACATACGATTTACCAGCTTTAGCCGGTCTTTCAACATCTTTACCCTGATCAAAAACTTCTATACCCCAGTCGACAACCTTGCCACAACCGGACAAAGCGCACAACATAATAGCACACACTACATTTTGAACCATCTTTAGCTTCATGCATTACCTCTTTATTTTTACAAACATCACACAATAGTAGTATTCTAAGAAAAAGAATTTTGATTTACAAGCATACACAAAAAGGTAAAAGATGAATACATTGCCATTACTTCTTGCTTGGCGCTATGCGCTTGGCTCTCGACACGAAAAAAACATATCGATCATGGTCAAAATATGTTTTTTTGGCATTCTCATTGGATCGTTTTCTCTGGCACTCATTATGGCCATCATGAACGGCTTTGAAAAAGTAACGCATGAAAAAATGCAAGGAATACATTCACAAATTATTATGCGCAGTCACGGCGATCCTCTTGAAAGTGAAGAAATTGGTAAAATACTGACCAACGAATGGCCACAAGTTGTGCATTTTAGCCCCACTGCCATACGCCAAGCTATCATCCAACCAGAATATTCAGATGATATTACCAATGTAGTTGCCATCAAAGCAATTGATCCAGGTAAAGAGTCAAACATTACCATACTCGATAAAAAAATAATACAATCATTGCATGGCGACGCAACGTTGCAAGGTACAGTAAAAGAAAATCAGATATTGATCGGCACAACGCTTGCACACCAGTTGGACATTCATGTTGGTGATACGGTCAACATTTTATTTACCAATGATCAACAAGCGTCGTCACGCAAAATTACGCTTGGCACAAGAAAAGCGATTGTTAGTGGTATCTTTGCAACAGGTATCGACGAATTTGATATGGCATTAGCGATATGTTCATTCTCGTTGTTCGATTCATTATTTCCAGATGTTGGCGTTACACAGATTAATATCAAACTCAAACCAAATGCCGATGAAAACACCACGATTGCACAACTAAAAGAACGGTTTGGTTTAGAAGTTTATTCATGGAAAGAACTGTATCCAGCGCTTGTTGCAGCACTTAAATTAGAAAAATATGCTATGTTTTTGATTCTTGCATTAATAACCCTGGTTGCAAGCATGAATATTATTTCATTACTTTTTATGCACATAACACAAAAGCGCGGTGATATTGCCCTGCTGAAATCTATGGGCCTTTCCGATAGACGCATCAGTGCTATTTTCATCATTATGGGCATGAGCATTGCCTGTTGTGCAGCAATTGCTGGGCTAGCGTTGGCATCTGTAGCAAGCTGGTTGCTCGAGACATACCCCTTTATTACCTTGCCCGATGCGTATTATGTTTCACATCTTCCTGCAAAAATGGAATGGCACTTGATTGGCATTGTGTTGATTGTTATTATATTTCTCAGCTTAATTTCAAGCTGGTTTCCCGCTCACAGAACAAAAAAAATTAATATCGCAGAAATTTTGCGATTTGAAGGATAGGCAACATGGCCAATATAACATCACCTTTAACAGATTGGGACCTGAACAATAAACGAGTACTAGTGCGCGCAGATTTAAACGTACCCATTGCACACGGCACTATTATTAATGACTACCGATTACAAGCGTTGTTGCCAACCATTGATTATATTCAATCACATGGAGGCAAGGTTATTATCATGACGCATATAGGCCGCCCTAAACAACCAACACCCACGCTATCAACGCAACTTCTTGTGCCATGGTTTACAGAAAGAAACTATGAAATAACGTGGGCCGCTGATGCACAACAGGCGATGCCTGAAAGTTTTGTTGATGCAAAAAAAATTCTTTTGCTTGAAAACCTTCGCTTTTTTTCCGCCGAGAAGTCTGATGATGCATCGTTTGCCAAGCGGTTAGCTGCATTGGGTGATTATTATATTAATGATGCATTTGGTACGTTGCATCGCCATGACACATCGATTACCTTGGTTCCTAAATTTTTTGCTCCTGACAAACGAGGCATTGGACTATTAGTTCAAAAAGAGCTTGCCATGCTCAACAGGCTTGTGCTTGCACCAGAACAACCGTTTGTACTTATATTGGGTGGTGGCAAAGCATCGGATAAAATACCGCTTTTAAATCATCTGATTGATAAAGCGCAAACCATCTTGCTATGCCCAGCAATTGTATTTACGTTTTTAAAAGCACAAGGAATAGCTGTTGGAAAATCACTTATTGATAATCAAGCCCTGCCTTTGTGCCAAGCATTGATAGCAAAAGCAAAAAAATACGATACCAACATCTGTTTTCCTCTTGATTATCAAGTCGCCCTGGACACTCTCCAAGGAGAACTTATTATTGTTGATGCAAACAGCATACCAGAAAACGCGATCGGCATGTCGATAGGACCAAAAACCGTCGAACTGTTTACGCAAAAAATCAATGAGGCAAAAACGTTATTTTTCAATGCAGCGATGGGATTTGAGACAAGAAAAGAGACACTGCGAGGCACGCGTTCCCTTTTGCGGGCCATAAGTAAAGCGCAGAGCTTTCGTGTTGTGGGTGGCGGAGATTCCGTTGCTGCCGCTCAAATGATACATGTCGACACGCAGATTGATTATCTTTCGACAGGCGGTGGTGCCACACTAGCGTATTTAAGCGGGCAAAAACTACCCGGCCTTCTTGCATTGGAAGACAATTAAAATACTGGACAAAAACTCAACAAGCTCAATCCACTCAATAAATGATCATCTGATGTAAGCGCTTCTTTGTCCGATTTTTCGAAAACCAAAAATCCTTGATTGTCATGCTTCAAATTCCATGAACAAAACGTATGATTTTCAAAACCCAAATCGTTTGCAAGCATAGCAAGCACATCTTTTTGTGCTTCTATATCTTTTTTCAAACTTTTGCGCATCACGGATCTCACTTTTTGATTGAACGGTGCTTGCAACATGTGAGAAGAAAACTGATCAGCAGATTGCCAAATGTCAGGCATAGATGTTCTTTCTTGTCGACAAACACCAGCAACACCCTTGAGACAGTCAAAATCGGGATTGTTAATCAGATAAGCAGCTTTATCAAAATTAAAACATTTTTCATGCATGAGCTCGTGCAACACAAATTCGGTAACATTGTCTTTGCCATGAATCGAAACTATTTTTCGTGGCAACCAGCTCAAACATCCAAGCACCTCACAGTGTCGGGCGAGCAATTCATCTTGTTTCATCTTCTATCCTTTCTTTTAGGGTAAATGTTATCACTTTTTACTACTTATTTTGCTTGCGACCTACTCTTATATGACCATACCGAACTTGTTAGATAACATCAATAGCGTATTATATATTGCCCAAAAATGTCATCAATCTCAGATTTAATCAAAATTATTACATTGAAAAATTATGCCGAATTTGACACATGGGCAGTTCCTTTTTTACACTGAGGTTTGCGCATGCTCAAGAGATTGTTATGAATGCAACTACAACACTCATTACCCCAAAAAAGTTATGATGCAAAAAACAGTATACTATTACGCGTTTATTCTTATTATAAGTGTCCATGCAGCACACGCATATGGACGAAATATTCACCGGCCAAAAGAGACAGCATTACCCACTATTTCCGTATCTTGGGATTATGATAAAACATCTTATCAACTGCAAAGTTCTCATTTGGAGTTCTATCCATTTTTTGGGATATTTGATAAACCTTTTTTTGATGCGAACATGTTACCTAAAGACGCGATATGTTACCGCAAAGATCCTAAAAAAAACGTCACTGGTCGTACACTCAACAATCTTATTGCCAGCCTACTTCAAGAAATTAAGGAAAAAAAACGAACATATACAAATTTTAAAGTGATTACCGCAAAAAACTTTAATCGTAAACAGATATGCGGGATGATGATTCTTAAGTTTAATGATTACCCATTTATTATTAAATTAGCACTTGAATCGCCCCAAACTTTTATAAATCCTTACTGCAAAGGATTGGATAATGTCTGGTTTTTCCCATTAGGTGGTGGCATCAATAGGCACCTAGCTGGCCTGACGCGCATAAAAAATTTACAGACCATTAAGCAAAAATTAGCATTGCATCCGCAATGGGCGACACTAATTGATGTGCCGCGCAAATGGTATTGGGCTCCATCAGAAAGCCACTGGCTTGACATCACCGGCACCAACATAGGCGGCCTAAAAACAGTCCACACCAAAATTCCAAGCACCTATTGCATTGTTGCCGATGAAATTGAATCAGACGAGTCGTTCAACTTATTTAATAACGAACAGACAACTCTCGCGCTCAATATTTGCAACTATCTTGATCTTTGGATTGATCCACACATCAACAACTTTATGATAGAAAAAAATACTAATAAAATCGTTATTGTCGACACTGAACACTTTCCTTCCGTGGTTGGCATCAAAGAAAAAGTATCATTTGATAGTTACACCTCATGGATTCTGTACCTTATGGGTAAATGTGCAAAAGATTGGTTTTTTCGCACCAAAGAAGAACGCCAGTCCATACAGGCAACCCATTACTCCTGGCAAGAGTTTACGAAGCTAACGTAAAAATCCACATCAAAAGAGAGGTTTTTACCCCTTAAAACCCCTCTTTCCCAATTTCATTATTGCTATTTGTAATGTTTTTGTGTTAACCTGAAAGCAAGGTTGGACATGCGTCTAAACTCAGGGTGGGCAAGTGAGCCATATTTTCCACTTTCATACGATAGAAAATTGGCTAAAAAGGAGATCTTATGAAGTTAAAATATATAACAGCAAGCTTCATCACCCTACTATCGACCACAATAACCCATTCAATGGTCTATGAGTGGCATCCTTATGAATGGAAGGGATTAAAAAGCACAAGAGATTTAGGTGCGGGCGCTGATGTTGCGCTGTATGGTGACGAAAATTCCATTTTGGGCCAACTAGCAGAGCCTGAATTCAAGCTACACATGCCCCTGATAATGGGCTACCAGGAGGCTGGGCAAAATGCCGGACCCGAGTGGGCAAACCATTGGTTCATAACTTCCCGGCCACCACAAACTATACAAAATGAAAAAGAGTGGGCTTGGTATAACTTTGCAAAAGATCGTAATGGCCAAAACAACAAACGGTTACTTCAAGCATTAAACTTCGCTATTCTTTTAAAAAGGGTTCTTTTAATTGATAAAGCTGAAGAGCAAATTTTAGATAAAGAACAAAAAGAGGGGACCGAGATCTTGCTCAGTGAAACTTTAAAATCAGTACTCGATACCCTCGAAGATAACCGGTCACTGTGGGGAGGCAACAGTAAAAAAGACAACGCCGTCATAAGAAATTTGCGCGTACACCTTACCACACCGTTACAAGTGATTGACAAAGAGACGGGTGAAATAAAAGACGAAGAGAATGAAGAGGCTACTATGACTAAAGCCGAATTTGATAAAATATACGCAAGCGTCTTGCGCAGACGATCGTAATTGCGGTCGCAGAAAAATTAAGAGCTAGACAAGTTGCATAGCGTTTGGTGCGCAAGAAGGCCGCTTCGCGCATCATGAGTAATAGTAAATTGGCTTTTTAAAGAAGGAGATAGTTATGAAGAAACTATTATTATGTGCAGCATTGTTAAGTCTGAATGTTGGCGTGATGTTGCACGGATCAGAATCAGCGGCGAATGCATCAGGTTCAGATGTTGCTGATGAACTAAACACTGCAAACTTTCTTACCGAGGTAAATTTAGAAATAAGGGACCGGGCTCAGCCATTTGACCGAGTGTTAGGTTCTCTAAGAGGCGGAGAGAAACTTCCGTTTGTAGATAAAGATACCGGAAAATTAACCCGGGCAGGTGATCAGGTGATTTATTTATTGGAAGGATTTTTACTTGATTATATTAGCAGAAGATCGAGGGAAGATTTTGATGCTAAAATCCAAAGAGCTATAAACCAGAGATACGAGGCTCAAACCAATAGTGACGATTACGATAGCGATTTTGACCCCTTTGGCTAAAACTGCTTCGTATATTGTTAAAAAATAGATCGAATAAAAATAATGCCTGGAGTAGATAATCTGTCTCAGGCATTTTCGCACATATTTTTTTTACCAAATCCAAAAAAGTTTGCTACGTTAGATGCCGCGCTCTGCACAGATGAAGTAATCTTTTTCCACAGACCACCCGCATCATGATGAGAATTTTCAGCTACTGCACCGTTGTTCATCATGTTACACCCCGCTTTATAATTCAAAAATTCTTCGTATGCACCATAACGTGTTAAAAAGAACTTGATCACTTTGCGCACTTCGTGCAGTTCATCATCAAGTGTTAATGCTGGATCGGTTACAAATGGTGAAATTTCTTGGTACCAATCGGCGTGCTTTGATTTTAAGTTTTTTAGTGCAAGATTATATAAATATCGATAGGTTGCACGCTCTTTGCGTGGTTCTTTTTCTTTTGCTTCATGCATTTTTTGTGTCAATTGACCATAATAAACTTTAAATTGAGCGCGTTCTTGTTCACTGGATATCACGCGAATGGCAAAATCATCTAAATGGGCGTCGATGAAAAGGAGTTTTTTATCAACAGCATCTAGTTGCGTGATGAAAAGGAGTGCAACTATTTTTATTACGTGATTTTTATACAACATTAGATATCCCTCACCCAGTAATCTCATCTTCTATTCGCTTCAATGTTTGAACAAACTCTTGGTCAACCTGAAGCTGTTTTTCTATTTTATCAATTGCATGCATGACCGTTGAATGATCACGACCACCAAGATACATCCCAATGTCTCGCAATGATTTATCTGTTAATTTTTTCATAAAAAACATAACAATTTGTCTGACCATTACCAATTGCTTATTACGACTTTTTGATTGAAAATCTTCAAGAGAGTACGAATAATATTTTCCTGTACATTTTATGATCGCAGAAAAATCTACGACACCTTTTGTAGTATCTGGTGATGACGATCGTAACAACACTTTGCGCGCTAACTCTAACGTCACTGGTTGTTTTGTCAGCGAAGCAAAGGCGATGACACGCACCAACGCACCTTCCAGTTGCCTAATATTTGATATGGCGCGCGATGCAATAAAATGAGCAATATCATCATTAACCACCGTGTTGCTTAATTCAGCCTTTTTTTTCAAAATTGCTACTTTAGTTTCTAAGCTTGGCATGTAAATATCGGTGACCAATCCCCATGCTAGGCGTGATCGCAGCCTTTCGGCTAACCCTTGCAAATCTTGAGGAAATGTATCGCTTGAAAAAACAATCTGTTTATGCGCATCATATAATGCATTAAAAATATGAAAAAAAGCTTCTTGTGTTTGTTCTTTATTTGAAATGAACTGCACATCATCAATCAACAACACATCTATGTCTTTATATTTTTCCTGAAATTTATGAATTTTGTCAAAACGAATGGCACTAATAAACTCATTAACAAAACGATCAGCCGTTTGGTATAGCACACGAGCAGTCTTATTATTTACCTTTATTTCATTGCCAATTGCATGCAGCAAATGTGTTTTGCCCAGTCCAGATCCACCATAAATAAATAAAGGATTGTACAACTTTCCACAATTTTGCGTGACCGCTTGCGCGGCTGCATACGCCAATGAGTTACTTGGACCAACGACAAAATTGTCAAAAATATAGTTGCTATTAATATGACTTTGATTTTTAGGATAAGGAACTTTAACCACAGATGTTGATTGTGATGAACGCAACGTTGCGGCAGGTAAAAAAGTTGGCTCCGATTTTTCTTGGTGAGGTACCACAGCTGGTTTACAGTCCTGAGCTTCATCAAGAAAAATAACTTTAGGCATATCGACATTGAGTAACCTGCCAAGATGAAGTTGCATCAAAGTAAGATAGTTATTTTTTATCCAATCTTTAACAAATTGATTGGGAGCTTGCAAATAAACAACCTTGCTGTTCGCGTCCCATTGGGATAATGAGACCGCTTTAAACCAAGTTTCTACAACCCGGCTTCCAGCTTCTTCACGTGCAATCGATAAAAATTCATCCCAAATGTCTGTTAACACGCTCAAACTCACGCATAATGGTACGATAATTAATATATGTGGCAACAATACGTAATCAAATACATTTTCCTAGATACAAGATGGTTACATACTGAACTATTTACTGTATCAAATTGCACCAGGTTAGAAAAGAGAAATCAATAGATGCTTTATACCAATTGAACTTTAGAAAAATAAGAAACCACACCTTTACAAATACCTTGCGCTACACGTATTCGATGCTCTGCGTCACTTAACAATAATGCCTCTTCTGGATTTGATAAAAATCCAATTTCCATTAATGCTCCTGGCATGGTGATTCCCGCTAAAACCTGCAATACCGTTCCATGTACTTTTCTGTCAATAGTCGAGGGAGTCTCTTTTCGAACCTCGCGAAGAATGTGCTCTTGTGTCAATTGCGCTAATAATTTGCTTTGAGCACAACGTTTATCTGCCTGTGCGTTTGCTAATTTAGTACACGCTGCATCCATAGAATTAAAAGATAACTTTAATAATGACGGGTCTAGATAATACGTTTCAATACCACTATCATTTTTATTGGGCGAAGCGTTAGCGTGAATCGAAAGAAACAGATCCGCATGAATACTGTTGGCAAGCGAAGTTCGTGCGTCTAATGCCACAAAAGTATCATCCTTGCGCGTCATAATCACATTAAAACCTTCTTTTTTTAGTTGATCGTACAGCTCTGTACCAACAGCGAACGCAACATCCTTTTCTTTTAGATTGGCATACCCAATAGCGCGACTATCAGTGCCATTATCATGCCCACCATGCCCAAAATCAAGAGCAATATCGTATCTTTTTTTTGCACATGCGGTATGCAATACCGCTTTGTCACACTTAGAAGTCAATCTTTTTAACAGCTCTTGGTCATGGAACTTAATACGAAAACCCGGTTGTGGACGAGCCCCGCCAATAAAATCAAACGAGTCGTGCGTCATACCAACTTTTTGGCAATCATAGCTTATCAGTACTTTTACACCCTGCATAGGTTTGCTATCTTGTTTGATGCGAACGGTATACGAATCATCTTTCATACCATTAATATGACTAACCATTTTTTTTGCTTCATCGGTTTGAAGATGTATCGCTGGAAAAAAAAGCTCTAACTGCCGGTAACCATTTTTTGTAGTATCTGACAATGTATTGACCGTCGGCCTGTGAGAAAAATAAAAAATAACCGAATCCAGTTCAATACAGCTTATATCAACACCACCTTTTTTCGGGCAGCCCTTATGGTAAAAGGCTTTTTGCAACTGATGTTGCGTACTGGCCAACAACACATGCCCTCCAAGTAGGCTTACATAAACAAACAAACACACATACATATTTTTCATGATTCTTTCCTCTCATTTTTTAACTGATTTTCCTCCACCAAATATGTCAATCGCCGCGACTTTTCCCATGCTTGCAAAAAACTGTTCAAGGGATACCTGTGAACTGTTTCACGATCTGTTTTAAAAGCCGGATCATGAACTATCACTTCTTGCTTCTTTGCATCCCAGCCAACCACGGTTAATAAGTGACCACTTTGATAAGGAGCAGCGGCACCTTCTAAGGGACCTCGAACACTTACCACAACAGGAAATCCTTGTTTTAATCGTTGATGCAATCCAACAAATGAGTTAAGACGCGTTGTAAAAAACCAATACAGCCCATCACATATCTCATAGGCATGCGCCATATTAAACGGCCAACTACCATGCACACCAAGACCAGCATCAAATGAATTTTGCGCAAAATGAATAGGATTTACCGTTTTTCCAGACAAAAATGAAGTGAGCATGGTACACGACGTAGGCGAACATATTGCATTATTTCGAGGGTGAACAAGCGCAAATTGAGATATGGTAGGTACATTGCGAATATAAATCGAAGGCAATGAAGCAAGTTGCGCATCAAATACCTCAGACTTAAAATTACTTTCATGTGAAAGCGAAACCGCACATGCTTTGAGCAATGCTAATGAGGCACCATCATGAACAACCGCTTTCACGCGAAATGCATCGCCCAACAAATTTGAACTCATTGTTAAAGAGACAAAATTATTATAAGCAATACCATCCGACTTGCTCAGGTAAGAACGTTGTACGCCAGCACCCCAATCGGACATACGATGCCAGGTGCTCCATTGATTGTTTTTTGCATCATGCACTTGTACCCAAAAGGAAAAATAGCCCTTGTCTGGTCGTTCTGCATTCCAGGAAAAAATTAACTGATTAAATAAGGGCAAATCATCTTTTGCAAAAAATATCTGCAATTTGTCTTTGTGAGTTTCGGACTCGTCTTGCGCAAATGTTTTGTAATAAAGCCCCGACCAAGGATTTTTTATTTCTTGACCATCTTGCCCATGTAAAGACACGAAGAAAAGCATCTGTACTCCCAGAAAAATGTTCAATGCTTTGTATAAGGCTTTCATTACTACTCCCCTTTTGCTTTCCCCTTTAACTTCTAGCTACTTTCATGATATATAATATCAAACTGAAATATCAATAGTTTTATTCATTAAGTTTTTTGTCCAAAACAAAACCCCGCTTGTTTACACATCTAATGCTTGTACTGAGGTCTCAAAATAATAGTGAAGCGCCTTAGGTAATTTTTTATAAGAAGTGTCGGCTATTTCTTGGGTACAGGCATCCCCATAAAAAGTGTGCCAGAACAAAATATTTTTATGCTGATAATTATGCTTTTCCACATCCTCGAGCATGCCCGCAAATGCTTTGCCCGTATACGTGCCATCAAGCACTATCCCCTCTTTTTCTTTAACTATTTTTATTGCTTGAGCAGCTTCTGGTGTAAACAAACCATATTGGGTACCCCGAAAATCATACAACATGTGTATATCTTCTTCATTAATTTTGATCAACGGAAATGTAGCATCAAGAGAATGCAGCAGTTCAACTGTTTCCTTACACAATTGCAGGATCATTTTTTTTGCACCCTCCGGCTTCATTTCTGGCATGACACATATGCCTATGACCTTGCTGGACAAGTTAGCAATTTTTGTCCCTAATAATAGCCCTGCTACCGTGCCCAGGGTGCCAGCAGCAAGATAAATACGATCAGGTTCAGACAACTGCCCCTGCTTGATTTGTTCCTTCAATTCTAATACAGCATCAATAATACCGATTATGCCCATCGGGCATGATCCTCCTGGTGGAATAACATAAGGAAAATCACCATAATCCTCTTTTTGTCTAAAAAAAGTATACGTAGCACCCATGCCACGAACCTCAATATTAGGACAATACTGGATGTTGGAACCATAATAGTTCATTAACAATAGATTGCGCCTCACCGTCTGGCTATTAGGTTGCGGCTTGAGTAAAGAAAAATTTTTAAGCCCTACTTGTTGGCAACAGGCAGCCGTAGCAACGGTATGATTAGACCCTGCGCTCCCAAAAGTCAAAACTGATTTGGCACCATTGTGTACGGCATCTCCCAACAAAAAGCCTAATTTACGTAATTTTGTGCCACCAAAAAGTTTTTTACCATCTTGCAGCAACAAACCCAGCTGGTCATCTCGTTTAATGGTCACATCGGCCCATTTTAGATAGTGACCCAATGCAATTAGTTTTTGCACTGGTGAAGGCATGGTACACAATGAAATATAAGGAATTTTATTTTTAAACGCTGGATATTTTTTAAACAGTGGCATTTTTTTTGCCCGTGGATCAACGACAAGCTTAGGTACGGTAAACGGTGCAGCTAATGTATTAAGAGACAGCAAAATTGAATTAGGCACAGGAACATACAAACTCAAATTATGTATAAATAAGGCTTCACCAACATATTTTTTTGCAATAGACACACTAAAAGTGCTACAAAAAATAAATAATATCATCATCTTATAATGCTTCATTTCAACCTCGGATTAACCATGTTTAAAATTTTTACCCACACCATCTGTACCAGGAAATAGGCAAATATATATCCTACAAAAAGAATATTATGCCTATCTATTTCCATCATTTCCTATTTTATCGCATACTAAGCTAAAGAAGAAAGATATCGTAACATGAAAGGTAATACCATGAAAATATGCCTAATCATTATACCCATAATTATTGTCGCGTATTTATTTTCACACACCCTAACGCTCAGGTGTGCCCATCAGGCTTTAGTGACAGTACCAGTGGCAGATTTAATCAGCAGACCCATACAACAATCTTTTCCAAACCTATCGATCCAACAAGCCTATGATCAACTACCACTTTCTGGCGGCAACACTAACCCCTACCATTCATGTTTGCGCATGCACCAACTTCTCTTGCATGAAACGGTCACTATTGTGCAACAACAAGGTGATGAAGTATGCGTAGAAATTCCGCACCTTTTTTATATAACTCATACCAATAAAACACCACAACATACCTATTGGATGCTCAAAAAAAATCTCACTCCCTTGCGCGAACTTAAAAAACGCTCTATTGATCTAAAAAAAATTCCCGCAATGCCTTCGTTTGAAAAAAAGACGGTTGAAGATAAATATGCCATTATTCTGGCAATGCCCTATAAAGATCCGGTCACACAACAAACTTTTTCTGCAGGAACACGCTTTGTTATGGTACCCAATACTGCGCAAACCAAAACAGAGGTAACCGTCTACGCTTTTGATGCACGCATCAACGATTTTACACACATACAACTCCCCCTTGATCTGGTGATCAAACCAGCTGGCACAAAAAAAGAAAAAATGAAACAGTTTGTTAACCTGATGCGGCGTTGGACGAGTATTAATAATGGATTTTTCCCCTATGTGTGGGGAGGAACAAGCCTTGTTGATACCAGCAATGGAAATTATCTTGAGACCCAAATGACCATTAATGGCCAGGATTGTTCATATTACAACTTATCGGACATACAAAAATCACCCAAAACAGGCATGGATTGCTCAGGGCTTATCGCACGGGCTGCGCAGATGTGTGGCATACCCTATTTTTTTAAAAACACGCTCACGACCGCGCAAAACATGGCCACATTACAAAAAAATCAAACATTACAAGAAGGCGATATTATATGGATATCAGGACATGTAATGGTAGTGTCAGATCTGAAAAAAAATAGATTATTTGAAGCACGATCGAGCGTTTATGGCGGCCAAGGAAAACTGCAAGAAATCTCCTTGGATAAAGTATTTCATGGCATGACCACCTACGATAAACTTATCGAAGCTTATCACCAGAAAGAACCGTTGAATAGATTAGACAAAGATGGCAACATTGTTCAAAAATGTTATGATTTTAAATTATTAAAACTTGAAACCGTTTTTAGGTAAAAAAAGGAATTGCGCATGCTCCTACAACTATTATTGTATGTTGCTCTATGGACCGGAACATTTTTACACGCGTATCAATCGGTTCCTGCCGTATGCATCGTGCCCGTTGCCGATCTACTGACAGCGCCAATGGCAACGTACAGATTAAACAGTGACACCAAACAAGCCTATAAAGAAATTCCACTTTCTTGGGTAGAAACCAAGCGAGTGTGCCCTCGAGATCACCAACTACTTTTCAATGAGATAGTAAACATCATCGATGAAAACGAAGATGAATATTGCTTAGAAATCCCACAATCATTTTATGAAACGCCAACTGAAGAGTTCCCTCACTTTACCTACTGGACATTAAAATCAAACATAAGCAAACTTACCGACCTGCTTCCCAGTGCGCTACTCACCATCCCCCTGCCAATTTCATGGGCTAAACAAAATATTGAAGATGCTAACCAAAACGTTGTCACCTTAAAATTTCCTTACTATGACGCAACAACCAATAAAACATATTCTGCTGGCACCAGATTTTCCAGCGCCCATGCCCGTGCCCAAACGCGCGTGATCGTTTCGCTCATCGACGATCCATCTGGTGATAAAAAAACAACGCGCATTGCCACCTCAAACTGTGCGTGTCATGCAGATGAATCAGACCTTGAAACATACAAACCGTCGACGGAAAAAATTCATGACTTTGTAAACCTTTTGCGCGCATGGGCCAATAGAGCAGAAGGCTATATCCCCGTAGTTTGGGGTGGTTGTAGTTTTATCCACACGTATAATGATGCAATAAAAATTTCAGAACAACCTACAACAACCTTAGAAGGAACAACTTTGGCTTATTGGGCAAGCACACACCAAACCGCTGGTGTTCATACAGGATTTGACGCTTCGGCCCTTATTTTACGTGCCGCACAAATTTGCGATATGCCCTACTATTATAAAAACACCCTTACAGCAGAGAGACATTTGCAACAACTTGCGCCATCCGACACCCTGAGCGAAGGTGATTTGATCTGGATACCTGGTAATTTGGCGGTGGTAAGTGATGTAGCAGAAAATAAAGTGATAGCCCTCTTGGGGTACTGGTCTGGCTATGGACGAGTGTTTGAAACCACCGTTGATAAACTATTTGATAGCATTACGACTCTTGATCAACTCAGACAGGCTGCTCTGACAAAAGAAAAACTAACATTAGTCACGCTTAATGATAAAACCTTGGATATTTCAACTATGAAGTTTCTGCGTATGGAAAGCATTTGGGAGCAGTGATTAATTGCTCTTGCTGTTGACCATACTGCTGTATTAACGAAAGACGCTCATCGTGCGATGGGTGAGTTGCAAAATAACCTTTTAGCTTATCGGCAATCAGTTGCAAGATTGTTGTGGGTTTATCCTTGTCATCTTGTAGTTCTTCTTCTTTCATATGTTCAAAAGATGCTATGCCACCTTGAACATTATTAAGCAAAGTCGCTGAAATATAATCTGCCTCGCGCTCATGACGACGAATCAACATAGCGATCAGTAAAAAATCGAAAATACATAGAGCTCCAAGTGTTCCAATGGTTCCCACACAATACTTTCCCCATTGCCCCTGATCGTAATACCTGCCCAATGCAGCAAAATGGCCTCCTAAGCAAACTTCTTGTCCGATAGCAAGGCCCACAGAAGCTAACATTATTTTTGCATGATGAGATTTTCCCAAATGAGCAAGTTCATGTCCTATCACAAATCTCTTTTCTTGATCTGGCAACTCATTAAACCATCCTTCGCTTATAAAAAGATATTTATACAAATATAGATTTACGACACAAGCATTAGCATAACCAAATTTTGAAATCCCCCAATCATTCATACGGAAAATTTTAAAATTAAGATGACCAAAGCCCATCTCTTGTGCAATAGCACGTATATACTGTTCATTGTCCGCAGAAACTTGTTCTGTGCCGTATTCAAATCGAATATAGGAAAACATAGTCTTTAATATCCCTTTTTTTGCCTCGGGAGCTTGGTCATTCAATTTCCCATCCAAAAAACAAAAAGAACTTAACATTATAGAGAAAATAACAGAATTGAATTGAGTAACCATAATAACCCCCACCATTTGAATTTTATCTATGCAAAAAATTATCTATTATATATGTCGACGACCATATTACCAAGTATATACGCCGATGCGCTCACAAACAACAATAGATGACCAACAGGGGCAAAAACAGCGGCAACTAACCCCAATAGTGCCATACCAATTTTAATCCAAGCCCGTTTCGGGGTATACGATTTGAAAAAATGTAATGACGAGAGCATTAATAACGAAAGTAAAAACAGGATCGCTATAAGGCCTGCACATGATACCATGCCGCACAAAAAGCTATGCGCAATCCACGGGTACGCCAAAATCATCGTAGCGATAAAGAACGCAGCCCACGTAGTTGGCAAACCAACAAAATATGATTTTTGATTCATGCTCAAAATATTAAATTTGGCGAGTCTAAATAGTCCTGAACATAAATAAAAAGCGACAGCTAAGAATCCCACCATCGATCCGGCTGCATGTAATCGCCATCCATACAACAAAATAGCCGGCGCAAAACAAAAGGAAACCGCATCACACAATGAATCTAATTGCGTACCCATCCCACTGCAAGAACCAAAAGCTCTGGCCAATTTGCCATCACAAAAATCCATAAAAACCGCAAGCAAAATACAGTAAGCAGCCAACAGATAATTTTCGTCAAGTGTGTTGACTACTGACAATAAGCCAAAAAAAGCGTTCAAAAAAGTAAAAAGGAAGGGAATAATAAATAGTTTTTGTTGAATTTTCTTCTTGCCTGATTCACGCAATGTTCTTAATAATAGTGCCATTATTGCCATCTACCAAGTACCGTTTGACCGCCAACAACTCTTTGTCCAATGCCAACGGCGAGGGTAACATTGGCAGGCAATAAGATGTCAACACGAGATCCAAACCTGATCATACCATATTTCAAACCAGCAGGTACCGACTGTCCTTTTTTTACCCAACAACAGATGCGTCGTGCAATAGTGCCCGCAATTTGACGAACCACTATTTTTTCACCCTTTTGGTTGGCAATGGACACGTCGTTTCGTTCGTTAAGTTCTGATGCTTTTGGTAAAAAAGCCATACTAAAGGTGCCTGGTCTGTATACAACGTCCTCAACAGTTCCCGACATTGGCGTCCAATTGACATGTACATCTATAGGCGAAAGAAAAATAGAAACCTTTTGAGCAAATCCTTCTAGCTGCATGGTGGAGTCAAAAACAATATCAACCACTTTGCCATCAGCTGGGCATATCAGTACAGCAGCATCATCAAGCGCCGGAATGCATACGCGATCTGGATTGCGGAAAAAGTAGAAACTAAAAATCAGTAAAAATAATGAAATATACCATACAGGACGGAAAAAAATAAGACCAAGGCCGCCCATTACGCACAGAGCAAAAAGAATATAAGAACCTTCAGACCAGATCAAATTTGTAGTGAAAAACGGCATCATAGGTAGAACCTCAATGTTAAAATGGGCAAGTAAGCGTTATTGGTACAAGTACTTACTTTCATACATAAAAAATGTTCACGCAATCTCATTATTCTCGTGCGGTAAGCACATAATTTATTATTTTTTCCGGAACGGTTTCTCGTACAGTTGCCTGAGCAAATCCAGCTTCAACTTCAGCCAGTAAGCGCTCAATTTGTGTAACTCGTTGAAACAATACATATATTTGCCAATAAACCTGGGCCGCATAATGGTAATTTGGCTTGATCATCTTAAAAAAAATATTTTTATCAGCGGCTGCATCCATATAACTGTTAATAAAGTACTCTTGATCCTGCGTCCATGATCCAGGAGATTGTGGCTTGGCTCTTTCGCCCCTATTGTTTAATGGTGCATCATAGCAAGCATTTTTATAATCTCGCGCAATACCAAATGCATCAAAATAACTGGGCGCATAATCAGCATACACAACATGATCGCTTTCCAACTGTTGCATGTCGGTCAAAAACTCTTTTCTCTCTCGCTCAATAGCATCACGCATATCTTTCCAGGTTGGATTTTCTATAATAAATCCGTGCGCATCGGCTATGGACAACTCCTTATTTTTGGCCAACGTAACAAGCCTTCTCAGCACCTTTTGCCAATTTGATTCGATTGCGCTTGCGGTGCCCCACTCTTTCAACTCCCATTTATAAAACTTTGTTGTCGAATAGCTAATGTCACCAAAAAAAAGATGCTCTAAATCACGTTTTTTGTCCACTTCTCTTAATTTTTTATAATTTATCAGGTATTTCACCGTAGCAGCTACACCAATCAACGCCGCTACACCTGCTCCGACAGTAAACTTTGATATGCCGCCATCATGCGAGGATTCATGGCGAACGGCGCACGAGCTTGAACAATCACTACCGTGATGAGGATGACCAAAGGCCGGCATGCCCACATTGAACATCAAAACAACCAACAACGCTTTACGAATATAGGATAAGTTCATACAAGAAATCCATTTCTATTAAAATTTTTTAAGATTAAAGCCTCATGCATTTCAATATAACGCAAAAAAACAGGCACCCTTTAAGGATACCTGTTTTTTTATAAAAATCTAACGTGATTTTAGTGAGAATTATCGATGCATATGAGCAATTTGGTTAATAATAACAGGTGCACCAGGCCCACCACCAATAAGGTGATTACTAAAGTACGCAAGAACATGCTCAACTATTCGTTCAAGAGCCACAAGACGTTGCCATTGTTTAAATATCTTCCAATGGGTTTGGGCAGCATACCCATAGTTTGGTTTTAGCACAGTAAAAGCCAATCTATAGGGATATCTAATAAATATATTTCTCTGAGCCCATGGATTTTCCATGTATTCATTAATAAAGCGCTCTTGTGCTACGGTCCATGACTCTGGAGCAGATGGATTGGCATTGTCTCGGCGGTCATTTTTTGGCGCCGCTGCACACGCATTTTTATAATCCTTCTTAATGCCAGATGCATCAAAAAGGCCTTCTGCAAAAAAAGAAAAATAGAGCAGATGATCATTTTCCAATGTTTGTATATCGGCCCAAAATTCATCTTTTTCTCTACCAATAGCATTATAAATATCAGTCCAGGTAGGATTGGGAATAATATTGCCGGCCGCATCGGCTATGCGCAATCTATTAATTTTATGTAATGTTATAAATCTTTCAATAACGCCTCGCCAATTTTCATCAATAATCCGAGCAGTTGGCCAACGCTTTTCCCATTTATAAAACTTTGTAAATGCTTTTCGCTTATCACCCAAAAATACGTGGTCCGGATCTCTTTTTTTGTCTAAAGCACGAATTTTTGCATAATTTGAAACTGCCAAGCCCACAATAGCTGCAGCCGCCCCTATACAAACTCCAGCCTTGGGACCGCACTTATTTGTTGCCAGGCCGCCAGCTATCAAAGACGCTGCCCCAATAGCTGCCGTAGTCAAAGAAGGCGTACACGCGTTAAGGGCAAGATCCACCCGATTAAGCGCATGCCCCGCAATACCCTCAACAGATACTGGCATACCCAATTGCAAAACAGCAAGGGCAGAAAATATCATAGATTTATTCAGATATGTCATAACGTGAACCTCCAAAAGTACCATTTAATTATTCTATATCTAAAGTATAGCAGAAAGAGAAGATAATAAAAAAAGCCCCTATCGCGATTGACTAATTGACACGGTTGCGCGCAATTGGCCAATCAGAAAGTCGCATCAACGGGACACACATTAAGACAATAAGAAATTTGCGTCGATAACCGCCTTGGTCATAAGAGCTTGGCGCAATTGACCAACTTTGCTCGTATTTCCTACCAACAAAAACCCTTTTAAGCGATTGTCAGCAACTAAAAATAGGTGATAAAAATCATCACGCTGGTTGACAATAACCTGGCAATCGGCCGGATTGGCCAAAATTGGCCCACAAACGACAAACTTAATGCCAAAAAATGAAGAGCTCACCACCGGAGCGATACCAGGGTACGCACGAGGTCCAGTAACCCGCAAAGAATCAGATGGCTTTTGAGTGGCCTGCCCGACATAGCCGGAGGCGACGGCGGGGCCGGCCATAGAACAAGCAGCAACCAAACCCTGCAACATCGCGTCGGGCCACAGGCGACTTGGCACCAATTGTCCGGACAATTGGTCTGTCACCATCACAATATCTCCGGCAGCATATATAGTGGCAATTGAGGTTTGCATATACTCATTGGTTAAAATACCGCAGTCATCCACAGCTATGGAAGTTGACTGAACCAGCTCCATATTTGGGCGCAGGCCCACCGCAAACACAACTATGTCGGCAGACAAAATTTGCCCAGACGCAAGTTGCACTTGTGTGACTCTTCCATCGCAGCCCATGAGTTTCTCAACCTTGTGGTTACCATAAAAATGAATGTTATGCGACGCCATCTTTTGTTGGATAATGTCAGAAGCGGGCGAATCAATAAGCGATGACAATACCTGGTTGTGCATTTCCACAACAGACACCTCTACATTAAAATGCAATAACGCATCGGCACATTCCAGACCACTGAGCCCTGCACCAACGACGACAACTTTTTGTACAGCATGTTGTCGTATGTACGCCATGATGCCCTGCATATCACGCAGCCGATGAAAGGTAAAAACGCCATGTAATTGTATCCCTTCCAAGGATGGCAGTATTGGACTAGTGCCCATACCAAGCAACAATGTATCGTACGCCATGTGGGTGCCATCAGCCAATACTATCTGTTGTGTATTGGGCAATAGTTGCGTAACTCGAACTCCGCGCACAAGCGTAATATTTTTTTGTGCCTCTTGGTCGGATGTTAACGTATACACTTGCGACTCTTGTTTGATCCCCCCCAAATAATCGGCCAACATACATTTATTGTACGGCATCTCCTGTTCATCAGAGATACATACGATGGTTGACTCTGTATCCAATTGGCGCAACTTATTTGCTGCTGATATGCCAGCCGCTGAAGCACCGATAATAATATGCGTTTTTTTTACATGAGCCATTTTGTTCCCTTTTTTCATATACGATTGTAGTGAAACTCTTGACTCAACAAAGTTATTTAACGTATGTTTTCACGTAATCGTAGTATATACGATCTGCGACATAAATTGAATCAAAAAAACAAGCAAAGGAAACTTATGAATCATCCAACAGACAAACCAGCACTTGATCCTATTATCCAAAAATTTATTGATGCCCTTGAGGCCAAAAGGGGAACACCTCTCTATAAGTTACCCGTTAACGATGCACGCAAAGTACTTGATGATTTACAAGCAAGTGCCGCTATAGAAATAGAAGCTGACATTGAAGATCGCACGCTTCCCGTGGGTCCTCATGGATCGGTAGATATTCGCATTATTCGCCCAAAAGGAAATAGTGGTGTTTTACCCGCAATCATCTATATCCATGGTGCTGGGTGGGTACTAGGTGGCAAGGAATCACACGATAGATTGGTTCGCGAAATTGCCAACGGTTCGCAAGCTGCTGTTATATTAGTAGATTTTCATCGTGCGCCCGAAGCGCAATATCCCTCTATTCACGAAGAAGGTTATGAAGTTGCCCAGTGGGTAGCTCAAAATAGCGCAGCACTCAATATTGATAATTCACGCATGGTGGTAGCTGGCGATAGCATAGGAGGCCTTGTTGCAACCGCAATTGCTATGATGAGCCAACAACGCGGCGGACCTAATTTTATACTGCAATTACTCTTTTATCCAGTTACCAATGCCGAATTTGATACTCCTTCCTATAAACAGTTTGCGCAAGGTCCATGGCTTACCGAACCGGCAATGGAGTGGTTCTGGGACGCTTATGTTCCTGATAAAGCAATGCGCAAAGATCCTTTGGTATCACCCCTACTGGCACCACGTGCACAACTTCAACATTTGCCACCCGCCCTCATCATGACCAATGAGTATGATGTATTACGCGATGAAGGTGAGGCCTATGCACATAAACTTATACAAGCGGGCGTTCCCGTTGTAGCAGTACGTTATTTGGGCGTGATACACGATTGTGCCCTGATCAATGCCATTACTCAGGCACCGGCCGTACGAGCAATGATTGCTCAAGCAAACCAAACGCTGAAAGCTGCGTTTGCAAAAAAGGTTGCTTAGAGGGAAATTTTTAGATGTATAAAAAATCAATTTAGATTCTAGAAAAAAGGGAGCTTCGCACCTGTTTTAGCGCGAAGCTCCTTTTTCTTTTTCAAATCGTGCCTACCCTTATCGGTTCAAGACTCTCAAAGCAGCTTGCGCAGCAGTTTGCACTTCAGCTGAAGCATCCGGTTGATTTGCCATATTCAAAAATTCCCTTGCCCTCCTAAAATCTGGACATAGGGATGGTTGACAATAGGTGCTGTCAAGATAGCTGGCAAAATGCTCCGCCCTCGCTTCTTCAATACAAAGCAGCCCTTGACCGTATTGTGCCCGTCTTTGCACCCAAATGGGTGCATCTGTCCGATTATCAGCTAACTCATAAAACCGTCTTGCTTGAGAACGACCGCTAGCGGCTCGGAGTTGACCATCGCCATCACCGGGCCTCGCAACATGATCACTCGGATTATTATGATCATAATAACATCCTCGTACACGAACGCCCTCCCCCAGCCTCAATTGCGCCTCTCTTTGTACTTCAATGGGAGCATTTAAATTATTGGCCTGAGTAAAAAGCCTTAGAGCTACTAAGTCATCCTGTCGACGAGTCGCCCTAGTTCTGGCATGTCCTTCACGAAGAGCGGCTATACTCTGCGCAGCTATTTCGCCATGATGGACAGGTGCCACTTGGGCGATCATCGCAGCTTGTGGCTGTTCTCCTGGTCCTACCGGAGCAACTGCTGGCCTTTGTTGATTTCTCTGTTGTTGTTCTGGCCTTTCAGGGGCAACGGCCATTGATGGGACGACGGCTGCTGATGCTACTTGCCCAGGTATGCGTGGCCCACCAGGAGCCTGTTCTGGTCCAGCTACTGATACGACCGATACCTCACGTTGAGCTCTTTGCCTGCGGGCCATATCAGCCCCTCTTAATATCTGCCTCATGTTGTGCCGATTACGACTAGGCTGTGATGCCACTGAAATCGTAAACAACGGCACCATACTAATTAAACACACAATCATCATTATGTTATTTCTCATAATATTTCCTTATTCACAAGAATTATTTCTTAATATAAAACGTACAATCATTTACTCATGAAGCCTTTGGGCCCATAATTAAATAATCCGTTCGCTTAAAAAATAATTGAACTTGGAAATATATACTCGAAGTATATATCTTTATTTAATTATAGACCCTAAACTTCTTGCTCTTCTTGCTCTTCATAAAGCCTCCTAACAATTAGTTATAAT
>Ga0206866_1057_pt1 | contig 24548 bp, 34 predicted proteins | sample Alteio_BWOrgCont_40_FD_152626 | JGI IMG/M metagenome (GOLD analysis project Ga0206866, IMG submission 152626) | Enriched cells from forest soil in Barre Woods Harvard Forest LTER site, Petersham, Massachusetts, United States -... | ecosystem: Environmental > Terrestrial > Soil > Temperate forest >... | reverse complement strand
CAATAACCAACGAAAACAGGACGTTGCCACGATCTTAGAGGCAATATCACACTATGAGCTTGCTAACTCAGGGAATATGCCGACTACTGCTAGTGATATAACCCAATACTTCCCGCGGCTGATTTATTATGCGGATACCATTAACTATTCCAGTAACGCGGCTATTAATGTTACGCCGACGCTGGGGGCTGGAGTGTATATCTCTCCGAACGCCTTATCGAGCCCAACTGTTGAACCGATAAAGAATCCCACCGTAAATCAGATTGAAATTTATAATTATCAGATATGCAATACGCTTAACGCAACCTCTACTAACCAGGGAGCAGAGTACAGTGATGTCGTCGCATTGTATGCTCTGGAGTCATCAGATGGATCCCCAATACTGCACTGCGAACAACTTTAGCGATAAATATGCGCAAAATATTGAGCTTTAAGAATGTCTTACCTCCGACCAACCTGTGGAAAAGAAATCGTAAATAGCTTGCTTTTTAGGATATTAAGCATTACTATCTAAGCATTAGCACTAAAAACTAATTAATAAGGGGGCATTAAAAATGCTAACTAAACTAAACAAAACTAAGCAAGGCTTCACTATCGTGGAAGTTATGATCGTTCTGGCAATTGCCGGATTGATTCTTGCAATAATCCTGTTTGCAGTACCTGCGCTCGAAAGAAACGCTCGTAATACAGCCATTAAGACGGATGCTAATACGGTCGCTGCTGGTGTATCAACATTCAATAGCGATTACTCATCCACAGCTGGACCTGCTACTGGTGTTGCAGATGCTACTGGTACAGTGACTATTACAAACGCAGCAAAGAACTCAGAAACTGTTAAGATTCAGGGAAGCGACACGCTTACTGTCGTAACTAAGGTGCCTGCAACTATTACCTCAGGTAACATAAATGTTTGGGTCGGTGAGACGTGTGAGAACACGGCTGTTCCAAGCGCTGTTGCAGTATTCTACCCAATTGAAACTTCGGGTGGTACCAACGTTGGATGCGTAGATTCTTAAGCAAGAAACTTAAGATACTAGAGCTGATAGAAAAGTGAGTGATGAATCGGTCAGACGGCTTAGGTCAGTCTGACCGATTTTATATGGTAGTATTATGTTTATGATAATAGCTGTCTTGGTGGTTATCGGAGTTTGTCTCGGAAGCTTCGTCAATGCTCTGGTATGGCGTGTGCGCGAGCAATCACTTCTCAGTGAGGATGTTCCTAAAAAGAAACATTTCAAGACTTCTAAAGTGCCTCACGACGGTAATGGATTATCAATCCTAAATGGGCGCAGTATGTGCCCCGAGTGTCGTCATGTATTGGCTGCTCGGGATTTAATACCAGTTTTCAGTTGGCTGATGCTCAAGGGTCGTTGTCGGTACTGTTCGAAACCAATTTCAATCCAATACCCCCTTATTGAGCTCGTAACGGCGCTTCTCTTCGTTGTATCGTATTTGAGCTGGCCAACGAGCTTTACGCACCCTGAAGTAGCCATATTTATCCTCTGGCTAGGGCTTCTTGTGGGGCTTATAGCGTTAATTGTCTATGACGCACGATGGCTACTCTTGCCAAACAGAATTATGTACCCGTTATTTGTCCTAGCAATTGCAACAGACGTCATAAGCATAGCTAACTCAGGAGATGCGCTGAGGACTCTCATCAACATCGTTTTAGCCTTTATTGTTGGCGGAGGAATCTTCTACATATTATTCCAAGTATCAGGTGGAAAATGGATTGGGGGTGGTGATGTAAAACTGGGATGGCTTCTTGGTTTAATTGCCGGGACGCCAGCGAGAAGCTTACTCTTTATCTTCATTGCTTCAATCATCGGTACGCTGATCAGCTTACCCCTGTTAGCTCAAAAAAAAATTAAAGCCAAGTAGCACAATTCCTTTCGGTCCGTTTTTAATAATAGCCCTGATCATCGTTGAATTATATGGATCTCATATCCTGTCATGGTACCAGCAAATACTTCCCTGAGAATCTGATTATTTCGAATATGCTCAAAACCTTCACACAATCGGTATTGTTGTAATATGCTTATGGTATACTTGAAGGTGTTATGGACAGTGGCAAAAACAGACAGCCGCTAGGTTACACAATTGTTGAAGTCATGATCGTTCTGGCGGTCAGTGCTCTCATGTTTCTTGCTGCCGTCAGCTTTATTAGCGGAAAAGAAGAAAGTACTTCATTTTACACGAACACACACGAAATGGCCTCAAATATACAGGACATTATTAATCAGGTAATAGAAGGTAAGTATACTGATACCCCAATAAGTTGTATCAACAATGGCAGCACGCTCACTATAAGTAACACCATTCCGCCTGGACCTACCCAGGCAGACTGTACGTTTGTCGGTAAATTTATTTATTTTTCCGATTCAACGAACGCACGTCAATATGATGTGGTTACGTTAGCTGGGGCTCGACAAGTAGGTGGTGAGCCACCAACTTCTTTAGGATCAGATCTTATCACCGCAGTCTCTCCTCCGAACACACCAGATCTTACAGTCTTAGGCTACACTCCGGAAAGCACGCTCACGGTAACCGGTGTTTACGTCTCAAAAAATGGTAAGAAACTTTATTCGGTTACTGGTCTTGGGTTTGCCCAGAACTTAGGTGCTGTGAACAGCGACGGAGGTGGAACTGCTAACTACGTCTCTGGGGCGCAGACAGTCTCCTTAATTTATGACCGAGGACTAGCTTCTGGGGATACTGAGGCGACTATAGGTACAGACATTAATACGAGCTCAAGTGGAATAAAAGTTGGAGTCTCTGGCTATATTTGTGTAACAGATGGCTTGAACTATGCCGAAATATCCCTGGGAAGTGGTAACGGTACGGCGCTTAGTGCACTCGTAGAGGATGTGACCTCATGTTAAAGCGAAGACGTCTATATAACCGAGGGGACACCATTGTAGAAGTTATGGTTGTCTTGGCAATCCTAGGACTGGCGATAGGAATATCCTACTCAACAGCAAACGCTAGCTTGGACGATGTACGTTTAGCGCAAAATAACTCTGAAGCAACTGAGTATGTTCAATCGGAAATCGAAGATTTACGATACCTTGCTCCAAATAGTAGTACCAACCCCGCTGGCGACATTTACTCTCCTCTAGGATCTCCAACGGCTGTATATTGTATCGATGATCCAACGAGCGCAACTCCTATTATTCTTTATTCTTCTGCTGCACCTGTCTCAAGTCCGAATAGCTGCACCTTTGATTCGCAGTATAAGGTGCTCATCTATAACTGCGATGAGATAACGTCGGGCTTATGTGCCTCATCTAACGTTGCGAGCGGCTCAGATACGTTTGTAGTCCAAGGAACTTGGGCTGATGAGCTTGGTGTCGGGACCGATTCAGTAACGATGGTATATAGGATACACCAGTGATGAATTTACTTGAGTCACGCATGACTTTGAGGAATCTTAGGATAAAGAAGCTTCGACAGTCTGGCTTTACCATTGTTGAGCTTATGATCGCCACTGCAGTTATGTCAGTTATCTTGCTCGTGGTGAGCGTATCAATGATTACCATTGGCGATCTGTACGATAAGGGCATTAACCAGAGCCTCGTACAAGATAATGTTCGAAGTATTGCTGATGAGGTAAGCCAACAACTGGAATACAATGATGGGTTCATTGGTCCCACCTCGACAACATATGGAGGTACCACCGTGTATGCATATTGCATCGGAAGCACACGTTACTCATATGTTCTGGGTCAGCAAGTTGTCACGACTGTGGCGCACGTACTCTGGAGAGACACAAACACGGCTGCAGGATGTGTGGCAGATAATCTGACACGTACTACACCGTCCAAAACAGGCACAGAATTAATTGCCCCTGGTTCACGTCTTACGTATTTTAGTATTACCCAAGCAACAAGCACTGCTCCATACGCTATTAACTTGGAAATTGCTCTTGGGAGTGACGACAAATTCTGTAACACCGCTGTTGTACCAGGCAGTTGCGCGCCAGGCACTACTACGATGCCCGCAGGTCCAGCTTTCCAAGGTAATACGGTTGCCTGCAAAGCTCAAGAAGGACAAGAGTTTTGTGCTACATCAGCATTAAATATTACAGTAGTACAACGAATTAGCAGTTCGTAGTAAAATGATTATGACTATGAATAAAAAGAATCTCAGTTTAGACAATGAAAATGGCTTTGCCTCTATCACCTTGGCTCTGATACTTATTATCGTCCTGGCTCTTATAACAGTTGGTTTCTCGCAATTAGCTCGTCGAGAACAGCAATCCGCAGTAGATAAACAGCTTGCTAACCAAGCCTACTATGCTGCGGAGACGGGTATCAATGACGTTATCTTGGGTATTCAAGGTAATCCGAAAGCAAGTCCAGCTATTGCTCCGACTATTACGAATAGTACGGCTGGAGTTAACCAGGGGCAGTGCCTTACGCTACCAAACACTACCGTCAGTACTGATAACGGAGTTACCTACAACTGCGCAGTCGTTAATTTACAACTACCGAACATACAATATGATAACGTTGCATCATTTTCAGACCGCTACATAACGTTTACAACTTTAGGCAATGCCACGGTAGGATCTCTGACAGTACAATGGGGGAGCGCCGATGGTCATAGTCAATTCCCAAGTGCGGTAACATCCAGTAGTTTCCCAACCTATTCTTCGTGGAATGGTGATAATTATCCAGCTGTTCTAGAGTTCACTGTTACCCCAATTAATAACGACTATGCCCGAACTAGCTTGATAAACACTACCTACACCGCTTACCTCTATCCAGCCTCGAGTGGAACAAGTAACGTAAATTACACTCCAAACAGTCAACCGAATAATACCGATGGATCGATTGTGCCAGGTGATTGTAGTAATGCTAATGGAGCGTACGCCTGCCAAGCAACGATCTCTAACATAAATACACCGGGACCATACCTTATCCACATTATAAATTATTATGATGCATCAAATATTAATATTAACGGTACTGACGTAAACGGTAATCCGCTGACCATAACTGATGGTCAGGCTGAGATAGATGTGACGGGAAGTGATAAAGATGTTTCAAAGCGGGTTGATGTTCGCATACCAATCGTACCTTCGCCGGTATTGCCTGACTTTTCTCTCGAGGGAGTAAACCTCTGTAAGCAATTTAATACATTTCCTAACTCCTCGACTCCAAACGACCCGAGTGATCCAGCTTGCGCATTGAACTGAGGGTGAACGGCCTACGGAATAAGCATTAGGTGTTGTGTCGATGAAATCTCTCGTGGACTGAGCGCAAATGGGGATCGGTTACGTGGGTGTAAATCTGAGTAGTCGCTATATTACTATGACCGAGCATAGCTTGGACTGAGCGCAGATCCGCACCGTTCATAAGTAGATCTGTCGCAAATGAGTGGCGAAGTGTGTGGGGGCTTACGTGCTTGGTAATACCTGCAAGCAGGGCAGACCGTGCCACAATTCGTTGAACGCTTCGAGCTGTCAGGCGGTGGAAATTACCGGAGAGATCCACTTTTTTACTCCCGCTATAGCGAACAAAGAGGGGGCGTGCTGTATCGGTTCTTTTATCTATGTATTTTTGTACCCAGTCAGCCGCCTCTCCACTAATAAAAATAGGACGATCTTTTTGACCCTTACCTCTAACCATAAACTCACGTCGTTTTAGATTAATGTGATCTTTATCGAGACCAACGAGTTCGCTCACGCGAAGTCCCGAACTAAAAAGGAGCTCTAGGATGGCACGATCACGTAGACCGCTTAAAGTGTCGAGATCAGGCTGAGCAAAGATTCTTTCGAGCTCTTCGGTATTTAAGAAGGTAACTTGTTTGCGCCTGGTTCGAGAGAGTTCGATCTTATCAGCACTCAGAGCAGGAATATTGCGCTTCGCACAATATTTTAAAAAACTTCGCAGTGCAATTAAATGGTAATTTTGAGTTGCCTTACCAAGCTCATCGCTTGTATTAGTCCCGAGTCTATTAAGCCAGAGTCGCCATTTACGTATTAACTCGGCATCAACATCCGTAATATTGATCTCCCCGGCAAAGTCAGAAAGACGAGTTAAATAGTGATCATAATTTTGAATAGTTTTTTGTGATCTATTTTGTTCAATCTCCATATATTCAAGAAAATCTGTTTTTGCTTTACTGAATAACATAACCATATTGTACCAAACCATTAGCCATCATCATGGTATCGCTTACGGGCATCTGTTAGAATGAAGTAGATAAACAAGGATGAACATGGAACAGACTCTCATTATTTTGAAGCCAGACACGGTTATGCGCGGCATTGTAGGTGAAATAATTACTCGCTTTGAAAAAGCTGGTTTTAAAATTGTCGCCATGAAAATGCTTGAACCGGGTTATCAGCATTACTATGAACACTATGAAGGAATCGGTACCCTTAAAACCCGTAAAGGTGAAGAAATCTTTGAGAGTACACTGGCAAGCATGCAAGATGGTCCAGTTATAGCAATGGTTGCTGAGGGCGTGGAAGCTGTTGAGGCGGTCCGCAAGATGGTGGGCGATACGCAGCCTAAAACTGCTCTACCAGGTACGATTAGAGGAGATTATGCGCACGTAACGTACGGTCAGGCATCTGAAGCAGGGCGGGGAGTGGCTAATATTCTCCATGCTTCTGCAGACATTGAAGAGGCGAAGAAGGAAATTGTTCATTGGTTTAAAAAGGACGAAATCTTTAGTTATCGTGTTGTACATGAACAATTTACGCAGCCTCGTAAGAAGTAAGTAGCGGTTTTCTTGTACAATAAATTATTAGAACGCGTCCCCGTAGTTCAATGGATAGAATAACTCCGTCCTAAGGAGCAGATCTGCGTTCGAGTCGCGGCGGGGATACCAAGTACAGACGTGATGATATAGTGAGCATATGGTTCAGATTAAGCGAATAACTCAAATGAGTCACCCAGGCATACGCCCCCTTAATGAAGATCGGGTCCTGGTCAATGAAAAGAAGAAAGTATTTGGTGTCTTTGACGGGGCATCATCGCTAAATTCTTACCTATCTGCTGATAGTAAAACAGGTGCCTATGTAGCAGCTCATATTGCCGGTGATACTTTCGCAGAATCAAATTATGACCTCAAGAAAACAGTTCTACTTGCCAACGACAATATAGAAGCAGCTCATAGAAAAGCTGGGATTGACACGACCTCAAATGCCAATCGCTTTAGTACGACAGCAGCCGTCGTGAGAATCAAGGAAAAACAAGTCGAAATTTTGCAAATAGGCGATAGTATTGCGATCGTAATCTATAGGGATGGTCGTGTTGATGTTCCATTGGGGTACCATGATCACGATATAGATCTCATGCGAAGCTGGAGACGATTAGCCGATCAAGGAGTTACAGATATAAGAGGACACGTCGCTGAGGGTATTATTAAGCTGCGCGAATCAGCAAATCATACCTATGGACTACTCAACGGTGACAAGAGTGTTAAAAAGTTTATAGCCGTAAAAGACATTGATGTGCGTGATGTTGCCACGATTATTATCCTGTCGGACGGAATGTATATACCAAAGGCTGACCCGGATGCTGATGAGGAATGGAACCAATATGCGCAACTATATAAAGAGGGTGGTCTGGAAAAAATCTACACCACAGTGCGTGAAATGGAGAAAAGTGACCCAGACTTAACCAGATACCCACGCTACAAGCTGCATGATGATGCAAGTGCGGTAGCTATTGAACTCGCGCCATCGGTGTAAGCACAATTCCGTTACCTTAACTCTTTACAGATAGAATCCTAATTCACGTCTATGGAGGGTACTAAGCATATACTTTATTGATACAATATAAATATGACTGAAGAAAAACAAAAACCAGTCAAATACTTTCAAGATCAGTTCGATAATGAAGAAGTGCTTTATGTCTTTCATAAACACCCTATTGTCATGCGCAAAGGTCTTGTTTTTGGTATGTTAGGACCCTTACTTGGAATACTGCCGGCGGCAATAGACCCGGGATTAGGTTTTGGAGCATTTTTTGGAGGTCTTGCAGTCGGAGTTCTCTTAGGGCTCATAATATTTTCTCCCTATTGGATTGGTTGGCACTTCAGCATATTTATTATTACCGACCAACGATTTATTCAGATAACTCAAAAAGGTCTGTTTCATCGTGCAGTCGCTGATCTTGGTTTACAGCAGATTCAATCCGTTAACTACGAAGTAGCAGGTATTGAGGAAACCTTACTCGGATTTGGTACAATAAAGATGCAGACATACGTGGGGGATTTGGTTATTCATGACGTGCATCATCCCGCAAAAGTTCAGAAGAGAATCCTCGGTATACTGCGCGATGAAGGTGTCACAACTAATCAATACCCGGCAACGCCGCATGGACAGGCAGTAAGTTTAACGAATGAAGAAACCCAAGCAGACAAAGAAGCTTAAACTCCCAAAGGTGGTTAAACCACCCCTTAAACATTGGCGGAAGAAAACAGTAGAAGAGAAGGTTAGTGATGCGCTCAGTAACGTGCCGCGTATTACTAATGAGACGCTTGGTGATCACCGCGAAGAAGTCTTGTCCAGCGCTCGTAAGTACATATATCCTCTACAGCAATCAAAGCATCGGATAGTTCGTGTCTCCATCGGCATTTTAATCGTCGTTATTGTGGGTTTCTTTGTTTTCTGTAGCCTTGCTCTCTATAAATTTCAAAACGATTCGAGCTTTATCTATGATGTAGCCCGCGTTATACCATTTCCTGCAGCCAAAGTTGGAAGTAGTTGGGTGAGTTATGAATCATATCTCTTTGAGCTCAGGCATGATGTACATTACTACCAAACCCAACAGGGTGTAGATTTCTCCTCCCAGAGCGGTCAACAACAGCTTATCAATCTGAAGCAGCAAGCAATGACTCAGGTTATTCAGGACGCCGAAGTAAAGCAATTAGCGGCAAAGTATCATGTATCAGTTAGTGACCAAGCGGTAAATAACCAAATCGATATCGTACGGACGGAGAACCGTTTGGGAAGCAATAACGATGTTTTTAAAGAAGTTCTTAACGAAGTTTATGGTTGGAATGAAGACGATTTCAAGCGTGATCTCAAACAACAATTACTCCAACAGGCTGTCGTAACTAAACTAGACACTGCTACCGCACAGCAAGCTCAAAACACACTCAATCAATTAAACAAGGGCGCCAGTTTTGCAACGCTAGCAGGTCAGGTGTCTGATGATGCATCTACGAAGGCAAATGGCGGTCAATACGCCAGTCCTATAACGATTAACGACAATAATATTTCCCCTGTTATTACCGCTGAACTGTTCAAATTAAAGCAGGGTCAGACATCCGGGATTGTGAATACCGGTTACACACTCGAGATTCTTAAGGTGATCAGTGTTTCTCCTGGGAGTGTAACGGCAGCTCATATACAATTTACGCTCCAAAGTATACAAACCTATCTTAAACCTCTGCAAGCTACAGAAAAGGTTCATGAGTATATTAAATTTTAAGTTAGTTTAAGTTTGCTTTTTCGCATTCTAATTGCTATGATTACCCCTGTTACATTTATCCAAGAAATGGTGTAATTCGCGGGGGCTCGTAGTGAAGAGGCCTATCACGCCTCCCTGTCACGGAGGAGATCGCCGGTTCGAATCCGGTCGGGCCCGCCAAGCATAAGCATTTACGTAAAATCGTTTATGTATCAAGAATGCGAACGGGTATACCCTGAGTTGCGAGATGCGTCTTGATTTCCGAAATACTAATCTCGCCACGATGAAGAATAGAGGCACAAAGAACTGCATGTGCTCCTCCTTCTAAAATTGCTTGGCTGAAGTGTTCAACTCGACCTGCACCTCCAGATGCGATGACGGGCACATCAGTTGCTTCAGCTACAGCTCGCAGTAACTCAAGATCGTAACCATCATTTCTGCCGTCTTTATCAATACTTGTCAGCAATATCTCACCAATTCCTCGCTCAACACCTTCTTTTGCCCAGGCAACGACTTCTCTGCCGCTTGGCTTAGACCCTCCAGCACTATAAACTTCCCAAGATTGACCATCTTCAGAACGCTTGGCGTCAATGGCCAATACTAAGTTCTGTTTACCAAGTTGGCTTTCTATTTCTGACAATAACTCAGGCCTCTCCAGGGCAGCCGAGTTAACGGCTAATGAATCTGCTCCACTATCGAGTACTGCTTGAGCATCTTCGAGCGAACGGATACCACCGCCAACGGTAAAGGGAATAAAGACCCTATCGCTTACCCTTCTTACTAAATCAACAATAGTCGCACGCCTCTCGGTAGTAGCGGTAATATCCAGAAAGACTAAAGCATCAGCGCCGGCAATTTCATACTGAGAAGCTAATTCTACTGGATCTCCGGCATCTTGAAGGTTAACAAATTGCTCACCCTTAACTACTCGACCATCTTGAACATCGAGACAGGGTATAACGCGAGTGAGCAGGGAGGAATTAGACATGGTATATTATTCTGACACGCTTAGCCTCATCAGAATACTAGAATTATCACGACAAAAGGGTACATAACTTGTTGACATAATTACTTTATTTTGGTAAAGTGTAGCACATGTCTAAAGACAAGACCACAGTTTGGAGAAGCAAACCAGCCCAGCAGCTAGTTGAGGTCTTGCTGGCTATCGACGATGCTGGAACTATGCAAAATTTCCTTCGTGATGTTATGACTGAGAAAGAAATTGTCGAAATTAGTGCACGACTTGAAGCTGCACGTATGCTCCAGGCTGGTGATAAATATACGGACATCGTTGCTAGAACACACTTAAGTAGCCGCACGGTTGCCCGAATCAGTGAGTGGCTGAAAGACGGCTGCAATGGTTATCAAGCTGCTATACGTACGGTTACTGCTCATCACAGCCATCTATCGCCAGCTCGTGCTGAGTAGTTAGTTTTTTGTACTGAAAATCAAACGCCAGCACGCAGCTGGCGTTTTTAGTGATTAGTAGATTTTAATTGGAGTTTATATGAAGGATATCTTAGAGAAGATACGGGATGCAGAAAATATATATGTACCCAAAGGTGAGGATAGAGAGCCTTGCGTTGCAGCATTCCAGGAGTTAAGCGGTATTGAGGTGCCAACCTTTCAAGAGGAAGATCTCAAGGCACGGTCACAGGGTCGTACCTTCTGGCTGTTTAAAGGCATGGACATCCCACGCCTATTAGGATGCTATGAAGGTATAGGTATTGCCGGCACAGACTCTGTGGCAGAAAATCGGATTCGCAATCAAGGCACGCCAGTGGTTGCTCGAAAAATAGGAGAGCCAATGTGTCGGTTCTCAGTTCTTGCCGAGAAAGATCGAGTGGGCAGAGCCAAGTCAGTGATTAATGCAGATCCTAGGTATGCGAGGACAGCCTTAACCATACCGACCAGTCGTCCCAGGCTGCTGGCTGAAATATGCTCTTGGCGGGATCTGGGATTTGTACCATTGGAAGAGCCACAGGTGAGCGGAAGCATTGAGTCCATGGCTAGTTTGACCGGTATAGGCATTGTGGCTGATTTAGTAAGAACTGGTAAAACAGCCTACGATAACAGGCTACAGGAGGTATATTCCCTATGTGATGTGTATCCGGAAATTGTACTGAGGGCAGAAGATGCGAGTCTATAAAAACCCAGCAAAACGCCAGTGGCAAACAATATGTCTGCGACCTCAAATCGATAGCGCTAGTCTCGAAAGTCTAGTAAGAGAGGTCTTTATTCAGGTAAGAAGTGGGGGTGACAGAGCTTTGATGGACTATACCTCAAAATTTGATGGGGTGAAGCTAGATAGTGTAATAGTTGACCCCGCAATAATTAAACAGGCGGTCGCAGAAGTTCCAGACGAACTCAAAGATGCCATTGATACAGCCTACAAGAACATTATGTCATTCCACATGATCCAAAAATTAGATGCCAAAAAGGAATCTATTGAAACAATCCCAGGCGTGCTGTGTTGGCGAAAGGCAATACCTATTGAGTGTGTTGGTCTATACATTCCTGGCGGGACAGCTCCGCTTATATCAACTATCCTGATGCTTGGTATACCTGCCAAACTGGCTGGCTGCAAGCGAATTGTTCTCTGTACTCCTCCTGGTAAAGATGAATTGATTAGTCCAGCTTTATACTATGCGGCTCAAAAGGTAGGGGTAACCAGTTTTGTATGTGTCGGCGGGATACAAGCAATAGCTGCCTTAACAATAGGGACGGAGTCGGTGCCAAAAGTCGACAAGATATTTGGTCCAGGCAATCAATATGTTACTGCTGCAAAGCAGTACGCAGCTAGAAGTGTAGCCATTGATATGCCCGCCGGTCCCTCTGAGTTATTAGTTGTAGCTGACGAATCTGCTAACCCGTCTCTGTTAGCGGCTGACCTGATCAGTCAAGCCGAACACGGTCCGGATAGCCAAGTCGTTTTAGTCTCTAACAGTCGAAAATTGATCTCTTTAACTTGTAGTCAACTCAACAAACAGCTCGCAAATCTACCAAGAAAGGATATTGCCAAAGCAGCACTCCAGAATTCTTTTGCTGTAGAACTGAGTACTATAGATCAGTGTATGGAGTTTGCGAACACCTATGCACCGGAGCACTTAATTTTAAACACTACAGCCCCGGAAAAGATTACGAATAAGGTCATCAATGCCGGTTCGGTTTTTCTTGGAGCCTATTCACCTGAAAGTGCGGGCGATTATGCCTCGGGGACTAATCATACCTTGCCGACCGGCGGCTGGTCCCGTAGTTACGGTGGTATTTCGTTGGATAGCTTTGTAAAGAAAGTTACCTTTCAATCGTTAACTAAAGAAGGTCTAGGTAGCTTAGCCAATACTATAGAGATCTTGGCTCGAGCAGAAGGTTTAGAAGGTCACGCCCGAGCAGTTTCAATAAGGAGAGAATTTTTGACTAATATCTAAGTTGGAAGATAGTTCCAAACTAGTTCCGTTACGGTCCGAAATATAGACAAATCATTATTCTTATGTTAAAATACCTTAGTGACCGAAAAAATAAAAACATCACCTTCGGGTGAGTCAACAAATCAAAACGTATTTGACATCTTTGATAGGGCTTCATCGCACCAAGCTAACACTGCCGCTGCATATTTCATCGGTGATGGAATAGTCGTAAGAGTTGGGTGGGTTGATAATGAAAAACCTGAGCCTGATCTGACAATCGAGCTCAGGGACGAGAAACTAGAAGCGGGTGTTAGCTTAGTGGTTGGTCGTGAGACGGCTCGTTATACGAGAGAAACAAAGCCTGCCTTTACGGTTGCCGAATGGCTAGCTGATAAAGAAAAGAGGCGACAAGCTAGGCAACATCATCGGCGAGAAACATTTCCAATTCCAACAGCAGCCTTGGAGCCAATCGCGCGTGCTGTAAGTAGCCACGATCCTCATACAGAGCCTGAGCCAGCTGATTCGGAAAGAATGTATGAGTCAGCGCTTAGAGTTGAGCCATTAGCTTCTACGGACATAGAGTTTATTAGGGAACTAATTCACGCATGGTCTATGCCGCTTGATTGAGGCTATAACTAAAAACTCCTTTATATTCTCCGCTATGAGCTAGACGGGTTCTTTGAGTGACTTTAGCCCATGCCTTATAGATGCTACGGCTCTATCAACCTCAAAGTCTCTAACAATGACCATGATTTCATTTAGAGTAGTGATTATCTCAATGACAGATATACCTTCCCAGGCTAGGATCCTAAGCGGGAATTGAAGTACACCGGTTGTCTCTATTTGCCCATGGGTTCTTTGAAGTGCGATGCCTGTAAGATCAGGAATTTTGCCAGCAACAGTCTCATCTTTAAGCGCTTGTAGTAACTCTTGCTCGACAGCCTTAGAAGTAATAATTGTTGTTTCATATTGACCTTGAGTAAATATGAATAGGGCAGCTCTATTATCTGCCAAAGTCGTAGCTAGTTTTGTGAGCTTTCCGAGCAGACTTGGTGAGTTTTTGGCTGTTAGCTCAAATAGCTCTGATCTAAGTGTCAGATTTGCTAAATAATCTGCAGGATTGACTTGGTAATAGGGCTTCATTGTTGCAGCGTATCGTTGAAGTGCTATAAGAACTGCGCTTTCACTCGCTGGTTTCATCAGTTCTTTTTCTATTTGTGGTCTTAGCCTTCTTGCCAGAGCAGATAAGTTTACTAACCCATCGCTTAAAGCCTCGCGCAGATAAGGGGATTGATTTACGAGTTCTTCTACTTTTTCGGGAATACTGATCATATATTTGTCTAAAATTATACAATATAAAGTATATATGAACAATAATAGCATTTTTTTTACTTTTTGCAAGTTTTTTGATGTAATAGGTTTTGTAATGAAAGGAGCGACAATGAGCTACTATCAATTAGAACGGGCAAGTGAACTTGCACCTGAAACTGTACTAACTACTTTTAGTACACTGAATACCCCTGAGCTAGAATCTTTTTTGAGCGATGCAAGTGAGTGGGCTGAGGCTATAGACGAAGAAGGTGATCCTCTTAAAGCAAGGATAGCTGACGTTGCCGTTAATGGCTTTAATTTTCATGGAAAACTGCTTACAGTCTTTGGTCAAGATGAGGCTACAGTACAAGCACAGATTTCACCGGGTGAGCTAGGTGAGTTATTGGGTCCTACGGTCGACCAAGGCTTGGGTGTTATGAGTATTATTGGTAATACACGCAGGGACGCTGCCGGTAATGCGGTCAGAAATGTTGTCGTGGAACATGAACCAGAACACACAGAGGGTGGACTTGTGGTGAGTGTGACCGCTGATTATGATCGACTTCAATCAGGATCAGTTAATCCTTATATGAGGGTTGGTATAAGAAATGGAGCTGCAGATCTGGCAGAAGACGGACCTATATCACTTACATACAGCGCAGGTCTTAATGGTAACGATATCTACCAAAGGCTCGTTCAAACGTGGAATCTTGATTGGCGTATCGGTCAGACCGCACAAGGCATTGCTATTGCCACAATGCGTCAATACTATCAAGGTACTGGAGATGCGGTTCGGATTGCGGGAAGGCAAAGAGTTATTGAATCCGACGGTGAGCTAGTTACCAGAGCAATGTACCGTCTTTTAAGCTTAGGACAAGAGTACCGTGGCGGTAGTCAATCGCTTAGCCATATGGATCAATCGGTAATTGATACGATGCTGTCTAAAGCTTCTTGAGCTATGTCAGGTTCTTTTGGGGCTGAAACGCCAGAACGAGCCTACTCTGCAAACGAACTCTCGAGTATGCACTTACTTCGCCGTATGTATGCTCTCGATATATGGCGAGTAATACTTACCTATTCTGTCGATTCCCCAGAAGTATTTCTTACTGGTCAAATAATAGAGCAAGTTAAAGAGAGATCTCCAGGGAGTCTCGTCAGCAGACTAGCTGTAGAAGCTGAGGTAGATGGCTTTATAGGCGAGGGAATGGTCAGGAGAATTATGCCACCACCACGTCATTTACCGAGAAATGCAGTAGTTTACGAACGAGTTGAATCACCAAAATGGGCAGGAGTAGTTGGCTTTGTGGAGGCAATACCTGACGTCCAGATTACTCCAGCTGATCCCGTAAATTGACATAGTATAGCTTATATATTAAAGTATATCTAAATATGTCAGATATTGAGAGAAATGACCCATACTCAGGCATGGCAATACTTGGAGAGTATGACTTTGAGCTTACAGGTGAAGGTTTAGCGGTTCCGCTGAGCTTTGAGCCCGATGCTGCTTTCATAGTGATGACTGTTTTAAATTTCGAAGGCGATTTTACAGGGAAAGATATAGTTAAAATTCCTGGCGCCAATGAAGCTATTGGCGGAAAATATCCGGAGGATCGTTTCAGACTAGTTTTTTCTGATATAAGGTTTATGTTGGATGTGCTTCGTTCAACTTTAGTACAGGCTGATAGACGTCATGGCATGCCCTATGTTTATCGTCGTAACCCGGGCTATAAGATTGTGGATAGACGTGCGGAATAAGTAATCCATGGGCTTCTACAAGGGTGCAATAGTTTTGGGTCTGTGAAGCTAGTCCGACAAGTATAAGCATTTTATGAAAAAGCGTTTTTCATTTTGCTCATGCTTGCTGTATATCTCTAATTTGTGCATTCTATGTATTATGTTAGATATAGAAACAGACATGGGAAGAGGCGAGTTTGTAAAAGCATTTTTTGCTAAAGGACGTAGGATTGATATTTGGGAGAGTTTGCTCGCGTATACAATTGAGCCGCCTGAGACTATTAGAACTAGAGAAGTTATTGATGATCTCAGAGGAGATGGAGCGAAATTAGCTCACGTTGAGGTGTGGTATGAGTTTGGCTTGCTTCAAAGAGCCGGTATGTTAGAAAGAACAAGTCCGCGAACCTATCGACGATTAGAGCACCCAATGTGGACAGCGGTTGAAGCCAACGTGGCTGCGGTGAATGAAATATACCCGACAAGTTGACTAATTAACTTTTTATGGTATTATTTATATAAATAGGTAAACCCCTTATGAGTAATGGAATTTTTACACCTGCAATGATGAGAGGTGGCATAGAACCCGTAGCTGCCCAATTACTGCAGGGTAATAGTTATAATTTTCTTGCTACTCAAGTTGAACAAAGAGTATTAGCGGGCGATACAGATGCCCTGACTCTTGTAGCAGTTAAAATTGGCATAGATGCAACCCTAACTACACTTGAACTATCTGGGGCAAAAGCTGTCTCTCAAGAGGAGAAAGAGGTTACAATGCGTGCTTATTCGGCTGTTGATTTAGCTGAAACGATGGCTGAAATAGTAATACATAATGAATTACCACTCAGGTTTTTTAAACGGGAAGGTGTCTTTCGGGGTGTAAAGATTGATAATTTCGGGTTTGTTGGTGATGAAGGCTTAGAATTATTTAAATCTTTAGTCGCTGCTCCATTTAACGACGTTGGGAAGACAGCCGGCGGTGCATTACGGGTTATAAGAGAAGCAGGTATTGATGAAGCCCCAACTCCAATTATTGCTCGCAGCACAGGTCTATTGGCAATTGCAGGTCTTGACCGAGAATTATTAAAAGAAGCCAATGGTTCCGAGCAGCTTGGCTATCCTTATATACACAGAGACAATTTAAGAGTTATCGAAGCTGACGGTAGCTATAGTGTGACGTATAGCAGCAGTGCACGTCAGTTTATGCGACAGTTTTTTCAACAAGGAAGTGGTTGCCCATCCAACAGCTTTCAAGAATCAGACGGGGCGCCTCAGACGGTACTTGAATATGGCTGGCAGCGCATGGTTAATCATCTTATAACAGATGATGCCACGACTGATCTTGGTTAAATGATAGTCACTGTACGGTAAGATTTGTAACAGAAAGTAGCTCCAAGCTTCTTTCGGTCTGCTAATCAAAGATCGAACTCTCTCGAACGAGTTTGCTATTATATGATTATGAAAGACAAAAAGGGAGTAGACAAGCGCTTTGAGCCAGACACTAGGTTTTTACTGGCTAATGAGAGGACGCTACTTGCTTGGATTCGCACCTCAATAGCTCTGCAGGCTGGAGGGCTGGCACTAGCACACTTCAGTTCTGATGTCGTTGTTCAACGAGTATTAAGTATTTTGATTGTGGCACTTGGTGGATGGATGGCATATACAGGGTATAGTCGATTCCGGGCTGCCGATCAAGCAATTCGCGCCGAACAGTTACCCTCAATTGGTCATGCCCCCCTGCTGCAAGCGGCAAGTGTAATTCTAATAGCCGTAGTGCTAATTGTAGGAATCTTAATCGGTGTTCACTAACAAGTGGATATCAAATACCTGTTAAGATGTGGGCATGAAGGTCTATTTAGTTCGTCACGGAGAGACTAACTATAATGTACTTAATATTCACAATGATGATCCGGCAGTGGATGTGCATCTTACAGAGACAGGAATAAAACAGGCTGAAAAATTAGCTGATATGCTAAAAGAAATAAGTGTAGAACATATATTTGTTTCAGAGCTGACACGCACGCAACAAACTGCAAAGATTATAAATAAGTATCATCAACTTGAGATAACAATAGACAAGCGTTTAAACGATAATAAGTCAGGATATGAAGGGCAACCGGACAGTGTTCATCATGAACAGCTGGGCAAATTACAAGATCCCTGGAGCGCAAGTTTTAACGGTGGTGAATCATTAAATGATGTATGGAGTAGAATAGAAAGCTTCATTGATTATTTAAAAGACCAACATTACAAAACTTGTGTTGTGGTTACCTCAAGTATCATTGTGCAGTATTTTAAAGCAATTGCTGAAGACATGCCTATAGAAGACGCGGAGAAGTACCTCGTGACCATCGGTAGCTGTACCGAACTTGACCTAACATAACTAGCTTTATAGTTCTTTCATCACGATTCATCAAGTGGGCAAAAACTTGTTGGTATCGTATTGTATATATATGGCTGGAGAATGTTATGACCATTGTGATGAAGTCCTAGGTGCAGAGGGCTTGACTTGGGAATGGGGCATGGACCTTATACTTAACCGCGAAGCAGAGCTGAACGGAGAATGTTCGCTATTGGTATTTGATAGGGCATACCTTGAAGTAGTTGGTGCGGCATCAGATGAGTGTCCAGGACCAGTTGTTAAAGAGATAGAAACTCCACGAAATATCATTGATTGTCTTCTTGGAAGAACCAGAACAACTACAGGGTATGAATGTCCAATGGCTAAAATTATTAGAGAGCGCACTACTGTTGAATATGCTAGGTTAGAACTCGCGGGCGGTTTAACTTTATAAGTTACAAATCTTACCCTCCGATTGAATTATTGGATGATATCATAATTACATGGCTTATGACTTTGAAAGAGGTGTGCCTCGGACTCCTGAAGCACGTGCCACGGCACATGCTGAATTAGCGGAAGAACTTGCTTCGTATCCGAATGTACCCCCTGAGGCAAGAGCTCTTCTAAGGATGTTAGAACATTTTGGTGGTGCTCTCAATGCTCTACAGACTCCTACACTCGAACAACGAGTTGAGGCAGTGACTGAAACGGGTTATCAGGCTTAGATTCTTTCAAGAATCTAACCTTCTGTTATTATAAATTCAGAATTGAAAGGGGTGTTTTATGGATGATAATATACTGGCAGTAACAATGAATGATGTTCCTGGGTATGAGGTAATTGAAGTATATGGTGAAGTTTTTGGTGTCATGACACGAAGCCGTAACGCATTTAGTAATTTCGGTGCTGGTCTTAAGTCAATTGTTGGTGGTGAGATAGGCGCCTACACAAAACTACTGAGCGACAGTCGTATTGAAGCAACTGAACGTATGAAACAAGCAGCAGCTGAGCGTGGAGCAAATGCGGTGATTGCTATGCGCTTTGATACAGGAGAAATCGGAAATAACATGAACGAAGTAGCAGCCTATGGTACAGCAGTAAAGCTGCGCCGCTTAAAGTAATCAAAGTATGAAAAAACAAGGCGAAAAACCTCGCTTCCAGACACATATATCGGAACCACGTTGGCAACAGATTGTAAGTGTAGTCGGTGTTCTAGCTATAGCGGCTGTATGGGTATGGTTGGTGTTTTATCACAGGTAGTTGAGGTTAGAAGACTTAACCCACACTGTGTAAATAATAGATAATAACGTAAGCTATTAAATTGACTTAGTGTCATTTTTATGATACTATCTTTTTAAGGGCTAAAAACAAAAAAATGACGGAAGCATTACAGACAAGAACCGAACACTCTAGAAGCGTAGATGATGCCGAAAGATACAGGGCAATCCAGACCCTGACAGATGTTGGTCTACTTATGCCGTTAGATGCTGTCGACAGTTATCATGGACGACTACGTGATCCGGACCAGGAGGCTGATTGGTCGGTGGATCCTTCGTTTACGAATGGGGGTAATGACTCTGGAAACTATAACGTTAACGGTAGACCAACGCTTTATACAGCTGAGCTGCAAGAAGCTGAAGACTTTGCCAGGAGTCGTGGAATTCAAACTATACGGGCTCGGTATATGGCACTATTCCAAGATGATGTGCGCCAGTATAGTTCTGAAGATCGTCAGGCGTGGTTGGACCGCTTAAACCAAGAAGTAAAGAGCCGTTGGGAAACATTCGCTCCCGAATACCAAGCGGCACATCCATTTGAGCCACTTCAACTGGCTACGCTGGATACTCAACATCACATCGCAACCGAGGCTCGAAGACTGGAGTTGCTTTCTTCTGATGAAGAGAAACGAGCTCGGCGAAAGCAGGCTGTAGAGGGTTATGAAGCTGAAGTGCATGAGATTATCTCGCCAGATAAGGATGCAACAGTGTTTGATCTAGATTTTGATCCAAAAAATCTAGGGGATGCAGATATGGAACGTTATCAAGAAGCGGTAGAAGCGCTCACTTTGCCACTCACTGAGGGTTCGCCGGTTAGTTTCGAGGAAAAAGATGAACTCGGAGGCTTTATAAAAACTGTTAATGATAATTATCAGTGGTTATACAAGGAAGAAGATGTGCCGTCTATTGCTCAGGAGGCTGGAATTAGTCACGAGCTTGCTCGGCAGATGTGTGGCTCCTTGAATGCGCGTCGAATTATTCTCATGAATCCGGGTTATCTGGTCCATGCGATGATTGGAAGTCGGGACGGTATCATAACCGAGCCTATCAAAACGGGAGATGTGTCGTATGAAGTGCCCTTAAATCTTGAATATGCAGAAAGGTTTTTCCGACAAGCTCACATAGTTGGTGTAAGGCAACCTATCAACTCAGCAACGTTGGGCAAAGAAATCGTTTCCATATCTTTTTTTGATCTTGAAAGGATTAATACTGAAGAACACATACGGAGTGAGCGCCGTGAAACAGCTACGAAATTAGGAGCAATCGCCAATCGCTTATCTATTCCAGAAATAACTCCCAATGCATCGTTACTTATTCGCGTGTTACACGATGCGCATGCAAAACCACGTCAACTTGTAGAAGCGATGAAAGAAATCAAGGGCTATAGAGAAATCTTGGAGGCGGATGCTGGCAACTGGGAAGGTTACACGCTGGAAGAACATGTTGAAACAGTTCTACGAAACTTCGACGAAAATTTTGCTGATACATTGCCTGTAGAGTTGCTGATACCTATGCGTTTGGCTCTATTAGCTCACGACCTTGGTAAACCAATGGCGGTTGCTCGGGACGAGAAACATAAGGAGAAAGATTATAACCAGATTCAAGCTGCTGACTTTTTTGCAAAAATCGGTTTATCCGACAAGACGGTTGATTTTCTTGACTCTATCTTAGGGGAAGGTGTGGAACTAGCACATCAAATCGAAATCAGAGGGGCTGGGCAATCTGCTTCACAGGACTTACAAGACTTGGCTCGTCGTTCCCTCAGACGCTTAAATAGTGATACAGAACGACGTGTTACGCAAAGACAAATAGAGGGCTACATTAGTATGTGTAATATGATTTTGATTTGTGACGGCGGTGCATACACAAGTATGGCTGTTACTGATAGACCAGGAAAAGTAAATTTTAGAAATGCACCATCTTTCAATAGTAGTTTTGTGCAACCAGTCGGTCTTGGCAAACGTGGCTTAAAGTTGATTGATCCTCATGATATTACGGCAACTGCGGCAGTAGATGACCTTACCCCTCACTCAAGACAGTAGTTCAAGATTGAGAGCATACTTCTACTACATATCTGATATTCTATTAGTAAATGAAAATACTTTTGTTACAAACGGGAGGTACCGTTGACAAGGATTATCCCACTGGTGATGAAAACCACGGCTATAGTTTTGTAATCACAACGCCTGCGTATGAGCGCATACTGAGACGAATAAATCCAAAGTTTCCTCACGAGAAGCAGACTGTTTTACGAAAAGACAGCTTAGACATTACTGACGAAGAGCGTAAGTTAATATTAGACACCTGTATACAATCTCAACACAAGAAAATTGTCATAACTCATGGAACGGACACGATGATACAAACAGCTGAACTGCTCAGCCAGATTGAGGATAAAGCAATTGTACTGACCGGAGCCATGACACCAGAACTTTTTAAAAACTCTGACGCTGATTTTAACCTTGGTTCGGCGATAGGTGCCGTAACCGTATTAGATAAAGGCGTATATATCGCCATGCATGGCAGAATCTTGCAGTGGAACGAGGTTGTCTTCAATTCAGCATCTGGAGAGTTTGTAAGCAAGTACGATCAGTAAGAACCCCATCTTGAATATGCGCCATAATCCTGAGTCAAATGACCCCGCTTCAAAAATGGTACATTTGATTAACAGCATAGGCTGCACTCTTTTGGCGGGTATTGGCGCTGGAGTAGAGCTTGGATTACTTGAGAAAAATACAGATATCGGTTTGTACTGCGCTCCGTATGCGCTGGCACTCATCGGATTTGTAACCTTGGTAGCTGTTTCGGCGTGGGATGCAGTTCATCAACCTTCAGAGATGAATGGTACCGAGCTACATTCCTAATTTACTTCGTTGGAAATCCATGCATTAAAAGCAGGGTCTACAGCACTTGGATTAAGCGAGAATATATCAGGTACTTCATAGCCTGATTGTTCTTTAATATAATCTGAGACTTTTTCGAATTTATCCTCAGTTGTTTTTAAAAGTAGCATAGTTTCAGGTTCTTCAAGAATCTCACCTTTCCACCAATACGCAGACTCAATAGACCACAGATTATAGCAGGCAATAAGTCTTGCGTTCAAAAGACCCTTTCCAATACGGATAGCATCTTCTTTTTTATGGAGGGTAGTTACGACAGCAATCATATGTTCAGTATATCAAGACTAAAGCCCTAAAGTTGATAGTTGAGTCTTAATTTCTGAAGCCCGAATTTGATACTATGATAAGCGTGAGTAAGCTACTGATCGTCCAAAACATCACCCGAGAAGGTCCGGGTTTACTCGAGCGAGTTCTGAATGACATGGATATAGACTTTGATCGAATAGATTTAGACCAGGGTCAAACGTTACCACCATTAAAAAACTACAAAGCCCTGATTGTACTTGGCGGACCAGACAGTGCAAATGATACGACTCCAAAAATGATGAGAGAGATGGCGTATATTAAGGAAAGTCTAGCTTTAGGATTGGCATATCTAGGTATTTGTCTTGGTCTACAAACACTTGTTAAAGCCGCAGGTGGTGCAGTCGTTGCCGGCGACGTTAAAGAGATAGGTTTTACCGATCCGAAGGGCAAACAATATGCCGTTAATCTAACCAATGAAGGCAGGAGTGACCCCTTATTTACAGATCTCCCCGACGTACTTGATGTCTTTCAGCTACACGGTGAAACCGTTGAGCTTGCCAAGGAAATGACGCTGCTGGCAGCTGGTCAGTATTGTAGAAATCAAGTAGTTAAAGTGACCGACAAAGCATATGGCATTCAGTCGCACTTTGAATTGACGGCAGAAATGCTCGAAGTATGGGCGACCCAAGACCCAGATCTTTTACCTGTCGGCAGAGATAAACTACTTGCGGATTTTAAGGCGATAGAGTCTTCATATACTCCAACTGGTAGAGCACTACTGACTAATTTTTTAAGGATTGCAGGATTAATTTAGAAATAGTCAGCACAGCATGGATTGATAGTTTGGTATAGTGGGGATTATATGGTTCGAGTAAAAATATGTGGTATTAAGCGAAAAGAAGACGCGCTGGCGGCGATTCGTTATGGAGCGGATGCAATAGGATTATTGGTTGGAAAAAAGTATCCTTCAGATGATTTTATAGATGAGACGACAGCAAAGAATATTGTAGAAAGCTTGCCACCACTCTGTTCATCAGTCTTAGTAACACATCTTACTGATACGAAAACAGTCATTGAGTTGGCTGTTTTCACTCGTGTTACAACTATTCAGCTTCACGGTGATAGCTCGCCAGCCGATGCTCAAAAAATAAAGACTGCACTGCCGTATGTGAAGCTTTACAAGGCTGTTCATATTATTGATGAAAGTTCGATAGACCATGCTAAGCAATTCTTAGATTCTGTTGACGCTATTCTCGCTGATACGGTTAATACGGCTACGGGTCAAGTTGGCGGAACGGGTCTAACTCATGATTGGTCTGTAAGCAAGAATTTAGTCGCTGCTTTTAATAAGCCTGTCATTCTGAGCGGGGGCTTAACGCCAGATAACGTAGTTAACGCTATTGAAACGGTTATGCCGTATGGAGTAGATGTAAATTCTGGAACTCAAGGGGCTGATGGGTATAAAGATACTACTAAACTTCGTCTTTTTATTGAGAGGGCAAAATCTTTCGAGTCCTAGAGCAGCCAATATAGAACGATTCGCATAAATGCTTATGTATAGTGCTATGATTGACGCATGCATCATCATTGGCAAGATTTTGTTCTGGCTATCTGTATTCTCGGCTTTAATATTGCACTTATCCCGACCATATTTAGTAAACACAAACCGCATGCAAGCACTGGTATGCTCACTGCGCTATTTCAATTAGCAGCATTAGTTGTGTATCTTAGTTTATCTCTTTGGTACTCTGCGGCGATGAGTCTTTTAAATGCCGTCCTCTGGATAATAATAGTGATGCAGAAGCTGAATCAAGCGAAACCGACTCGGCGTAAAAAATAATTCCGGAATCAAATTATTGTGAAGAAAGCAGATCGCCTGCGAGATCCGGAAGGCACGTGCCGA
>Ga0206866_1055_pt1 | contig 24957 bp, 18 predicted proteins | sample Alteio_BWOrgCont_40_FD_152626 | JGI IMG/M metagenome (GOLD analysis project Ga0206866, IMG submission 152626) | Enriched cells from forest soil in Barre Woods Harvard Forest LTER site, Petersham, Massachusetts, United States -... | ecosystem: Environmental > Terrestrial > Soil > Temperate forest >... | reverse complement strand
GTGCTCGATAGCGTGCGGTGGCAGAAGTGGCAGCGCGGTCTTCGTTGTCTTCTCCAGGATTTCCATGGCATCGGGATCGTTTGCATAGGTGCGCGAATCGAGCAGTCCAAGCAGGAGCTTGTCGTAGCAATACGCCGGGAAGCGATTCCTGATGTAAAAATCTGGACTGATTGTCTGGGCGTAAAGCTGGTTCAGGCGCAGCACTTTCGCTCGTGTAGCCTCGTCGCCCGTGATGGCATAGATGCGCGCGAGCGCGGAGACCCACTGGCCGAAGGTGCAGGCAGGCGCGAACCCGGAGTCGCCCGGGAAGTGATTCAAATCGGGGTCATAGTGATACCAGTCGCCGAGATCCTCGCCGGGCGCCGGCATGCCCGCCATTTGACGGAGCGGCTTCAGCAAGCTGTCATCGCTCAACTGCATCAGGACGGAGTGCGTCCCGTGAATCTGCGATTCGTGCAGGTCACTCGAGAGAAAGACGTCGCCGTAATCGAATTGCGAGAGTAAATTCTGATGGCCAGGAGTATCGGCGAAGGAGAGATTGCTCCAGGCGCCTTTGGTGGCGATAGCAGCGGCGGCAGTGGCTGCCGACCGTACGAAATTCCTGCGCGAGACATGGCACGACATGACGGAAACCTCTTAAATGGTTGCGCCGATGCAAATTGGGGGCGCCTGCTGAGCAAAGCCAATAAGTGCGCTCAGCATGACTTCGTGTTGTGGCGCGAGCTACCTCAAATACCGAGGAACAAGGCCAGGAGTTTCATAGCCTATGATTGTTTCAGGATTCTCCTGCGGCCCGATGCATGGGCATAGAACTTTCTCGTTTCGAGAAACCGTTTACTGATAGGACCCTCCGAGCCGCTTCGAATGCGTGAAAAACCGACCAATTTAACGAACAAAAGGCACACCAGGAGTCTGGAAACCATGCACCGTAAATCAGCTATCCACGGCAGTATAAATCTTCTCTTCGCGTTCACGATAGCCGCTTGCCTTGCCTGCGGAGCGAGCACAATGCTGGGGCAGGTTGAGCATCACCAGAGACCCGATGCGGCAGGTCTTGCCCCTGTTCCTTCAGGCTCTCTCGTGTCATTTCCTACTGTGCTCTACGGTGCGGCTTACTACCACGAGTATGAGCCTTATGAGCGGCTCGATCAGGATGTGCAGCTAATGAAGAGCGCCGGCTTGACAGTGGTGCGCATGGGCGAATCCACATGGAGCCTGTGGGAGCCGGAGGATGGCCATTTTCAGTACGAGTGGATGGATCGTGTTGTGGATGCCATGGGAAAGGCGGGAATCAAGGTGATTCTGGGCACGCCTACTTACTCCATCCCCACCTGGCTTTATCACGAGCATCCAGAGGTGCTGGCGAGGCCGCTCGGAGGGGAGAAGGTGTTCTATGGAATGCGGCAGAACATGGACATCGAGAACCCTACCTTTCGCTTCTATGCGCAGCGCATGATTGCGAACCTGGTTGAGCACTACAGGAACAACCCGTATGTCATCGGCTGGCAGATCGATAATGAGACGGCGTCCTACGGAGCATCGAATCATGATGTCTTTACCGGCTTCGTCAATCACCTTAAGGAGAAGTTCGGCACTCCGGAGAACCTGAACAAGGCGTGGTTCCTGAATTACTGGGGCGAGAACGTGAACTCCTGGGAGGATATGCCGACTCGCGACAGCGCGCAGAGCACCGGCTATAAGCTGGAGTGGTCGCGCTGGCAACAAATGCGCGTGACGGACTACCTCGCATGGCAGGCTGAGCTGGTAAGGAAATATCGTGGGCCGAATCAATTCGTCACAACGGATTTTGCCGGAGGGTTCAAGCCGGATGTGAATGAAGAAGCCGTCGCCTCTTCGCTTGATATCGCAGCGATCAACAACTATCACGGCACGCAGGACCATTTTGACGGGGCAGGACAGGCGTTCGCAGAGGATTACACACGTTCACTAAAACGCAGCAATTTCCTGGTGACGGAAACGAATGCCCAGACCACCGACTGGACGTCAGCATTCCAGTTCCCTCCCTATGATGGGCAGATGCGTGAGGATGTCTACACGCATATTGCAAACGGCGCAGACATGGTGGAGTACTGGCACTGGGCATCGATTCCTGCAAACCAGGAGACTTACTGGAAAGGTGTCCTCTCTCACGATTTTGAGCCAAACCGCGCCTATGCAGAGGTTTCGCGGACCGCCCATGAACTGCAGAAAATTGGACCGCAGCTTGTGGGGATGCAATTTAAGAACCAGGTGGCGATCCTGTGGAGCCGGGATTCCTTGAACGCGATCAGCTTCATGCCGTTCACGTCGAGCGGACCGCAGTGGTCGTTTGCGCCGCCTGTCGCTGACTATGGCTCGCTGGTCCGGCAATTTCACAAAGCGCTTTATTCACTCAACACTGGTGCGGACTTTGTCTTTCCCGAGACGACGGATTTCTCGCAATATAAGGTTCTGATCGTTCCCGCTCTGTATATTGCGGACGACGCGCTCCTACAGCGAATCTCGGACTACGTAAAGAGCGGCGGCCACGTCGTGATGACCTTTAAGAGCGGTTTCGGGAATGAGAACTCCGCGGTCCGCTGGGTGCGCGCGCCTGGTCCTCTTCACGAAGCTGCCGGTTTCAGCTATCAGGAATTTTCGCACCTGGAACAACCGCTGGCTCTTAAGGGAGATCCGTTCCACGCGGGCGCAGATAACAAGGTGATGTACTGGGCTGAGTTTCTGATGCCTGAGCATGCGAAGGCGCTCGCATATTACGATCACCCGTTCTTCGGGCGGTGGCCGGCGATTACTGAGAACCAGTATGGGTCCGGCAGTCTTCTCTACGAAGGAACGTACTTGAGCGACGGACTGCAGCGCGCAATTCTGAGCGATGCACTGAAGAGTGCCGGACTTATGGGGTCTGACCAGGAGTTTCCTTCGGCGATCCACGTTGTGAACGGCGTCGATCGCCTTGGCAAGCAACTTCATTATTACTTCAATTACTCGGCAGCTCCTGCATATTTTACCTACGCTCACGCGAGCGGCAAAGATCTGCTAACGGATGAGCATGTTGCCACTTCTCAGCAGCTCACGCTGAAGCCGTGGGACCTGGCCATCGTCGAAGAGCAATGAACACCGGATTCTCCAGTTGTAATGGACGAGAACTCACGGCCTGTCTCGGGGGTGGGGTCTGATTTGTGGAACCGATACTCCGGTTAGTAGTTGACCAAATACAGCTGACCTTTGAGCGTTACGGGATCTTTCTCCATGGACTGGAAGGTCAAAGTCAGTGGAGATCCGGGTTGCAAATCTTTCTGGCTGATCTCACCTGCAGCCCACGAAAGTCCGGCCCAAATCTCGCGGTTGTATTCCTCGTGAATGGGTAGCGCTTTGCCATTCTGTTCTGCCTTCAGCAGAAACAGCTTTCCCATATTCTCGACATTCGGGGATCCGGTTGGCCATGTGCGGCGTAGACTCCCGTCTGGCGAGTATTGCTGCATGATGAGGCGGAGATCGCCACCTGCGGGCGCCGGAACTGTGGCCTGAATCACGCCCTTGCTAGTGCTCTGGAACTCCGCGACGACAGGTCGTATTGCGCGCGGTATCACGACGTCCTTCTGGATTCCGAAATCGTAGGTAGACGCGGCATACTTTCCGAAGCCCACCATGGCCATCTGACCGGGGCCGAGCTCGATTGTGTCTCCGCTGAGACGCGGCTCAAAACCGGCATCACGAAAAAGCAGTAGCCCCTGCCCTAGAGGCTTCTGTACCTGCGAGAGGAGCGGCATCTGGATCTTCGCGACATTCTGCGCTGGATTTACCAACACATAGACACTGCCTTCCGCATCGAGCGCGCCAAATCCGTAAGTCTGCACTTCGCCGGGAATGCCTCCGAAGGTCTTAGTTCTTCCCTCGGACTGGAGGTGCAGAAAGAGTGACTGGACGCGGGTGAACCAGGTCTCATCCTGGTCGCTGAGCAGTTCCAGGTTTCCGTACGTGGTATCGATCCAGCCTCCGCGAGCCAGCATGAGGATGAGCGATCCCTTCCATTCCTGCATTGCACGGCGATAGATGGTGCTCGTCTTGCCAGGCATGAAGCTGGTTGAGTCGATACGTTCCAGCGGCACGCCCACCTGCTCATAGCGGCGTGCCTGATGGTCGCTGTATATTTCCAGCGTTCGCCAGAAATTCATTTCCGGGACGTCCCCGGGGCGCGGGTCGCCGCTATATAGGGAGTCGAAGACCTTCAGCCAGCGCAGATCGACAGGGGTCTTAAAGGGGAATGGATAGTAGGTGGAGTCCATGTCGCCGCCGAATCCATTGAAAGCTTCGAGGACGACGTCCGGATTTTTGCGACGGAAGTTGGCAAGGGCATCCTGCAGGGCGCTTGAATTTCGCTGAATGATTTCTTCTTTCGTCATCGTCGCGTCCGACTTCGGAGTCGCCGCGGTCAGGTCGGCAAAGTCGAAGAGGAACATGCGCATTCCGTGGTCGTACCAATACTGCAGCGTGTCCATGAAATCGGGCAGAAAGCCGCCCTCGAACATGGACATCGCAGTTCCCTTTTTATTAAGCGAATCGCGCCACTGGAGCGCGGCGTTGATTTTGACGAGCGTGTTGGTGCTGAACCAAAGCCCGGGTTTGATACCGTTCTGTTGACATGTCTTAATCCACAGATCCGGACCTTCGGGCCAGTTCGGCTTCTTCCATGTGCGATAGGCGCCGTTGGGATCGAACCAGAAGGCATCCATCACGTAATAGTCGAAGCGAGCGCCAAATTTCCTCAGGCGTAAGACCTGGTCCAGTTCGCTCATGGTCAGTGCCTGCGTCAGAGGAACATTGTCGGAAAGCTCGTCATAGACCGACCAGTTGTCGTAGACGGAGATGGGGTCGGGAATTGTGGGCGAGCCGAGAACATCTCTGGAATACCTCTCCTGTGCCGATGCCATGAGGCTGCCCGCAATCACCATGAGGCTACCAGCAGCCTCCAGGACGCGCTTTCTACTACTCATGTGCCTTCACTCCCATCTGTGCGTAAACTGGCTCTCCCATGGTGCGGCGAAGTGCGAGGCCCAGCGCGACCGGCCCGGCGAAGCCATCCCATTGGCCCTCGACAGTGCCGGCGGCGGTAGAAAGCGTCGTATGCTCCCGGCCTGTAACGGCAGCCTGGAGCACCGTGATGCCGTCGAGATCCAGATCAGTCATTGCATTGCGGAAGGCCTCGCTTTGAAAGATCTGCGCGTCGGGCGAGATGAGCCGTATGATCACCTTCAATCCTTGCGGGCCATACTGCTGGCCGAGGCTTTTCAAGGTCACCAGCTGCCTAAGAGTTGCATCGCTCACCATTCCGCGAGCGTCGAGAGAAAGCGGCAGTATGCTTTCGAGCTTCCAGCTTCCCTGTGATTCCAATTGTGCTGGGTGCCGTGCGACGTCCGCCGGCAATACGCATGCTTCGGACCACGCCTGCAGGGGCTGTTGCACGAAGTGGCTGCCAGTCTCCTGCTTCGGGCCGTCCAGTAATTCCTGCAAGCTGCCGAAGTCCTTTGCTCCGTAAAGCCACTTTGCGTTTCCGCCGCCGTAATAGCTGTAATGATTTTGTTCCAGTGACAGAGACGTATTGCTGTCCACAATCCAGGGCGAGGTCGAGTAGATCGTGTTGTTGCGGAAAGCTGCCGTCCCTGCCTTGATGGTTGCCTGATTTACAAGAGCAGGCGAATTCTCGAAGGGGCTCCAGTAGACGGTGTTGTTCTCTATAGTGAGCTCATCGATTGAACCGCCATTCCAGGAGAGCAGGAAAATGGCACCCTGATACTTAGCCATACGCGGGCTGCGTCCGTTGTTGATGCACAGGTTTCCACGTACGGTGCTCTGTTTGGTCACGAATCCGGCGCCGAAGACTGCGACGCAGTATCCCTGAGTATCGTGGCCATAGTTATCGATTACAGAGTTTTTCGTGTTCCCGTAGTCGATATCGTAAGCGCCGCCATCCACTCCCGGGCTGTCGGTCAGATACGCCTCGTTGCCTTCGACTGTGCAGTCATGGCACATCCAGGTCCAGATGGCATTGGGCGTGCCAGTGGTCTCGGTAACCTGCATGCCGGTGTTCCATGCCACGCTCGAATCGATCCTGCCTCGAATCACGCGAAAGAGTACGATGCCATCGCCTTGCACATCGTGAATCGCAGAATTGCGGATCTCTACATTCGTGTTCCAGTCGCTCTCGGGCGGATAGCCCAGGTTTCCACCGCCCACGATGATTCCGACCCACTGGTTGGTGTGCCAGGCCGTGACGCCATCCACAATCACGTCGTCAAAATGCTGATTCACGCTGCCTGGTGTGATCGAAACAAGCCCGCTCTCTTTATGCTTCAACTCACCGCCAATCACATCGTGAACCGCGAGATTGAATAGATGAATGTGGTGCAGGATGCCCTTGTCTCCACTGATGAAGACGCCGTAGATGGTGCCCCCGCTTAGATCGAGAGAGTCGATATCCCAATATTCCTGATTGAAGAGCTTCAGCGATTCCTGGGCAGAAGTCTCCGCTATTATTCTCGGACGCGGTCCTTCGCCGTAGGCGGTCAGTCGGATGGGCGCGCTCTCACTTCCCGATCCCTGGGGAGCGATGGTTCCGTGACACACCGTACCGCGCTTGAGAGAAACGGTGTCGCCCGGCGCAAAGTTGAATGAGTTCAATTGTTCGAGGCGGTTCCAGGGTGATTGTTCGGCAACTCCGGTACCCGAAGAGCCTGTGCTCCCGCAGTCCAGATAAAACCTGCGGCCGCCATTCGCGTTGTGGACTTCCTCCGCTTGCCCAAGGCCGGTGAGACCGAAAGCAACTGCGGCCAGGAATGCGAATTGCTTACACAACTGCTTCAATGAAATAGACCTTCAATCCCTTCCAGTGTAAAAGTGAAATCGCGACGTCACCTTATGGTGACTTGTTTGACCAGTGGAAGGTCGGCTGAGGATCCACCCACACTGAGAACGTAGTTGCCGGGTTCCAGGCGCCACTTGCGTTGGTCTACGTCATAGACGGAGAGATACAGTGGGTTGACGGCGACCTGCACCTGCCGGCTCTCGCCGGGACTCAGCTGAACTTTGCTCCAGCCGACCAGACGTTTCGGCGGTTCGTCTGCGCTGGCTGGGAGTTCGGCGTAGACCTCGGCAATTTCCGCGCCTGGCCGGCTGCCCGTATTCTTCACGGTAAAGGACACCGTGGTGGCGTTTACCTGCTCAATCTCTAGATTGGAGTAGCGATAGGTCGTATAGGATAGCCCGAAACCGAAGGGGAAGAGGACAGGTTTGTGCTCAGCGTCGTACCACTTATACCCGACCAGGAACCCTTCCGTGTACTCCACTTTGAAGGTTGGCTTCGCCTCTCCAGTCCGCATCACGGCGGCGGCCCCCTGTGCTCCGGGAGGCGGAGTAACGATATGCGGATGGGGCAGATCTGCCTCGTTCCGGGGAAAGGTGATGGGTAGCTTGCCGCTCGGGTTCACGTCGCCGAACAAAACATTGGCGACTGCATTCGCACCCTCGGTACCTGCATACCATGCCTCGACAACGCCGCTTACGCGATCGAGCCATGGCATCAGAATGGCGGTGCCGGTCTCGAGCACTACGATGGTGCGCGGGTTTGCCGCTGCCACCTGCTCGATCAACTGGTCCTGTTTATCCGGCAACGACAGGTCGGGCAGATCCATTCCTTCACTCATCCATTGATATGCGAAGACGATCGCAATATCCGATCGGCTGGCCAGCGCAGCGGCGGAGGCTGGATTCTCTCCAGAGTCGAACTTAACCTCGGCTCCAGGTGCTTTGGAGCTCACCGCCTTCAATGGAGAAATGGGAAACCACACCTGCTTGTTCCATTGAAAGGCTGCGGCTCCGGGTGGATCGACCTGCGCCGATCCGCCGCCGGAGATCATCCCCGTATCGGCATGGGGCCCGATAATGGCGATAGAATGTATGGCCTTCGGATCGAGCGGCAGCACATGCTGCGTGTTCTTCAATAACACAATGCTTTGTTCGGCGATCTGCTGCGCCGTATGAAAACCGTCGTCCACGTCCACCACGCTTTTCTGCATGGGGTAGTCGACGATTCCGCTGTCAAACTCCGCGCGCAGAATGCGCCGCACATGATCATCCAGCTGGGCTATAGGGATCGTTCCGGACTGCACGGCATCCTTCAACTTCTGGCCATAGAAGTCATCCATGGGCTCTTCGTTGTCCAGCCCCGCCGCCGATGCCTGGATGGTGCTCTGAGTTCCACCCCAATCGGATACCACGAAGCCTTTGAATCTCCATTCCTGCTTGAGGACGTCGGTGAGGAGATATTTATTCTGGCAGGAAAAGTCACCATTGACCGCGTTGTAAGCACACATCACGGCACCTGGGTTACCAGTTGCTATGCCGATCTGGAAGGCGAGCAGATCGCTCTCCTGCATGGCACGCTTACCAACAATTACATCGACCTCGTCACGTCCGCTCTCCTGATCGTTCATCGCGTAATGCTTGATGTCGGCGATGACATGCTGCGCCTGCTCGCATTTGATTCTGTTGCCGACCATGGTGCCGGCGAGCACGGGATCTTCGCCCATGTACTCGAAGGTTCTCCCATCTCGTGGCTCCCTCGTAAGGTTAACGCCACCTCCCAGTGACATGTTGTAGCCCTGAGCACGCAACTCGCGGCCAATCAGCGCGCCATAATCGCAACCGGCCTGCGGGTCCCAACTCGCCGCTGAAGCCAGATTCGATGGGAGCGCCGTCGAGTACCGGCCGTTCTGTGCGCTATCCCGGACTCCATACGCAGCATCGCTCATCTGGATAATGGGGATACCCAGCCGCGGGACGCCGAGAACGAATCCCGCCCCGCCGTTTCCCAGGTCGGCATGTTGCATAGGCTTGCCCCAATCCGGCATGCCCTGGCCATGCACCAGGTCAATTTTCTCGTCCAGAGTCATTTGTTTCAACACCAGGTCGGCTCGCTCATCGGGCGACAAATTTTGATTCATCCAGGGACGCGGCGTCTGTGCCTGTGCGTCGTGGTCGTGCTGCGCGAATGCCGGCAATAGCGCTGCGGAGAAGGCAAAAAGGGCGAGAAGAGAAACTCGATGCATTTTCATGCTGGCCATGCGGATCCTTTTGATGGAGAAGCGATCGCCTAAGAGTTGGGCGCGATCGTGTGGTTCAAAGGGACGAGGCTGTAGTGGTGCGTTGAGATGCGCAGTGCTTCCTGCGCTTTTTGCTCAAACACCGTTTCTCCTTCGCGCAGAATTCTGCTTGCCGCCTCTTTGTCCTTCAAGTCGGTCTCTGCAAAGAGGACGAAATCGGCTTGCTCCAATTCCGAGCGCCGCTCAAGAGCTCCGTCATACTCCCTGGCCTGCTCCCACATGGGTGTCTTCAGCAACGCCAGATTGATTCCCATCGATAGCTGTACTTCAGAAAATGTCCCCACATCCCTCTTATCAATCGTCAGCTTGTACGCGCCAGGTTGCAGGTGTTCCACCTTGAGCATTTCCTGGTCACAGGACGCAAGATCGCTGTTCTTAAGGACGAAGTTCATCAGGGCGTTCTCAAAGTTAAAGGGCAACGGCAATGCTTCATCCAGTTGATCCCAATCGAGTGCGCTCCCATGGGTCTGCACTCCGCTGACCTTCGTCCTCAGGCTATGGGTAACACCCTGCGAAGCTGCCGATAAAGTGACCTCGCTCACCACAGGATCGATGCGCCACGCCTTCATCACCGACTCTGCCATTACCCAGTGCAGCGGCTCGGAAGGATGAATCCGGTCAGGCACCAGCAGCGATGCGAAGGAAGGGTCTGCGGCTTTGGCGTGTTCCAGCAGCTCCTTCACTGGCGAATAGGCGTCCACTACATGCAAACTCTCCCGCTGTCCGAGCGCTGGAGTCGCCTTCGCATTCTGCTCGGTCGTCGCCATGAATCCAGGGAACTCCGTTCCGTGGGTAATTTCGTCATACGGGGTATTTTCGATCAGGGTGATTCGCGCGCGGGGAGCTGCGGCAAGAAGCATCGTGATCAGCCTCTCGTATCCTTCCTGGTAGTCTGCAAAGATCCTGGGGTCCGGTGGAACGTAGTCTCCGTCGTTCACTCCTAGCATCACCGTGAGCACAGTCGGATCCCACGGCTTCACATCGCGCGCCACGCGAGCAGCAGCATCACCCGCATAGCCTCCGGTGACCTTGTCTCCCGGAACTGCGGCGTTGTGATACGTCACCTGCAGGTTGGGATATCGTGTCGCCACGAAGTCCTGGATGTCCCTGGTGTAGAACCGCTGCGCTGTGATGCTGTCGCCATAAAACGTCAGGCGGTCGCCGTTATGAAGATAGAAAACCTGGGCGTGAAGCGCGTCTCCGCCGAATAAGACTGCAACCGCAAAAGTAACGGCAAAAACACTACTGGACGCCGAGATCTTCTGAGCTATTACCTGCCCGGAAACGCTTGCGTCTTGCAAAAGCATCGAGAGACGTGGAAATAGGAAACGCACAAATCGCATGGAATTCATAAGAGATTGAGTTGCGAGAGGGAAGGCCGTGCTGCAACGATATGCTCAAGCGGCACGGCCCCAAGGCAATCTTAAAAAAGGAATTTCACATCGATCTGCATGACTCGATTTGCATTTGGAGTGCCGTTTTGCCGGATGATCTCGCCGTAGGTACCGCTGTTAACTGTCCCGTCCGGGTTACCAAAATGAGGAGTGTTAAATATGTTGAAAGCTTCGATGCGAAACTGCAGCATCGACTGCTCGTGAATGGGTACCTCTTTGAAAAGCGAAGTATCCAGATTGACGTATCCGGGGCCTACGACAAGGTTCCGTCCTGCATCCCCCGGAGCCAGTTCGTTGCCCGTACCAGGTGCAAACGGCGCGTTCGTGAATGCTGCCGTGTTGAAATACTCACTGAGCGTCCGTTTGCCGCGCGAAAAATTGGGGTTGCCTATCACGTCGGGCCTCAGTCCCGGCAGTACGCCGGTGGGATCAGTGCCCCGGACAACATTCACAGGCGTTCCGCTCTGCATGATGTAGATGGCGTTCCATTGCCATCCGCCCAGAATCGTATTTGTCAAACGGTTCCAGTCGGAGAAGTAGCGTTGTCCACTACCGAACGGCAGATACCACGAACCGCTGAAGACAAAGTTCTGACGCACATCACTGTCTGCGGACCCATATTCAGCCTTCAGGTTGTAAGGATTCTGCGGATTGTCGTTGTTGAGCCCCAGATTAAAAGGTGCCGGCCCATTGTCCAGATTATGGCTATAGGTATAGCTCCCAAGGAAGGTCAGATTGTGTGAAGCCTGCTTGGTAACCTTCAGCTGCATCGAGTTATAGTTCCCAATGCCCGAATCCGTCAGGTATTGAATTTTTCCCAGGTCCGTTGTCAGACGATTGTTGTAGCTATTCGTACTGTCGTATGGATTAGCATTGATATCTCCAATCTGGTACGGCAGGGCGTGCGATAGCGACCCCACATAGGCCAAGTCTACAGAAATCGTCGAGCTGAGCTGCCTCTGCACGGTGAGATTAAAGCCTTCTACGTACCCGGTCTTGATGTGCGGGTTAAGAGCGTATGTAGTCAGCAGATTTCCGTTCGGAACGTCGGCCGGAACGATAAATCCGGCGGGAGGAATATTGATCGCGGTGCTCCGGGGCACGCCTGAGTCAAGCTGATACGAATAGTATCCATTGTAAGGCGTATTGAAATAGCTCGATTGCGTCGCGAAAGGAGTATTCTTCGTCAGGAAATCTTCACGTCCGTCATTTTCCGGCGTATAGAAGATGCCAAAGCCGCCGCGCACTACGGTCTTTTCATTCAGCTGGAAGGCAAACCCGACGCGGGGAGCAAATTCGTTCTTCCGGGTATTGACCAGAAACTGTGAATTTCCGCCGCGGCCGGCGAGGAGAATGGTGTTGCTGGCTACGTCGTAATTCGACATGTAGTTACTGGCTTCTGTATACGGACGCTGATATTCATAGCGCAGTCCATAGTTTAAAGTAAGCTTCGGGGAAGCTTTCCACGAGTCCTGGGCATAGAGATCGAAATCCCATGACTGGGTGTGAGGGCTGGTTAACTGTAGCCCGATATCCACGACCTCCGGCAGCCCTAGCAGCAAATCTGCAATATCAGATCCTCCATAGGCGTTCCACCCGTTGGGAACATATTGAGCATAGCCGTTGGCGGCGTTGAAGGTGGGGTCGGATGTCTCTGACGTACCGAAGCTGGAATAGTACTGAAAGCCGGTCGGAAACAGGGAGAAGTTCGGATGAGAATTCAACTTGCGAACATCGCCGCCAAATTTGAAGGTGTGCGCCCCAATTCCGCTCAGCGTGTAATAGTCGGTGAACTGGAAGTTGCTGTCGAGAACATGATAAGGCTTATAGGTCGAACCGCCGGAAAAATAGCCATCAGCGAGATACATTTGAGGATAGCCCACAGTTGCGGGGTAGCCCGGGACTGTAACATTACCCACACCGTATTTCGCGGAATAGTCTGTTCCATTCAACAGGCTGTACTGGTCCAGATAGTACCTCGTGTACCCGAAGCGGAACTCATTCAGCTTGGTTGGCCCGAAGATGTGGTCTTCTGTGACCGAGACTGACTGTGCACCGTCATCCTGCTTGTTGGCCTGATCGGCATCGCCTGCACCCGACACGACGGTGTGTCCCCAATAGGGATCGGTGACAAGCGAGTTGTTTCCGTCCCAGTGATAGATCGCGTACAGCCGATCGGATTGCCTGAGCACCTGGTCATAACGCGCATCGACCTGGTTGGAATTCGAAGTGACAGGTGAGTCCACGGAATAGTTTGAGAACCACCCGTTGCGCATTCCGGTCAGATTGGGCTTGGGATAAAAATTAACCAGAGTGTTATATCCCGCCTTGCTCACGCGATCTGCCGGAATAATATTTCCCGGGAACTGCTGGGCACAAAACCCATAGCAGGCATAGGAGACAGCCGGATCGAAAATTGGATCAATGGATCCGGCAGGAGGGCATGGTTTTCCATTGCAGAAGCTGCTGGGCAATCCCGAATTAGGATCGACAAGGCCGGAGAGGTCGATGGATCCATCGGGTTGCGTTTTGATCAGATCGAATGGAATTGTGGAATCGAGATATGTGTACGCATTCGTCTGCCGCGTTCCTTCATAGGAACCAAAAAAGAATGAGCGATCTTTGAACACGGGGCCGCCCAAAGTACCGCCGTAGTTGTTTTGCTTCAGAACCGAAGGAGGGTTCGTCGATCCGCCGAAGGCGTAGGGGCGTGCTGTGAGGGAATTCGGCCGGTAGAACTCATAGGCATCGCCGTGGAATTGGTTGGTGCCGGCCTTGGTCTGGATTTGCACCACGCCGCCGGCGGCATTGCCATATTCTGCGTCATAGCTCGACGTGATCACCTTGAATTCCTGCACGGAATCCACGCTTGGCTTGACGGTGACGTCCTGCGTGCGGTTGGTGGTGGACTCCACGCCGTCCAGCAGAATGGAGTTGGCAAATTCTCTTTGCCCGCTCACGGACAAGGCATAGCTGTTGATGCTCCCGCCCACCTGAACGACGCCGGGTACCAGCGCGGTCAAATCATAGAAATTGCGGGACAGCAGTGGCAGGTCGGTGATGGTGTTTCCGCCAATCACGGTACCCACTTCGGCAGTCTGCGTTTGCAGCAGAGACGGCTGTTCGTTCACTTGCACGGTGGTTGTAACGGTGCCAGGCGAGAGACGGAAATTGAGCACCAGCTTTTGATCGATAACGACCGTTGTGTGCGCCGCGACAGAATCTGCGAATCCTGGGTGCGAGACCGTGACTTCATAAACGCCCGGACTGACATTGAGCACCGAGTATTCGCCGGCGCCGCCCGATCGCCCGGTGAAGGTCACGCCCTTGTCCTCATCCCTGACACTGACGATGGCTCCCGGAATTACCGCGCCTGAAGCATCCGTAATCCGCCCCTGGATCGTTCCTGATGTTGCTTGTGCGCAGGCAGGTTGTGTATCCACAAGCGCGACGAGGACTGCGCAGAGAATCGCACAAAGTCCCAGAATTTTCATACTGAAATGCGTCATTTACGGCTCTCCTGAAGCTTGCTCATGGCGGCCGGTGAATGCCCTTAACGATCGAGCGCAATTCACTACAAGCCGTCTGAGTAATCGTTTACTCAAACCAGCTTACGTTAGGCTGTCGCGATAATGCCTGTCAAGTCACCCCGCGTCAAACTTGGCATTCGCACGAGACGCGAATCGCACCGATCGACGCAAGCTTCTCCTGTGTCCGACGACAACCGGACCGACCAGAACCACACTTACGGCTTCAAACACATCTCGCAGGCTTTTGCGCGGCTGAGCAGCCTCGCCTTCAGCCGTTGTTCGCTTCGACGTGAAAGAGCGGAGCGCTCGCAGAATTACATCCGCGGCGTCCTTGAGCGCACCGCACAGAAAACGCTGATTGATAAGTACCTCGACCTCGGGACTCTGATTTGAATGGTCATGGCGCCCTGTTTGTCCACTCTTCACGGACATTTCGTCAGTGAGTTGAACTTCTATTCAAATTCCAAGCGATTTGTCGACCGCAAGACAAGGAAGACCTTTAGAGACGGCTAAACGAGTCAGGCAGGCTTGTTCTGAGCCCCTTCGATACTTTCTCTATGTTTACCAGCGAAACGTTCCGGACTCCGCGCTCGATGCCGCTGTAGTACGTCCGATGCAGCCCGCAACGCTCGGCCGCCTCCTCCTGATTGATTCCCTGCGCCTCGCGTATGCGGCGAATCGCGCGGCCGAACCGAATCCGGATGTTGACGAGCATCGTTTGCAATCATTGCGGCGCTCAGACGATGAGTACACACCCGATGAGTCACATTGATGTAGACTTGTGTCCGTCGCCCCGGCCTTGAGTCAGAGAAGCTCTCTATGAATGCTGAGATTGTTTGCCACGTATCTGCGGAAGAACAGGAGCTTGCCCGGAAGCGCGAAGAGCTAGCCATCCTGCAAGCCGAACTTACCGAACGCGAACTGTACCTGACGAACCTGCGAGCCGAGCTCGCGGCATTCGAGGGGCGCTATTTGCGAGAGGTTGGCGTGCTCTATGCCGAACTCGACGACTGGAACGCGAAGATCACTGAACTCACTGCGGAGGCGGCCGGCACCGAGCAAGCGCGAACCGCTGCTGTGGAAGCGCGCACACGAGCAGAAGAATCGCACGCGGCCGCCCACGGTGAGGCAGCGAAAGCCGCAGACTTCTTACCGTCACCAGAGCTAAGGAAACTCTTCCGTGAGGTCGTCAGGCATATACATCCGGACAATGCCTCGGATTACGCGAACAGGGCCCTGCGAAACCGGTTGATGGCAGAGGCCAATCTGGCCTACGGGCGCGGCGACGCGGAAGCCCTGAAGAAAATCCTCGAGGAATACAAGAGCAGCCCGGAATCCATAAAGGGCGAAGGCGCGGCAGCGGACTTGCAGCGTGTTCTCCGGCAGATTCAACGGATAGTTAAGAGACTTGCCGAGATTGAGGCCGAAATCGCGGAGTTGACCTCCGCTGAGATTGCGTTGCTGATGGCAAAGGTTGAGACCGCAACAGCGAAAGGTCGAAACCTGCTCGCAGAAATGGCAACCGCAGTGCATCGACGGATCGACTTGGCGCGCAAGGAATACGAGGTCCAGTCCTCAAAGGTGGCGGCCAGATGACCGCCGGCGAAGAAAACCAGTCAGGTCTTGTTCCAGCGCAATCCACTGCACTCGCACGGGTAGGCGCCAAGTCCCTTGCCGCACGAGGTCACACAGAATTACGGAAGAGGGAGGAGGCAGAAGAGTGGCTTCGCAAAGGCCTCGAATTCCAGCAGGCCGCACCAGACGATCCTCATGGGAGAGCTTCGGTCAATCCCTACGCTACGGTGTCGCCGGTGATAAACAAGACAACTGGCGCGGTTCCCCCGCCAATCCGCCTTTACAGCCTACGTCAACTTCAAGCGGCCGCTGAGTACATCGAGCAGTTGCTGACCGGGAATGATCCTCAGGCCGCAGCGAAGTCTCTCGGAATGACGCCGGACGATCTGGAGATGGCCCATGTAGCACACTTTTTCATGCCGAAAGTGTTAATGGAAATTGCGGGTAAATCCCGGGCTGCGATCGAGCAGAAAGCCGGGCGAATTTGCGCTGGTAGTGCTCAGCCGATTCCACCGGCAGTTTCCTCTCCTGTTGGAATGGACGATGGCGTCCTGACGCAGGCCACGATGGCCAAGGTTGGACAATTATTTCGCACGTTCCAACAAATCCAGGAACAGGAGCAGAAGGAGCAAGAGCAGCTGAGGAAACGAGACGAGACGTTAAAAGAAGCATTCCGATGTTTTGAAAGGGCACGAGCTTGATCCGGATAATCCCGAGCTGTTGTATTGGTTAGCGGATTTCTATTGCCAGGGGTACGGGCTCTTGGAGAATGAAGAAAAAGCTGTAGCTCTCTATCAGCAGGCCGCAGATATGGGCCACGCCAGGGCCCAGACAGCCATCGGCGATGCCCATGCCCAATGCGATTTACCTGCCTACCAGAGGATGCAAAGCAAGCGGCCAAGTGGTACCAAGCCGCGGCGGAACAGGGTGAGGAACAAGCGCTGTGCATGATCGTTGACATATACAGCGCGGCGAAGGAGTGAAGCAAGACCATGCCGAGCTGCAAGGATGCTTCGAAATGCCGTGGCAAGAGGCGACGAGGCCGCGCAACATAATCCGCGGCTTTCCGCCAAGCTATATGGCTCGCCCTATAACAGCTGCAACGACGAAAATCAATAGATTGGAGTACGCAGCCGTATGCTGCCGTGCCACCTGTGGTCAAACAATTGAAGTGGGCGGACTGTCTTCATCCGTGCAATCCTAAAACTCGGGATTCCGTTTACGGTTCAATGCCGGGGACCACGAACAATAGGTGACGCGATGCGCTTTTTTCGTTACTAATCCTTCGGGAGCCGGCTTTCGAAAGTTGAGTTTCTCGCCAGGAACTTCACATATTGTGAAAATGATCTAAGAACGAAGCCCAGATTCTGGGTTGAGATCTGGGCTTCGCAAAATCGGCGGGTTGCGGAGGTTGGGTTACTGGTCGTTACCCACGATCAGTTCGGTGGCAACGGGCTTGAGGTAGCCGAAGAGGCCGCCTGTTCCGTGGTCGGGGCCGGCAGTGAAATAGAGCTCGGAAGCAGGTGCACCCGCGGAGTCGTAGCTGCCGGCGGCTGCGCTGTTGGCGGGGCTGATGGCCCAGAGGCCATTGATCGCGAGCGGTTTCCCGGTCGCGTCCTCGACCAGGCCGATGAACTTACCGGTGGCGGGATCGTAGGCGGCGATGGTTCCGCTACCCTCAGTGGTGCCGCCACCGGAGAACTGGCCGATAAGCAGGTCGTGGCTATAGATGCCGAAGTCGAGAGGCGCGAGGGCTACGCCCCAGGGTGCATTGAGCCAGTCCCCGTGTTCGAGGCGCTGCAGCAGTTGACCATCTGAGGAGAAGACATCGACGTAGCCGAGGCCGGGCCCGTCGGTTTCACGTGGGTTGCCTTCTTCGTGGAGGACAAAGGTGACAACGATGTCGTTCCCGATAGTCTGGACATTGAAGGGCACGAAGTCCCGAGGAAGACGTTCGTCGGTGAAGGGTTTGTTATTGCCGTTGTCCAGGTCGCCATCGCGATTTCCGTCCTGATTCGGTCGGAGAGTGACCTTGTGGAAGGCATTGTCGTAGACGTCGACGGTGCCTTTGGTGAAGTTGGCGGCGTAAAGGTAGCGTTTGCCGTTGATGGTGGCGCTGGTGAGACCAGTGTAGCTGGAGCCGTCAGTGGTCTTGACCACGATGACGGCGTTTGTCGAAGGCGGCGTGCTGCCGGGAGCTACGCCGACGGTTGGGTTCCATCCGGAGATGGTGCCATCAATGGTAGAGAAGAGAAAGGCGGCGGGTGCGCCTGGGGCAAGCAGGAAATCTATGGGGCTGGCGTTGGCGATAGTGCCAGTTGGAGTACCAGTCGGGAAGGTCTTGCTGTTGGGGTCGGCTTTGGGGATAGTCACGACGAGTGGGTTGATGGCTCCAGCGCCGTTGTAAAGCGTGCTCAGGCCGGTGCCGTTGTCGGAGACCCACCATGGGCTGCCGGAACTGCGGGAGAGTCCCCACGGATTAACGAGGTGGGGATCAGTGACGGGGGCTACTCCGGATGTGTTAGCCACGAGATTGACCTGGTTGTAGTGCTGGGCTTCGGCGACTGGGCTTAGCAAGAAGGCGAACGATGCAACTGTGGCCAAAGACAAAAACGTCTTCATAGCTGAATCTCCTGCAGGTGAGGCCCCGGCTTATGGGTGTTGTGGCATCAACCAACCGAGTCGGACACGGTGGCTGGAATTTTCGTGTATGCGGGGGAGGGGAACACAAAGATCCTTAGCGAGCGTATTTCAACCGCGAGCCCCAAATGTCAGGGAGCCGTCATCGCTCTGTCGCTGGAGTTTCAAGATCTGGTAAATGGCGTGATCGGTGTGTCCAAATCTCTGGCAAGCTGCTCTCAAAGGCCAGCTCCCAAACTCATCGAGCTCTCGAACTATTAAAAAAAAAAAAGCGCCGGTGGCTCATCGAAGGACCGATTAGTAACGGGAAGTGTGCGTCCAGCGAAGGCTGGCATGATCAGTGGGGGCAAGTCCCACCGGGGTAAGCGTCCAGGCCCCGTAGCTTGAATAGCAGGAAGGAAGGCAACTGAACATCCTGAAGCCTATTGACGAAGCCATCTAAAGGATGGTGAGCGAGTTGCCGGGCGGTAACGCAAGTAAACCCGTATGGCCTCGAAAGTACTGCAATCCGAAGGCCGAGCCCTCACTTTTCGGGCGAAGGCAGCATGGAGCGTCGCAAGGACTGATGCGATGAAACACTTCGGCGGGGTTGGTAGGGACAGCACGGTGACAAGGTCATGCGAAGCAACTGGAGAAACCCTCCTCGTCCCGTCGCGAAATCGGCGGAGCAGGGAAGCCGTATAACCGGTGACCCCGGGAAGTCGGTGGAAGGCGAGAGGGATTCGGCCGGGTCTGTAGTAGCGAGGAAGCGGGGTAACGTCCGTGGAGCGAAGAGGCCCTGCTGTTTGTAATGGCTCTAACAAAACGGGAGGCAAGGGTGAGATGACAAAAGCGCCCATCAGTTTGCAGGACCTGAGAAGGAGTCTATATGTCAAGGCGAAGGCAGAACCGTCTTGGCGTTTCTGGGGACTATACGTCCACGTCTGCAAGATGGAGACTTTGCGGGAAGCCTACCAGATGGCAAGAAGTAATGACGGGGCACCGGGTATTGACGGAGTCACGTTTGAAGCCATCGAAGAAGGCGGAGCGGAGAGTTTTCTCGATCAGATTCGGGATGAGTTAGTAACTAACACGTATCGACCCATGCGGGCACGGAAAAAGGAGATACCAAAGGATGGGGGCAAGAAAGTTCGCGTCCTTTCGATTCCTGCAATCCGTGATCGAGTAGTCCAGGGGGCGCTGAAGCTCATCCTGGAGCCGATTCTCGAAGCAGACTTCCAAGAGGGGTCGTATGGATATCGACCGAAGCGGACGGCGCATGAAGCCGTAGCCCGTGTAGCACGAGCGATCGTCGAAGAGAAAACGCGCATCATTGATTTTGACCTAACGGCCTATTTTGATAACGTGCAGCACTGTCTGCTGTTAGAGAAAGTGGCGCGGCGGGTCCATGATGATGCGGTCATGCATTTGCTCAAGATGATTCTCAAAGCGACCGGGAAGAAAGGCGTTCCCCAAGGCGGTGTGATTTCACCGTTGCTCAGTAACCTCTATCTGAATGAGGTAGACCGGATGCTGGAGAAGGCGGGGCACACCACGCGAAGGGGCAAGTCAACCAACGTTCAGTATGCACGTTTTGCTGACGATATGGTGATCTTGATCGACGCGGAACGGCGGAGTGACTGGCTGGTGAAGGCGATAGACAAACGGCTACGCGAGGAGTTCGCAAAGCTCCGCGTTGCGATCAACGAGGACAAGAGTCGGATGGTGGATCTGAAAAAGGGAGAGAGCTTTACCTTCCTGGGTTTTGAATATCGGCGTGTACTGAGTCTTCAGCGGAAGTGGCGGCCACATTACGCGCCGAAGCTGAAGAAGCGGACAGCGCTGTTTGAAAAGCTCAGGGAGATCTTCCGAACACACCTCAGCTGGCCCGTCGAAACTGTGATTGCGAAAATCAATCCGATTCTGCGTGGCTGGGTGAACTACTTTCGGGTCGGCCATTCGAGCATTTGTTTTGGAGTGGTCAAACGCTGGGTAGAGGAGAAGGTACGGCGGCATTTGATGCGTGCCCGGGGGCGCAAAGGCTTCGGCTGGACGCGGTGGAGTAGCGAATGGCTATATGACCGGCTGAGACTGTTTAACGATTACCAGCTTCGTCGATGGTCAGGCGCGAAAGTCGCCTCAGCACGATAGGCCACATAACTCTTGGCACTAAGCAAACAGGTGTGCCCAGTGCGGGAAATCCGCACGCTGGGTGCGATGTGGCGGGGGCTGGAGACGGATTCACGGTTTGGCTACTGAGGCACTCCCAGAGGAAACGGGGAGCAATGGCTAGGCTGGACCTTCGGAATACCGCGCCAGTCCTCGACCCGACCGGACAGTCTGTAGGAATTTTGGTACGCCCAAATGTGCCCCCGGCGCTATTCACAACGAGCCGAGCCCGCACCATTTGCTCCCCGCATCCGCCAATGATGGCAAATACACGGCGGACCCCCGGAAAGGGCAGATAGCCCCCCCGCACCAGACAGAGACACACCTGGATGTGAACTTACAAAACTGCCAAAACCTATTTCTGCCAGTTTTGTCAGTCCCGATCTTTAATTTCCGAGCGAATTGCGGCTTGTGACGGAATCCCGCATCACGATACGCAGAGTGGCGGAAGCCATTCCCGCGATGGACTTGTCTCCACCGGTGCGCACGATCCGCGATCTTCTGGCCGGCAGACGGGCGTGAGCAAACGAGAACTTTCTTGCCTTGTCGCAAGCCATCCGAATGTGCCTGGATTCATCACCCCTATGGTGTTTGGGATATTTAGTAGCAGTTTTGCTACTTCATCAACGCTGGTCTCCAGGGACGGAAAAGCGAACGATCGAGATGGTGCGGACGTATGCAGCGGATCGGAAGACTGCGAACGTCGCGAACAAGACGATCAATTTGGAGATCGGGGTCCTGCGGAGCGTCATGAAACGCGCAAAGCTATGGCACCTGTTCGCGGAGGAGGTCAAACCCCTCCCTGTACATACACAAATTGGCCGCGCGATGACATCGGATGAAAAGCTGCGCCTAACCAGGGCTGCTACAACCAAGCCAGAGTGGCAGAACGCGCGCTTGGCGATGGTTGTGGCATTGAATACCACCATGCGAGCTTGTGAAATCAAGACGCTACGCTGGTGTGACGTGGATTTCTTGGCCAAGACGATCATCATCCGGAAGAGCAAAACTCAGGCGGGCCAGCGGATGATACCGCTCAACGATGACGCCTTGAGCGCCGTAAAAAGCTCTATACAGCCGCGCATCAACAATGGGCGAGCCGCATCCGGGCCACTACGTTTTTCCCGCCTGTGAGAACGGTCATATTGACCCGACGACTCCCCAGAAGAGTTGGCGCTCAGCGTGGAGAAGTCTGCGGAAGGCCGCAGGCATACCTGAGTTGCGCTTCCACGACCTCCGGCACCATGCAATCACAGAGTTGGCTGAGGGTCAGGCCAGCGACGCGACCATCATGGCAATCGCAGGTCACGTCTCTCGACAAATGCTGGAGCACTACTCCCACGTTCGCATGGACCTTAAGCGGAAGGCACTGGATGGGCTGGGAAGTCGCCGGCCTAATTCAGGGAACAAACCGACCAGTTGCGACACAAACTACGACACAAGGGACGGTCTAGGAGGCATTGACTCAGAGGTAAGTCAAAGAAAAGAATGGTCGGGGAGAGAGGATTCGAATATCCCAAAATACCATTCTTCTCGACTACTATTGGGGTAAGTAGTTATCCCTACCATATATTTCATGACCGCGATTTTCTGACCGGCCCGTTTTTCTCCTGCGTTTGTTAGCACCCTGTTAGCACAGGATTATTCTCCGGACCCCCACCCCACAAAACTTCTCACCCTGTTGTCAGCTCTTGGGCTGACGCGTTTCTCTTTACAGGAAGACTTGGCTCAGAGAAATTCCTGCGTGGGAATCTCTGCCCGACCCGGCAGGAACGGCTCCTAACGAATCCTCGGGCTGTGGCGGCCATTCGTAAAATGGTCTTACATGCCCAACGTTGGCAAGAAACTCCATCACTACGTGCCGCGCTTCTACCTTCAAGCCTGGGCACAGAAGAAGCTGATCTACTGCCTGCAAGAGAACGCGATATTCCGATCGAACCTGCAGGGTGTCGCCGCTCAAAATTACTTCTACAGGCTGAATGAGATTTCGCCTGAAGATGCCGAGTTTGTCCGACGCGTGATCGCCAATTCGCCGGATGGTCTGCGCGAAGGTCATGAGCGTCTGTTACGACTTATGCTGCTCCCGTACGAGGCCAAGCGACGCCTCGAAGAACTTCGAATAACCGGACAAATTGCCGAGGGTGACGAGTTCCGGGACAATGCAGCCTACGTTGAGAGGACAATCCGCGAGATGAACGAGAATATGCATACAGCAATCGAGAACGACTTCAGAAAGCATCTCGATGCTCTTCGTGCAGGCGACCTCAGCTTCCTCAAGGACGACAACGAAGCGGCGACCTTTTACCGCAGCCTTTCCGTTCAGTACGCCCGCACCAACCACATCAAACAAAGCGAACGCGGTATGTCTCCCCAAAACTACGCACTCTATAGAAGGATTGCCCACCCGCTGGTTCACATCGTCGCGGTCAATGTTGGCCGAAGCCTTTATGGCGAACGCCACCGTCACCAATTCATTCTGATCGATAACCCGAGCAAGGTTCCGTTCGTGACGGCCGATCAGCCCCTGATCAACCTCGCCGCCAACCCGACGAATCAAGATCCGCCCGCTAGTTTCGACGTCTACTATCCACTCTCACCCACGAAGGCGTTGCTCATTCTGGAGCCGTCCAGCCCGAACGTGCCCCCTAATACGACGGTCGATGCTCGTTATGCAGAAATCATGAACCTGCGAATTGCCGCCCATTCCTATCGCCAGGTTTTCGCGAAATCCCAGCACCAGCTTGAAACTGTTAGGGAGGATTTACCCGCTTTCTTGACCTGCTTCAGGCAAAATACGGCTTCCTAACAGTCGTGTTCAGTTGTGCGACGCTTCCCCGCGATGATGGGCTTCCACCACGTCGCGTCGTGACTGTCGTCGCTATTCCGTTATCATCTGCCAGTGCGACGACGCGACTACGACCTGAAGAAGTTCGATCTGTATACGAGGAGGGTGAATTGTGGGACAAGCCGACTATACCGTTCGGTACGATTTTTGCGTCTCCGGAACCGAGATAACCGTCCTCCGCGATGGACAGCCGATTGGTCCAACTTTTTCGACCACAGAAAAGGACAGTAAAGATTCAAAAAGTGCCCTGCACAAATTCCTGGTATCGATCGGGCGGTCACGCGTTGACGCTCATATGGTCTGCGAGCTAGTTGAGAAGGGACAGACCGTTCATGGGGTGATGGGAACGACTGATCCTGAAGAACTAGAGCTTGTCCATCCCGGATCGGTTGCGCCCGGACTTCTGGTAGCACTCGCCAAGAAGAATTCTCGCACTGAGATACTCGAACTACAGGCCAGCGGTGTAAGAAGAGTTTGGACGGTGCGCGCCGTAATTGGGAGTTCGGTACCTTTGTCAGGCACACCGGCTTGGGCCACGCAGGCAGCTGGCGACAGCAATTTCCTACTGAACGAGAACCCACTCTCAATCTACTTGCATTCGGGTGGGCACAGAGCTGTCTATTACGATCTGCGGGGCATCGGTTCGAAATCTCTTACACACATCGAGGTCCAGGTAGAGTCATCTTTGCCAAGTAATGCTCTTCTTCTCGCCAGAAGGCCAGTTAATGCGCTTCTCGATGTCCTCACCCGGGACTCACATCTTCCGCTGCTTATTCAACGGATGGAATTGATTTCTCCGACCACAGGCGAAGTACTAGTACACGAATTACTCTTCCCGCAAGGGCACCAAATAGCCATCGGACCACTCGGGGGTATTCAGCAAGCTGTCCCCTTTGCCCCGTACGACGCAATCTATCGCGAGGCGCTGACCTCGTCGAGTCCGTTCTACAGATTGCTTTGCGCAGCGCGAATATTCGAAGGTTCCGGCTCCATTCGAAAATGGATCAAAGAGGAGGCAGAGAGGCGGGGCATCGCGGTGACAATGCCTAAAATTCCCAAGGTCGATCTGAACTTCGTCAAAGGGTTGGGCGTTCCGGCGGAGCTGCTTCAAAATGTCGCCAACGTACAAGACCTCTATGGCAAGTTCACTGACATGCGGAATGCAATCGCCCATTTTCTCTTGGATAAGGGAGAGCCGACTTCGCACGTGTACTTGGCCGATGGCAGAAATCTCGAAGTGTATTCAGCCGCAGCAGCAAGCCTACTTCACTACGGCCATCTCATGCTGGAAGAACTCAGGCAGTTCTACGTAACGCACCTCCCAATGCGCGGCTCCCAGATCCTGCCGATGCTGTCTTATCGCGAAAAGTTCATCGTGAGAGCGTCGGATTACGGGCTGGAATAGCTGGGGACGCTCACCAACGCGCTGCGTGGCGTCTCAGCTACTGTAACGTTGGGCATTTTTGACTGTCGTATCGATGCGGGACGACTGACTCCATCCATTCGGCATCGGGTCTGGGAACCGTGCGGGATGTAGAAGCACTACACGTCAACAAAGACCACAACGGAGCCACGAGCTTTCTCTAAGTGAGCGTCTGATTGTATTTGCTCTGGAGCAAGTTCATAACTGCATTGAAGCAACGAACACCGTCAGCAACAAATGCGAG
>Ga0206866_1054_pt1 | contig 25423 bp, 27 predicted proteins | sample Alteio_BWOrgCont_40_FD_152626 | JGI IMG/M metagenome (GOLD analysis project Ga0206866, IMG submission 152626) | Enriched cells from forest soil in Barre Woods Harvard Forest LTER site, Petersham, Massachusetts, United States -... | ecosystem: Environmental > Terrestrial > Soil > Temperate forest >... | reverse complement strand
CGGATCGCGTTGGGTGGAGTCGGCACCAAACCGTGGCGTTCGCTCGAGGCTGAAAAGGTTCTCGAAGGGAAGAAGGTGGATCCTGCCGTCTTCCGGGAAGCTTCCAATGCGGCGTTGCGGGATGCGCGCCCGCAGAGCGAGAACGGATTCAAAGTCGAGCTGACTAAACGCTGCCTGACGCATGCGCTCGCATTGGCCACGAAGACGGCATAACGCCGAGCGGAGATATTATGGCGACCAACCAGATCAAGGTTCCTTCTACTATCGGCGGCGCGTTGCCGCGCATTGATGGCCCGCTCAAGGTCAGCGGCGCCGCGAAGTACTCCTCCGATCATCACTTTCCCGGGATGCTGTACGCAGTGCCGGTGTGCAGCACCATTGCGAACGGGAAGATAGTCAATCTGGATACCGCTTCGGCGGAGAAGATGCCGGGCGTTCGCGCGATCTATCATCGCGCGAATGCGGGACCGCTCTACCGGGTTGCTCCTGGGTCGGATTTCTCGGCCTATCTGGACGAGAAGCGTCCGCCTTTCGAGGACGACGTCATTCGGTATTACGGTCAATTCATCGCAGTAGTAGTTGCGCAAACATTTGAGCAGTCACAGGCAGCGGCTTCGGCTGTCAAAGTGAAGTACAGCGAAGAAAAGCCGGTGATCGCGACGCATCTGGAAACCGACGACGAGCCTAAGGTCGAGAGCTCCCGCGGCAAGCCGGAGGACGCCTTCAATACGGCTGCCGTAAAGGTGGATGAGACGTACTCGACTCCGACCGAGACGCACAATCCGATTGAACTGCATGCTACTGTGGCGCTGTGGGATGGCCAGGCGTTTACCTTCTATGCGACGACACAGGCCATTGCCAACTACCGGGACGTGATGGCGCAGATGCTGGGCGTGCAGCCGGAGAATGTGCGAGTGATCTCTCGCTTTTTAGGGTCAGGCTTTGGAGGCAAGCTGTGGGTCTGGCCGCCGTATCTTCTCGCTGCCGCTGCGGCGCGGAACCTGAATGCTCCGGTGAAACTGGTGATCAGCCGGCAGATGATGTTTCAGGGCGTCGGCCACCGGCCACGGACGCAGCAGCGCATGCGACTGGGAGCCACGGCTGACGGCAAACTGGTCTCGCTGCAACAGGACTACCTGAATCACACGTCGATTCTGGATGAGTACGGAGAGGGTTGTGGCGAGGCTACGCCTTACCTCTACAGTACCCCAAACCTCAAGGTCACGTCGGGAATGGTGCCACTGAATGTCGGCACGCCGACGGCGATGCGCGGTCCAGGAGCGGTGCCCGGGCTGTTTGCGCTTGAGTCCGCGATGGACGAGTTGGCGATCAAGCTGAAGGTCGATCCTCTCGAACTTCGCCTTCGAAACGAGCCTGCAAAAGACGAGAGCAACGGGCTGCCCTTCTCTTCGCGGCATCTGGTGGAGTGCTTCAAGCTGGGCGCGGAGAAGTTCGGCTGGTCGCAGCGGACGCCGGAGATCGGCTCGCTGAAAAAAGATGGGCTGATTCTGGGGTGGGGAGTGGCCGCCTGCTCATGGGGTGCGGGACGCTTTGCCGCGGAGGCGACGGTCGATCTGAAGAACGACGGGACGGCACGTGTGTCGTGCGGTACGCAGGACATCGGCACCGGCACTTACACGATCCTTGCGCAGGTGCTCAGCGAAAAGACGGGCATCTCAATCGACAAAATTGAAGTGGTACTTGGCGACTCCGCGCTGCCTGAGGGGCCGATTTCGGGAGGATCACTGGTGACGTCTTCGGTGATACCAGCGATATCGCAAGCGGCGCAGCGAGCGATGCAGTCGGCTGTGACGATGGCGACCAGCGGGGATTCCGCTCCCTTCGCAGGTAAGAAGCCGGAAGAGCTCGCGTTTACGCACGGGCGGGTTCACCTCAAAGACAAGGCCCCCGAGACGGGTGTCGATTTCGCGGAAGTGCTGAAGCGGGCGAATGTGAATGCTGCTTCCGGCAGCGGCAAGTCGGGAGAGTACTTCGGCGGACTGGAATCAGAGCAAAAATATTCAGTGCATTCCTTCGGGGCGCAGTTTACAGAAATCACATGGCAACCGGAGATTGCGCGGCTCCGTGTCAGCCGGGTGGTTACGGTGATCGATTCCGGGCGGATCCTGAACCTGCGTCCCGCTCGCAACCAGGTCGAGGGCGCGGTGGTGATGGGTGTGGGTATGGCCCTTCTCGAAGAGACGAAGTACGACCCGCGTAACGGCGCTCCGATTAACAGCAATCTCGCGGACTATATGGTCGCGACCAATGCCGATGCTCCCTCGATCGATGTGACTTTCGTCGACTATCCAGACAAGATCGTGAACGAATTCGGTGCCCGAGGTGTAGGTGAGATCGGTCTTGCCGGGGTTGCCCCGGCGATTACGGCGGCCGTATATCACGCCACTGGGGTCCGGGTGCGCGAATTGCCTGTGCGGATTGAACATCTGCTCTCGCAACAGGAGAGCGCCTGAGCGGCTGGAGGAATTCACTACGAGGCGCGGCTGCGGTGATCAGGCCTCGGCGGGTTGCTGCGATTGGGCTGGGCCATCGAGGGGTTCTCGAGCGCTCACGAGAGTGGAGTGTATGTCCTCGTGGAGCGATGAAAGGATGGATGTAAGGCTCCCCACGAGACGAATCACGTCGGAACCCTGGATGGAAACAGGGAGATCTTTGTTCTGGTAGTACTGCCGGATTTGTTGCTGAAGATTTTCGGCCGAGGCGTGAATATCCGGCGCAGTTTCCGGAACTTTTCCTGCGACCTCGCTCGCCAGAGCGCGCATGGCGTCCGCAACATCTTTGTCAAACTCAGTGTGTGCTTCAGCAATGACCGGCGGGAGGTCCTTAATCGGGCGCTGCCAGCGGTATTGCGCGTATGTGGTCTCGACGAGCAACAATGTACGGAGCGAGGGCTGCCAGCGGCGGACATCCTCGCGGATTCTGAGCTTGTACTGACGCGTAGGGCCAAATTCGAAAAGAACAGCGTCCGCCTGGGCTACTACCGCCTGAAAGCCGGCAGTGATCTGATCTCTCAGCTGGCGAAATTTCTTGATCGCCTGATTACGGTCTTCGACAAGCAGCTGATCGACGAGTTGAGCAAACATCTCGAGATTGCGGGCGAAGAGATGCTGCATTTCCTCGAGGGCATCGCGTGACCACAGGCGGTCGAAGACGACCCACATGCACAGGAGACCGAGCAGGACTCCGAAGACGCGGTCTCGAGCGATGGAGAGCGATGTCTGGACAGCGAATTCCTGCAGATTGATGAGATAAAAGGCGAGAGCCAGTTGCACCCCAAGATACGAGATTCGGGGGGATGCAGTAGCGATCCAGGCGGAAAGCGCGGTCACCAGAGCAAACAGAATCGTGAAGCCGGTGAGATCGAGGTACGGCAGGATGAACATCTGCGCGCCGAATCCGATGATGATTCCGCCGATGACCGCTCCACCGAGGCGGAGAAACTGCTTCTGGCGTGATGAACCGATGGTGGAGAGCGCGGTAATAATGCAGGTGGGGATGCAGGTACTGAGGCCGCGCCAATCGACGAGCGTATACACGGAGTAGCTGATCACAGCCGCCGCCATTCCGCGCAACGCGAACTGAAGGTAAGCCGGATTTGAAAAGGCATCGTTAACAAACAGCGACGCTTTCGGAATCTCTTCACTCATGGGATCCGGCACGAATTCGTCGATGGTCTCACCGCCGGTGAATGCCTGAGGTATGAGGGCTACAGTTCGCTCCATTGTCGCGAGGAACGGGAGGCGGGATGGTGCGGGTGACAGAAGATGATCGATAGGGCGCGGCAATTTACGGACGACAAGATCGCGGCGTAATGCGGCGATTTCGCGGGCGAGGTCGAGGCAGCGATTGCGATCGGACTCGTCCAGGGGCGTCGGCTGCGTGGAGCGAAAATAACGCAGGCTGGCGGCGAGATCGACCAGGCGGCCGAGCAACGCGATGCCGGCATTCATCTGTGCGATGAAATGAGAACTGTATCCGGAACGTGCGAGGAGTCTGCGCACACGGGAGTTTCCGGCGTTTGTGTAGAGGGAGATTTCTTTCTCCACCGCGCCGTCAAGTGGAAGATTCTCGGCAACATGAGTCAGCACGTCTTCGACCGCCTTGAGGCGGCTTACGAGTCCCTCGGTGAGATCCGTGGCTGGATGAAAACGCCGGAAAACATATTCGACGGCGATTGTGACGACTGTGCCCATGCATGTTGAAAACCCCGCCCAGAGGCTACCGGTGACGCGGTCGTTGACGCTGATCGCGGCATTATCCCAGAGTGGAATCACACCTGCGATCAGGAAGCCGAATCCCACGGCCGTGCCGTAATCCGGCATGATCCGAATAAGATAAAAAGCGATGAAGAGACTGCCGACGATCCACAGGTAATGCGTGAGCGGATCGTCGACCAGCCCCCTGATGCCGGCGAGGGCGTAAGCGGTGGCGATAGAAAACACGATGATTGTACGAACGCCGGAAAGCAGCGTCGCGGTAGGGTTTTCACGACTCAGAAAGAGCGTGAAAATGGCGCCGAGGAATCCAAAAGGGATGCGGAAGGTCATCACCAGGAGCATGACGATAGTCGCCGCAATAGTAATGCGGCCGACCACCCACGCTCGCCCGGGATAAGGGGAAAGCTCCGTCTTCAAGAAGGCGCAGAACCAATCACCGAAATGATCGATTGCGTTCTGCGATCCGGCTGTCGGCACTGGTTCGCTGCGCACCGCCATATTTACATGGCCTTTCCTGTGTGCCGAGGCTGCTGGGCGCGCGCCTTCCCCGAAAGGCGGTGGCGAGTGATCAGTTGAAGGCTATGGCCAGGAGGTCTCACAACAGCCGCAGGATAGCATGCGTCGACCTTCCAGCTTCAAATCAAGCGTGCAACGAGCAGGGCTGGCGGAGCGGGAGTCATCACAGCTGCAGGCGTATGCGCCTGCGGGTCAGGAGTCCTGAAAAGGCGAGGATGAGCAAGGTGAAGATGACGGAGCGGACAACCCCGGGCATACCCGTGCGGAAGTGACGGTCGAAGGAGTGGAAGCCGACCAGAGTGATCAAGAAGTAATAGAGGTCAGGCAGCAGGTAGGTGAGCAGAGTGTTTTCGCCGGCAGGCTTGACGATCGCAGCCCAGCGCGTCCAACCCTTCATGTCGCAGATCCAATAGAGCAGCAGGAATGAGAGCACAGCCGTTCCGGAACTGACGAGAAGCCAGGTAGGTGTCGCCCGGATTTTCGAAATGCCGAGAGGGGTCAGCAGCCAGGCGGCGGCGAACATCGCTGATGCGAAAGCGAGCGCGTACAGGATTCGACCGCGCAGTCTCTGCTTGTGCTCGGGTCCGAGGAGAAGGAGAATGGCGGAAGTCGCGATCCCCGCCATGGTGATAGCCGGATGAGCTCCGTTGCTGAAGGGCCATATAAAGAGCGGCAGGTGCGAGGGCCAGTGAATCAGACGCGCGACTACCAGGGCGCAAAAGGCGGTCAACGCAGCGAACCAGGCGAGCGGAGCCCATTGCCAGCGTCGAGTGGGAACATAAAGCAGCGCGACCGAGAAGTAGGTGTAGCCGATCAGGCCGAGGATCTCCGGGTAGGAACCATCGATCCACCCTACGCTGCCATCACTGGTGGTTCGACGGAAGATTGCGAAGACGGCGATCAGCAGTAGAAGACCTGCGACGCGGAGCGCGAGATATATCCGCCGATGGCGCGTATCGCGGCTTGGAACAAGCCAGAAGAGGATGCCTCCGGTGAGCCCGAGAAGCGCCCAGGCTGCGGGGGACATGTGCGTCCGCGCCGGGTCGACCTTCTCGGCATTGGCGAGGATGAGCCCCAGAACGATGAGGCCGCAGGAACGCATGGCTATGTGCAGCCAGAGTGCGGCGAGTGATGGGTTCTGTTTGAGCCGGCGTTCGATGGCGAGTGGCATGGACATGCCGACGATGAAAAGGAAAAACGGGAAGACCATATCGACGTAGGTCATCAGGTCCTGCTGTGCGTGGGCATGGTAAGTCCACCAGGGAAGGCCGTGCACGTCGGCGAGATCGTTGACGAAGATCATGACCAGCATCGTCAGACCGCGGAAGATGTCGATGGAGACGACACGTTGCACTGAGGCCGCGGCTGTCGAAGGAGCAGCGAGGGTGTCCGCGGAACTGGATGCGGTGCTCATCGCTTGCTTTCGCCCGCCGGTCGCAGCGTGGCATTGATTGTATTCAGCAGAGTGCCGGATGGATCGCCCGCATAGTCCCAGAACATCACGCCCGCAAGGTGATGGTCGAGCACGTACTTGCACTTCAGGGCCAGCGATTGCGGGTCCTCGTAGGAAACGAAAGTTTGCTTGTCGGCGTTGTAAAGATAGGGCACCGAAGAAGCGCCGTCCCAGTAGCGTGTATAGCCCTGCCCGAGCATAGTGGAGACGATGTTGCCGTAGTTGGCGTAAATGTTGGGTGCAGGCTGGCCCGGCTGGAAGAGTCCGTGATTCGTCGCCGCGACCTTGGCCCAAACGTGTCCATAGAAGGGAACCCCGAGGACAAGTCTGGCGGCGGGCACGCCCGCCTTCTCGTACTCGGTGACCGAGCGGTCCGCTGAAATCGCCTTCGGGTCAGCAGGATCGGTGAACAGAGGCGCGTGATTGCCGGTTCCCCGGTTGTCTCCGGGTTCGTAGTAGTCGTAGGCCATCAAATTGACGGTGTCGACATACTTCTGGACCTCGCCCATCTCGGTGTTGTCAAGGAAGTCAGTTGTTGCACCCACGGCGACCGTTAGATACAGGTGCCGGTGGGTCTTCTTCTCGAGCGAGTTGAAGCGGGCGCGCAGTTCCTTCACGAGCGAGGTGTAATTCTGCTTGTCTTCGGGGCGAAAGGTGTTGCCAGCGCCCACCTGGCCGGGAAACTCCCAATCAATGTCGAGACCGTCGAGGTCGTAGCGCGACAGGAACGCGGCTACGCTGTCGATGAAGGTCGCGCGAGAAGCTGGCGTCAGGGCCATGTCCGAGAAGCGGCCCGACCACAGCCAGCCCCCGACGGAGATCAGGACCGTAAGATTAGGGTTGTCGTGCCGGAGTGCGGTGAGCACGGTGAGGTTTCCGGCTGTTGCCGGAGCGCCTTCGACGATGCGGCCCTGCTCGATATTCGCGAAGGCGTAGTTGATGCGCGTGAGCTTGCTTCCGTCCACCTGGCCGGGTGCGAGCGGGGTTTCCCGGGTGAAGACATACGCGCAGATAGCCGGCTTGCTCGCGGCGCAAAAGGCGTTAGGGGTGAAGGGCGACAACGCCACGAGAGCAAGTATCAGAGCACGTGTTTTCAATAACCCTCCGGCGCCCATTTGCATCAGATCGCGACCGAGATCAGGCTATATGCGATGATTCATATTCGCAAATCATTCGACAACGAGGTCGTCTGGAATCCTACCCATGCTCATCAGACTGGTTACCTTCTCGTCCATCGTGCTGGCGGCGTCAGCGTGTGTTGCTCAGGTGCGGGTTCTTGTGGATCACGTCGGTTACGAGGCGAGCGCACACAAGCGCGCTCTCATTGTGGTGGAGGGTGACGACTCGCCGGTGCCTAAGACCTTTTCGCTTCTCGACGCGCCCACGGGAAAGTCTCTTTTGACCGGACCGGTGGAGGCGGCTGGCGCGGTCGACCGCTGGGGAGATCGTCAATTCTGGCTCGTCGACTTCTCGACATGGAAGCAGCGCGGCCATTACGTGCTTGCCGTCCAGACGAACAAGGGCCACGTCGAATCCTGCGAATTCGAGGTCAACAACGATCTGCTGGAGAGAGACACGCTTTCGAACGTGATCTTTTATTTCAAGAGCCAGCGATCGAGCGGCGACATCGATCGAATGGATCGCCACCTGGCGCTTCCCGGCGGCAGTGGCTTCGTCGATGTGCACGGCGGGTGGTACGACGCGACGGGTGACTATGGGATTCACTTGTCACATCAGAACCCGACATCGTATTTCAATCCGCAGCAGGTGCCGCTGGTGGTTTGGACGCTGCTGAAGAGCTATCGAGTGCTCGAAGCGCGGGCGGATGACAACTTCAGCGAGTACAAACGTCGCATCCTGGATGAAGGGCTTTTCGGCGCGGATTTTCTCGTTCGCATGAAGCGGCCGGGCGGCTCGTTCTTCGAGTCGATCACCGCGCCGGGCAAGGCGAAGCTTGCGAAAGATCGCGTGATTGGCAATCCGAATTGGAAAACGCAGATCAAGAAGAGCGCGTCGGATTCGACGGAGAGGATTGGAGTAGCTGAAGGTCCGCACGCTTATGAAGCGAGTTACCGGGCGGGCGGGGGCGTCGCGATTGCGGCTCTCGCTCTGGCGAGCACCATGCCGGAGGAAGGCGAGTTCCCGCTTGCGACATATCGCAAGACTGCCGAGGACGCATTCGCTTTTCTTGAGACTCATAACCGTGAGCTGCTGAACGATGGCAAAGAAAATATTCTCGACGACTACTGCGCGTTGTTGGCGGCGACGGAGCTCTATCGCGCGACGCAAAACGCCGCGTACCGCGAGGCGGCGGATCGGCGTGCGGATCATTTGATGGCGCGTCTGACTACTGCGGACAATTATCGAGACTTCTGGCATGCGGACGACGGAACCCGGCCCTACTTCCATCCTTCGGACGCGGGTCTTCCCGTCATAAGTCTGATCGAATATGCAGGCATCGCCACGCCGGCGCAGCAGGCCAGGGTGCGGGATGTGGTAGCGCGGTCACTCCGCTTCGAACTGAATACGACCGCTGAGGTAAATAATCCTTTCGGCTATGCGCGGCAGCTGGTCCGGATGGGCAACGGGTCAATACGCACGGCGTTTTTCTTCCCGCATGACACGGAGGCGGCTCCATGGTGGCAGGGCGAGGATGCGCGGATTGCGTCCTTGGCGGCGGCTGCGCGCATGGCTGCGCCTTTATTTGCGGATGATCCAAAGTTTCAGACGCAGCTCGAGGACTATGCGTGGAACCAGCTTCACTGGATTCTCGGGCGCAATCCCTATGACGCCAGCCTGCTCATGGGCGGTGGGCATGGAACCGAGCCGTACATGTTCTTTGAGTCTTACAAATACGCCAGCGCCCCGGGGGGCATCGTGAACGGGATCACCGCGGCGATCAACGACAAGGACGGCATCGCGTGGAACCAGGGCTATGCGGCCACGGGTGCAGATGACGACTGGCGCTGGACCGAGGAATGGTTGCCGCACGCTGCGTGGTATCTCTACGCAGTGAGCCTGCCGCATCAGTGAGGTTCCGTTAAAGTCGCTGTTGCTGCGGCATCTGCGCTGTCGGTCGCCGGCATCATCCATGCCTATCGCCTGTAGCCGAATGGAGTGGAAGGACGCATCGGATGGTGGGTCGCGCCGGAATTTGCCATTTCGTATGCCACTGGGGCGGCCTTCCTCTTGTTGTGCGAGTAGTATGAGCGCAGCAGGAGTTCGGCGAGTTAAGAATCGGCGTGACTGGAGCGGTCAGCCCTGGACGGAAATGCCGGAGAAGGATACGACAGCCACGCCGCGAACGGGTTCTCCGAAGATATGCGCTGGCTCGAACATGCTGAACAGCAGCAGGTTTTCAACCTGCGCGCGGGAGACGGCATCGTTCGGCCCGGAGATGATCCTGTAGTCGTAGACCCGGCCCTGGTCGTTGACATAGGCCTCGACAACGACAGAGTTTGCGCTACTGTCGGTTGTCCGGACGGTGCTTACCTCGCGCCTTCCCGGGCGCTGAGCCTCGATGTCCCCCATGCCCGATTGCGGGGCGTTGGACTCGATCATGGAATAGAGGAAGCGTGGGCTTGTTGCCGCGCTCAACGGCTCGTCACGCGCCTCTACCGGCTCAGGGGAGGCAAAAGCTCCGATTAACAGGGCTGCGGAACCGATCAGCAGCACCGCGCTGGCGAAGCCGGCGGAGGCTCGCAACAGGAACGGCGCAAACGTGTTTTCCCACCGCACCTGCAAGCGCGCAAGGCTGTTCTTCGCAGTCCGGTTACGCTCCTGAGACAATGCGACACGCAGTTTCAGACCAAGATCGGCAGGCGGTTTGACGGGGCCCAGGTCGCCCAGAACCTGCTGCATCTGGCGCCACGCCGCGAATTCTCCGGAGCACTCGGAGCAGCGATCAAGATGGTTGGCCACTTGCTGCATGGCTACCCCTGACATTACTCCATCGAGGTATGCAGAGAATTGGGTGCGGATGGATTTGCAGCTCTTCATCGCGCCTCCTCGACCTGCTGCAAAGGTTCAAGCATGGAGTGAGCCGCGCGCGGACTCTTGCGAGCTGCCTCGGCAAATGGAGCCAGACGCGCCTTGAGGTTGGCACGTCCACGCATCAGGCGTGATTTCACCGTGCCCAGATTTACATTCAGAATCTCCGCGATCTCCTCGTAGGCCATGCCTTCGATGTCGCGCAGAATGACCACGGTGCGGAACGGTTCCGGCACTTCGCGCAGCTCCGCCTCGACACGTGAGCGAAGCTCGGACTGGGCCGCCATTTCAAAAGGCGACTCTTGCTCGTCGATCAGCGTGTCACGAATACAGAGTGGCTGACCCTCGCTCGATTCGCCGGTCTCCGCCTCGATTGTCACTTCCTGGCGGCAATGGCGCGACCACCATCGCCGCTGGTTGGACGCCTCGCGCAGGGCGATGCGGTAAATCCATGTACGAAGGCTGGCATTTCCGTGAAAGCCGGAAATGCCGCGATAGATCTTTACGAAGACTTCCTGGGTGATATCAGCGGCGTCTGCCGAGGTGGGTAGCGTGCGGGCGACCAGGCAATAGACCGGCTGATGATAGGTGGCGATGAGCCAGGCAAAGGCTTCCTCTGAACCGGCCTTTAACTGTGTAATGAGGTTGGTTTCTTCCTGGCGAATTCCAATTGCGCTTACCAGATTACCCAAGGCAGTTCCCGCGTGCATGGAAAAACTCCTTTTACAGTAACAGGCAAAACGCACAACCTGCGAGTGGGCGAGGAAAAGATTGCCGCCGGCGGCCGAGTGTCTCGCTCACTCTATCTTTCTTTGACACCGGTTGCCGAAGAATTGTTTCCCGGAAAACGGCATATTTCAGGAGGTTTAGCCGGTCGGAGCGGCGGGAGGACTGGTGGCTGGGGGCTTGGCAGCGGGCTTCTTCTTTTTCTTAGCTGGTGAAGGTGGGGCGGCTCCATCGTCGACTACCGTGGTCTTTGGCGGAGGCGCCTGAGCCTGTGTCGCCGCCGCGGCGCGCACCGCAGCCTCAAGCTTGACGACCTGGTCTTCGCGTTGCTGGGAGGCGTTAAGAATCGCGTCGCCAAGCTGCGATCTGGCAGCCTCCAGCTTGTTGAGCGATGAGAAGAGCGCGTCCGACTCACCCTGGGGCGCCGCCAGGGAAGCAGTCTCGGAGACGCGCAGCAGAACATCGTAGAGAGCGTCGATATTTCGATATACAACAAACGCGGGAGGCACGGTCGTGGGGGCGGCGTCCGCTTTGCTCAGCAATCCCGGCAACGTGTCGGATAGGTCGCGCTGAATCGATCCAGTATCCTGCTGCGCTGCGCTTTTCACCTGGCCGGGAGCTTTCCAGCGCGAGATATTCAGTGCCGAGATGGATCGTTCGACCTCCGTCATCGCCGGCTGCACGATGGACGAAGAGGGAATCGTTGGCTGAGGCGCTGCAGCTGGCGCCGGCTGTTGAGCGTAAGAGATTCTGCAGGGGGCCAGCAGGACTGCAATGCAGGCCACAGGTAGCGTCGTGCGAGGGGAGCCAGGCATATCTTTAGACCGGATGCCACGCGGCCTTTCTTAGTTGCAAAGATACAGGATTGGCGGGCGGCGTTTGACGAAATTTGTACGGTAAAAGACAATAAGAAGAACCCTCCAATGTGGGCCTGTGGCGCAGCTGGGAGCGCGCTTCCATGGCATGGAAGAGGTCGTCGGTTCGATCCCGACCAGGTCCACCAATCACTACAAGTATTTAGACAGGGCGAGCGTTCCGAGGCAGAGCGTTTGTGTCCTGGTTTGTGTCATAACCCGCCATTCTGCTGCTATTGGCAAGGGTCTCCATCGCGGTGCGCTTGGCTTCCATGCGGACGTGGCTATACCGCTCCAGCATCTTGCGGCTGACGTGTCCGGCAATCGACATGATGGTTGAGTCTGCCGCCCCGCTCTCCGCGAGCGACGTGATAGCGCAATGCCGCAAATCGTGGAACCGGAAGCCAGGAAGTCCTGCTTTCTTCGTGAGGGTCCGCCAAGCCGACCGCCAGCTATTGACATGCTTTGTGGGGTCAAATCCTGTGACGTTGTAATCCACCACCTTTTTTCCGCTGAAGGTGAATTTCGGGACGAACGCGGCAAAGACGTAATGCGCCGTGTCCACAGGGCCAAAGGATTCAGCACGGGCCCGCAGCCTCGCAAGGGCAGAGCACGCGACGCTGGTCAAGGGGACGGTCCGCTCTCCCGCCGCCGTTTTGCTCTTACGAATGGTAAGCGTACGAGAAAACAGGTCAACGTCCGCCCATTGCAGCCCTTTCAATTCGCAGCCCCTAGCGGTCGTGTTGAGGCAGAGGATTGCGGCAAGGTAGGCCGTCTCCCATTCCGGTCGCATGACAGCCGTTTTAAGCAGTCTTTGCTTGTCATCCTCCGTCAATGCTCGCCCGATGGTGCTCGGCTCTTTTAGGGGGCGTAGATCGTCAGCAACACGTGCCCAGAGCTTCGCGCGCTTCAGGACGCGGCGCAAAATACCGAGCTCTGCGTTCAACGTTGCCGGACCTACTTTCTGCTCTGCCCGCCATGCCCGGTATTCGTTGATTCGCTTGGCCGTGATAGCTTTCAGTGGTTCCTGTCCGAAGTAGGATCGCAATTGAACCAGCAATTGTTTCTCCTTGGCTTGGCTGGCTAATGCCAACTCCAGCTTTCGGGCTGTCACGTAATCGTCTGCCGCCAATCCGAACGGCTGACGGGCTAATGATGTCGAGGTCTGATGTAACTTGCCTTCCGACGCTTGGGCTATCAACTCCTTCTCTTTGGCTTGCGCCTCTCTCCAGTCCGTTGTTCCAAGACTCTGCCGGAATCGCTGTCCGTTGACAACGAAATGGCAGTGCCAAGTCTTACCGCGTTTTTTGAGTGCCACGAGTCCTCCCCTTGGGGTGCGCTTCAAACTTTCGTTGTTTTTTTTCTTTCTCCCCTTGCGCTGCCCGCTCTCTGCTCCTTCGTACGGCGACAAGGTGCGCGCAGTCTGAGTCACAATAAATCTTGTGCCTAGCATTCACCTGGAACGGCGCGCTCTTGCAGTCGTGCCGGGCACACAGCTTGAATTCCGCTCCCTGCAAAAAATCCAATTGAATGGTGGCGATCATCATGTCCAGTACCCAGCTGGTACTCATCCTTACAATGGGTATCTCACCTTCCCACTCGAATCGAATCGGTACGGGCATCTGAAGCCTTATTGCCTTTTGGCGATCGAAGTCGTCATGGAGAGAGTTCCACTCTCTTGGCGGCGTGACCAGGGCCTTGCGTAACAGTCGCTGCCATTCTGAAAAATCATTCTGGCTGATTGGGCCATGGCCAAAATTGCCGGCCATCTCAAGAAATCTCAACCAATCCTCAATAGGGCACTCCAAAAACTCTTTTCGCAACTGCCATGCGTCAAAGGTCGCGTTGTCCGCCCATTCGAAGGAACGGCGCTCTTCCGATACCCATTCGTACAAGGCTTTACGTCGGGGTACCTGCTCATAGCGGCCGGGCCCCGGGGGGAACATGGGAATTGTTATCGGGAGGGTGATTCTGGTCTGTGACATAAAGTGTTCCTTGTGCATGTCTCAACATCGATATATTGTCACAGCAAATGGAAGCAGTCAATCACAATCCGAAGCATTTTGGAGCACAGAATGGAAGCCGATAATGCAGCGCAGCTCAGAAACCTACCGCAGGCGGCAAAGCGCCTGGGAGTTTCGGTGAAATGTCTGCGGAGCTGGGTCTATCGACGGACCATCCCTTACGTCAAGATCGGGCGTGCCGTCCGCATCTCAGATGAAACCATTGAAAAAATCAGCTTGCGCGGTACACGTCCCGCTCTGGCGGAGGCTTCCGAGTCCAACCAGGAAGAGGGAGGCAAATGAAGGCCGAGACCTCGCACCTGTTGACCTTGATGGAAGTGGCGACCGCCCTTCGGCTCTCTCCTCACACAATCAGGGCCTTTGTGAGACAGGGAAGGCTGTGCCCAACCAGAATTTGCCGCAGACTGCTTTTCTCTCAGGATGAAATCAATCGGTTCATCGCGAGTGCGCAATGATTGACGAACAGCGCGCAGAGCAATGGACCAAAGACGCGAAGACTGCTCTAAAGCGTCACTATGGAAAGGACGATACTGCCGCGCATCTGGCGGCAATCGTTCTCGCATTACTCCAGGACCGCCAGGACAGAGAGCTTTACATCAAACGGAGCGGATCCAATGGATGACAGACCTGCGCAACAGCCTGACTCGTCTGGAGAGCCCGTCGGGGCTGCGTCAGCTTCATCCACGCCTTCGATGTTCCGGGCATGGCCGTGCGGTCCTCTGCGGCGTTGGGCGGCTGTCCGAACGATCGGATGCAAGATACCGCTTGCTAGTGGGGGATTCGGGGGCTCGTATGGCTGCGATGGATGTTCTGAGTCAGTCGGGGGCGTGTCTCGCGTAAATGACCCGGTACAACGCGAGCAAAAGTGGCTCTGTTCAGCTTGCAAGAGCACGACACGATGCCAGAGGGCCTTGCCGCGATGAACGTGCTGGATTATTCGCCATTTCTGCCCGGATCTAACACGTTTTGCGACGGCGAGTCCTCTGACAAGGCCAGATCCAATAGGAACCAGCCGAACGGCGGGCAGTCTCGCTTTTCCTTGGTTTCATGGTGCGATCTGCTAAGCACACCAGATACGCCAGTGGATTACCTGCTCGAGGGCCGTCTGGTGGCCGGCACTGTCTCGGCCATTGTTGCAAAACCAAAGGTGGGCAAGAGCACGCTGGCACGGAATCTGGCGCTCGCTGTGAGCGCAGGCAGGGAATTCCTCGGCTGCAGCACTCGACAAGGTGAAGTGATCTACCTTGCAATGGAAGAAAGGCCTGAAGACATTAAAGCGGACTTTGCTGCCATGGGTGCAACCGGGTAAGAGCCCATACATATACATGCTGCCAGCGCTCCAGAAGACGCCATGCCTACCCTTGTGCAGTTGGTAAAGGAGCGGAAACCGGCTCTGGTAGTGATTGGCCCACTCTTCCGTCTCGTGCGCATACGGGATGAAAAAGCATACGCGGAGACCTACGCAGCCACGGGACCGCTAATCGACATTACGCGCGCTACGGCCACTCACATCCTTCTGACACACCATGCAGGCAAGGGTCTAAAAACCGATGCTATCGATGCGCCTCTTGGCAGTACGGCGCTTGGTGGCATTGTCTCTACCCTGCTGCTGCTCAAGCGTACAGAGCAATACAGGACGCTTCAGTCAGTCCAACGCATCGGATCTGACCTTCCCGAAACTGTGCTCACTTTCGACGCCGGTAGCCGCACACTCTCTCTTGGTGGTAGCAAGGCCGATACGGAACAAGCGGAGGCCGAGACCCGCATCCTCGATTACCTCGAACACGCCGGAGAGCCGAAGACCCAGGAGCAAATCCGCGAAGAAGTCGAGGGTCGGACTCAGATGCTCCGGGCGGGGCTTACCGCTGTTGTGAGGGCGGGAAAGGTACAAAAGATTGGGAAGGGCGTCACGGGAAATCCGTACCTTTACGAAAGGTGGTTTTCTGGTTCCCACCATATAGCGGGAACCACGGAACCAGATTCACAAAATGGCCTTGAGCCCCGCGTCATTATTGGTGAAATAGTGGTTCCCGAGAATTCTCAAAAGTCGATTCTGGTTCCCGGGAATTTACAAGCCAGAAAATGCGAAAACGGAGGGGTGCCAGGCAGGATAGACGAACCAACACAAACTGGCCGTTACGGCCTGAACGGAGTCGTATGACGGCCGGTGAATTGATTGACTCTGTAGCTGTGGCCGGAGGCACTTTGGAGCTGAAGGGTGACCGCGTCTCGTATTGGCTTCCCGAGAGTGCCGCACATCTCATCAATCACCTGCGACAGCTCAAACAAGAAATCATTCCCCGGCTCAGTGCTCGTGGTGGTCGCATTGCAACAATTCCTCACAGTCCGCGCTGCGCGAGCTATGCCCTGTACAGAGAGAACAACATCGGGGCTTACGAGTGTCAGACTTGCGACCTATTGGACATCGAAGAAAGTACAGCAAGGCGGCTGGTCTAACTAACAAGCGTTTGAATTCTCTAGAAATGAGGGTCTTAATCAAATGATAGGCAGAGGCGGCAACGTATGGGAGCGGGTAGAAAGCCGAGCACCATTAAGGGCATAGCCAAGAAACTGCCGAAGGAGTCTGCCGAACTTCTACTCGCGGAAATCAATGCAAATTCAAAGTGGGTTTCACTGGCCAACTCGGACGACGAACGGATCCAGCTTGAGATCCTGAAGTATCTCACTGATCGAGCGTACGGCAAGGCTCGCCAGTCCATCGACGCGAGCGTGGACGGGGGACCGCCAATCCAGATCATAAGCAGCATCCCAAGGCCGCCGAAGGAGTAATAAATGCGTGCTGCTGCCGAGATGAGAAGGCCAGGTTCGAATGAAATCACCCATTTGGCCTAGCCGCTCCGGGGACATTCTTAAAACCTAATACTCAACTATCCTGTCTCGCATGCGAGCATTAATCCATTTCATGTATCGCGGTGGCTGGTCGTTTCAGATCCTTGCTGCTGATTGTGAAACACTCCTTATTGGCTATAGAAGAGTTCGCAACAAACAAATCCTGCTACGGGTAGTCGGCAAACTGGGCGGTAGCGTAGAGCTCGTGGAGGCCCAGATGGCGGGATCGAATCGGGGAAGCGTTTGGGTCGATGTTTCACCCTCGAACTTCGAGATCCTAGCTCGGCGCCCAGTATCTGTGCGCGGACCAATGCAGCCATTGATCACGTAATCTCGCAAAAGTCCCGTCAAGGTCCTCCGCATCAGGATTCGCTTCCGGAATTCCTGCTCGGTGCTTTATAGCTCTCCCGCTTTCTACGATTTATTGTAGGAGTGCCAAAATTTTCCTGATTGCGAAGACGGCATGCGCTCGCTCTCGCACCCCTCCCCTCGATTCTGACCCGGAGGGGGTGGGTCCTCCAGCTGGCAGGGCCGACGCAATCCGGAAAGGGGAGCTCCGCCGGCAGGATCTTGTACCTTGGGCAGGTCAGGTCAAAAGCCTTGGGAACTAGACGGCCGTTGGCTTGACTTTCAAGCGAGGAACATCTTCAGTGTTGCACTTGTGCTTCAGCTCCGCAGGTGCGCAACTGTCGGGACACGGCCCTGAACATGAACAAACGGTCCGATAGCACTCCAGGCAGATTGAATCGCAGGTGCCGTCTTTGTTCTCGCGGTAACTGAATGCCGGCTGTGGGTCCATCTCAGAGCCTTTCCATCACCAGATCCGGATTATCTAGCTCCAGACCGTCTAGCTGAGTGCACATCCTCATGATGCTGACGGCAGCACCCTCAGCCTGGCGTGCATCATTGCAGCTAACCACCGTCGCTGTGCGCTTGAGACTCACATAACATTGCTGGCCGCCAGATGGCGTGTAGAGATCGAGACGTACACGGATCAATACGTGCCTCCCATTCGCCTCGATCGCATCATTCTACGTCTGTTGGTTACTATGTCTAGATCGGTCATTGGGGAAGCGAAGCAGTGGACACGCTCTCGGGTAAGCTTTCCAGGCTGCAGTTCGATAAATGCTTTGTGGCGATTGCTTTTGGGACTGCGCTTGGGATTGGGGATCGAAGTGGAAGCAGCAGCCATGACCTCTATGTAAAAGCTGGTGACTGGTCAAGGTCAAGATAAAAGCGCTTTGATACTTTCGCGTTACGAGATCCGCCTCGACATCGCATCCAAAACAATAGAAGAGTGCCCACCAGCGCCTGCCCATGGGCCTGAGGAGGTATTTCTTATGACGCTTCTATAAGAATCCGATGGTTTGATGTGCGTTCTTCCAACGCTTTGCCCAAGCTGCGACATGCTTCGAAATGATTGGCTTAGAGCTGCTGGTCGCGCTGCGAATGCCGAGGATAGACCGTGAATCGCGGTTCACATTGGAATCGCTCCAGGATGGAGAATGGCGCATTTCGACGTTTCACGAGAGCGCGTAGACAATGTCTAATATGTGCAGCCGGAAGAAAAACATAAACAGCCGGATGACTCCAATCTTTCCCTGACCTGCGATCGAAGCTACCTTCTCGTACGAAAGGGATCCCAATGCCTCGCTTGCGATCTTTGGAAATTGTGCCGAAGCCCCTGCCGCCTCCGCAGTTATGCGGTGACTGTATCTCCCTACGCCAAGATTGGCTGGATATCGTTAGAAAAGCCGCGCGGGGCAGACTTAAATTTGTTAACCCGACGCAAATACAGCTTTTGGCAAACGCCGAGATCGAAGCGTTTCGACGGTACGTAGTTGGACGTCGAAGCTGCAAAGCCTGCGATAGAGGCTTCACTGAGCTGGGCATTTTAGTTGAGCCCCTTCGCTAGCAGATAGGCCGCGAACGCGAACCCCTTCCCGGCCACCACACAGGCACACAGCAGGCGCGGCTTGCGCTCGTGGCCATCGAGAATTGCGCCGACGGCAATGTTTGGATCGCGAGCGGAACAGAATGCTATTTCCTGGTCGACCGGCAATGGCACGGTAGCCATCAAGCTTGACCTCATGCAGCCACGCAGCTCCCTCTGGCAGCTTGTCCGTCTGTAAGAGCAGCATGGGCTCGATGAAGCCGATGATCGACACCTGATCAGTTTAGCGACCGCGAAGCAGACGCATCTGCGCCATGTTCATCCTCGGCATCAGCCGTCGCATCCATGAACGGCCGAGGCCATTGAGGGGCGTGACTTTTGTAAGCCCATTGCTTCCACAGGCGGCCAGCTTACTGGCAACGGGTGTAGGTGGTATTTCCGACGGTTTGCTCCGTGCAGTTGGTCTTTAATCGGTTGGCGTTCGGATTGACGGGCGGCGGCAACTGATAAGGCTGAGGCGGCGGCAAAAGGGAACGAAGCAGCATGTATCGTTCCAGGGGATTAGGTTGCTGCGGGGAGGGCTGTTGGACAACGACGGGCGGCTGCTGTTGTGGAGCATCCTTCATTGCCACCTTCCAGAGCTTGTCATTTTCCGCTTGTAGCCGATTGATAGTTTCGGTGGCTTGACCCAAAGCGGAAAGCACATCTCCCAAACGAATAGGCTGGCCGCCCTTCTCCATGGACTCCTTGATCTGAGACGCAGGAACAAATTCAAGATGCTGTTGCCCGTTGGTGGTAAACACCATCGGCATGACCGCCTCGACATCCTTCTCTGCGGTTATCAGAAGAATGGGACGAGGCGCGTACTTCAATGCATCAGGGCTCTGAGCAATCGCCATACCGGAAAGCAGTAACACACACCAAAAAATGCGGCCAAGGGACACGTCACACCTCCGTTCATCGGCAATCGTAGTCGGTTCACATGATGCAGGGGAACAACACCCGGGCCGATTGGTTACCCGTCATGAGGCGCCGAAAAAGCCTTTGGGCCCGCCGATGACGACCACGGGGTTACAATTGGCCTGATACCAGAGGTGGCGAATGCGCAGGCTTCCCATAGTTACGGCCTTGATTGTGGCGATGGCGCTACCGTCGTTTGCGGCGAAGAAGTTTTCTGGCACGACGACGCTGAAGGATTGCCAGCCGGCGAACACGCCGGACAACAGCAAGAAAGACAAGACACACCAGACGTTTGACTTGTCGTTCGATGCGGAGGGTAAGAATTACACGTGCCGTACTCCTCCGAACAAGTCGATGAATGCGACGGATTTTGTGGTGGGCGGCTCGATCAACTATGAGGTCGACGGGCAAAAGGCAACAATCAAGACGTCCGAGGGCAAGAAATTGCAATGCACAGTCGTGAGGGTCCAAGAGCTCGGCACGGCTCCGCCCACAGGTCCCGCTGTGCCGCAGTAATGGACTGATCAGCGTGTTTTGCAAAAACTGATTTCAATTCCAAATGCCGCCGTGCATGGGTTGTCCTGAATTGCATTTCATAACGCGGTCCATTCCCGACACGCACCAGCGGGAACACTGTTCGGGCTGGCACGCAAGACGGTGCGGAAGATGCTGGCGTATCCGGCGCCGCCCGGGTATCAGCGGCATAAGCCGGTGCAGCGGCCGAAGCTAGATCCGTGGCAAGGTGCCATCGACGCCATTCTGGAAGAAGACAAGAGCCGGCCAAGAAGGCAACGGCACAGCGCGAAGCGGATCTTCGAGCGATTGCGAGAAGAGCACGGGTACACAGGCGGCTACACGATCGTGAAGGACTACGTGCGCCAGGCGAAGATCGGCGCTCGGGAGATGTTTGTGCCGCTGAGCCATGCACCGGGCGAAGCACAGGCCGACTTCGGTGAAGCTTTGGTGGTTGTCGCCGGAGTGGAGTGTGAGGCGCATTATCTTGCTTTCGACCTGCCGCATCCCGACGATTGCTTTGTGACGGCATTTCCTGCCGAGACCACGGAAGCTTTTCTCGAAGGCCACGTACGGGCGTTTGCCTATGGGGGCGGTGTTCCCACGCGCATTCTTTATGACAACACCAGGCTGGCGGTGGCGCGGATCCTGGGCGACGGGGAGCGGCAGAAGACCAGAGCCTTCTCCGAACTGCAGAGTCATTATCTATTCGCGGAGAAGTTCGGCCGTCCGGCCAAGGGCAACGACAAGGGCAAGGTCGAAGGCCTGGTTGGTTACGCGCGGCGCAACTTCATGGTTCCGATTCCACGCGCATCGAGCTGGGAGGAGCTGAACGTGCATCTGGAAGCGGCCTGCCTGAAGCGACGGCAGCGCCGGTTGCGCGGGCACAGGGAGACCATCGCGGAACGCTTCGAGCGCGATCGCACAGCACTTCTGCCGTTGCCGGCTGCGCCCTATGAAGCTTGTGAGAAGATCACGACCCGGGTCACCTCGTTATCGCTGGTGCGTTATCGATCCAACGACTACTCCGTGCCGACCGAGTATGGACACCGGCAGGTGCTGGTGAAGGGCTATGTGCATCACGTGGTGATCATCTGCGGGAGCGAAGTCATTGCCCGTCACGAGCGCAGTTATGAACGCGAGTCGGCGGTGTTTGATCCTTTGCACTATCTCAGACTGCTGGATCACAAGAGCCGGGCTCTGGAACAGGCGGCTCCGCTGGCCGGCTGGCCGTTGCCCGAGGGCTTCGAGCATCTGCGACGCTTACTGGAAGTGCGCCTGAACAAGCACGGACGACGTGAGTATATCCAGGTGCTTCGGCTGTTGGAGACCTTCGCTCTTAACGAAGTATCCATCGCCGTCGAAGACGCACTGCGCATGAACACCATCAGCTTCGATGCCGTGCGCCATCTGGTGCTCTGCCGCATCGAGCGCAGACCGCCGCGACTGGACCTTCAGAACTGGCCGCATCTTCCTCTACCCAGGGTGCGAACCACCGCGGCTGCGGATTACATGACCTTGCTCGCCGCTACGCCCACATCGCCGTCACCTTCGAACATGGAGGTGGTGTGATGAACGACACGTTAGAGATGCCTACCCCTGATACACCGCAAGTGTTGCTCGAACATCATCTGAAGACCCTGCGGCTGCCAACCATCCTGAGTGAGTACGACAAGGTGGCCCGGCAGTGCGCCACCGAACAGGTGGATTATCCGCGATATCTGCTGCGCCTGACCGAGCTGGAACTGCTGGACCGCGATCGTCGCGCCGTCGAGCGCCGCATCCGGCAGGCGAAGTTCCCGGTCGTCAAGAGTCTGGACAGCTTCGAGTTCCTGGCCATCCCCTCGCTCAACAAGACGCTGGTCCTGGAACTGGCACGATGCGAGTTCCTGTCGCGCAAAGAAAATCTTTTGCTTTTTGGGCAACAGTGGCACCGGCAAGACTCACATCGCCCTGGCTCTCGGCCTGTCCGCCTGCCAACGCGGTCATCGTGTGCGATTCACGACTGCCGCCGCGCTGGTCAGCGAGCTGATCGAAGCCCGCGACGACAAGCACCTGCTGCGCTTCCAGAAGCAACTGGCCAGCTATGAGCTTCTCATCGTCGATGAACTGGGCTACGTACCTCTGTCCAAGATCGGCGCGGAACTATTGTTCGAGACCTTCAGTCAACGCTATGAGCGGGCATCGACGCTGGTGACCAGCAACCTGCCCTTCGAGGAATGGACCGAGGTCTTCGGCTCCGAACGGCTTACCGGCGCTCTGCTCGACCGCATTACCCATCACGTCCACATCCTGGAGATGAACGGCGATAGTTACCGGCTCAAGCAAAGCCGCCGCAAAAGGAATCCATCCACAGACCGCTGAGACCACCCCTCCGAACGCGCTTCAGGGGAGAAAGGCCTCTTCCGCTACGCTCCAGAGCCCCTTCTCCCCCGAAAACAACTGCGTCCTTATCCTTATTACTGGTCCCCTTTTACTCCGCCCTGGTGGTTTCCTTTTACTCCGCCCTTGACAGAGATGGGTTTTTCCGTTGAAGGATAGTAGGCCCGCAAGCGTGTACTAAGAGCCATTATTTCCCCGAGGAGGCTGCTGTGGATGTGATGACCCCGGAAAATCACTATCAAACGATCGCCCAGGTTCTGTCTGGGTCTCTGGATCTTCGCCTACCGCCGGTGGCGATCTGCTTTTCCGAATCGGCTCCTCCGGGTGTGGTGGAACACGTAGGCCGCGTTCCCGCTGGATGCCGATTCTGGGAGGATGCGGCATACAGCGTATTTTCCACCGCCGCCGCAGATCACAGTCTCTGTGCCTTTGGCGTCTACACGCACAATTTGCAGCCGCCGCCGGCGCAGCAGACAGACCTGGGCGATGCCCTAAAGGTTTTCAGTGACCTTGGGTACGTAAGGCCAGAAGACCTACCACTTGTCCCGGTCCTTACTTCGCAGCCTAAACACATCGTCTATGCACCTCTGGCGCAAACGCCTTTGCCGCCGGATGTCGTGATCCTATTCATCAATGCCAATCAGACCCTGATTCTTTCCGAAGCGACGCAACAGGTAGAGAACCAGAATCCGCCCGCTATGGGTAGGCCAGCATGTGCCGTAGTGCCTCAGGTCATGAACACTGGCCGCGCAGCGCTAAGCCTTGGTTGTTGCGGAGCACGCGCCTACCTGGACGCGCTCACAGACGACATAGCCATCTTTGCCATCTCTGGCGCAAAGCTCAAGGCTTACACCGAGCGAATCGAGATGTTGTCAAAAGCGAACGCCGTACTTTCGAAGTTCCATCGGGTCCGGCGCCAGAATATTGACGCTGGACAAATGCCGACAATTAAGCAATCACTGGCGGCGTTAAGTTAGGTAAAGCCGTTGGTTCAGAGATGGATGATTAGCGACGGAGTCGATGACCTGCTCCATTGCTTCGCGCACAAATAATCAGTTGGCGTCAGAGCCGATTTTTTTGAGCATCGAAAGATCATTAGTGATTGCTACACTCGGGGCATGAGCGGTCGCACGCTACCTCTATACGACGAGCGGGTGCATCCTTCGGGTTGGAATGAGCGTATGCAGGCCGGAGAATACGCCGTGCATTACTCGAGCTTTGAAGGCCCTCCTGGCGTTTCTCCGTCTTGCACTGTGTTCGGCAGCCTGGCAGAGGCGGAGGCTCATGCTGCGAGCGAAACGGCACGGAGGCCTGAGTTGCGGTGCCGCGTCTACGACCATGAGGGGCTGGGTAGACAGCCAATTCGCGAATTCAAAGGCAGTGGCTACAAGGAAGAAGCCGGCATCGGGCCACGCTTTCGGCGCTGGGGCGGATCGGTGCTGTTCTTTGGTGGGTTGATTCTGACAATCATCGACTGGCGTTCGGATTTTGAGCTCTCATGGCCCGCGATGATCGGGACACGGCTGCTGGCTCCGGGATTGGTTCTGCTCATGACGGAGGCTGTGATTGTCATTGGCGCGAAACGCAGAAAGATGCACGCCGATGAAACGAGAACTGGATGACGCTCCTGCTACTGCAAATGGCGGTGGTGCTGCTGACTGCGCTCCTGTGCGGCTGGATGGCGCGCAAGCTGGGACAGGCGCGAGTGATCGGGGAAATTGTTGGCGGAATTCTGCTGGGGCCGTCGGTGTTTGGCCGCGTTGCTCCTCATGCTTCTGCTGCTTTGTTTCCGCAGAATTCGCTGGGCTCGTTTGAGATCTTGAGCACCGTCGGCCTGGTTCTCTTTTTGTTTCTTGTGGGAAGCGAGTTAGATTACGGGCATCTTCGCGAGCAGAAGACAGCGACGATACTCACGAGCACGCTGAGCATTCTGTTGCCGTTTGCGATGGCGGTGGGGATCGCTCCGGGCGTGGAACGCCGGTTTGGCCCAAAGGAAATCGGCGGACTTCCTTTTCTATTGTTTCTCGGCATTTCTCTGAGCATTACGGCGGTGCCAGTACTGGCGAGAATTCTGCAAGAGCGCGAGATGCAATCCACGCCACTCGGAACGCTGGCGCTCATGTGCGCGGCGGTCAATGATGTATGTGCTTGGTTGCTGCTGGCCGTAGCGCTGACTCTGGTTCCGTACGGAATCGGCGCTATGCCGCTTTCCCACAGGCTGCTGTGGCTCATGGCCTATCTGCTGGTGATGATGTGCATAGTGCGTCCGCTGGGCAAGTGGTTCGCGCGAAGACGGACGGATGCGGACCTGTCATACGAAACGCTTGCGGTGGTTCTGGCGACGGTGTTGGCTTCGGCGGCGGCGACGGAGGCAATTGGAGTGCATCCGCTGTTTGGCGGGTTCCTGGCTGGCGTATGTTTTCCGCGCGTGGAACGCTGGCAGAGCGCCATTCACGTGCGGCTGGACGTGATTGTGTCGGTTTTGCTGCTGCCCCTGTTCTTCGCACTGACCGGGATGCGGACACGGCTGGATCTGCTGAACGGCACATCTGCGTGGAGCTGGACGGCGGTGCTACTCGTGGTGGCTGTGGCCGGAAAGATGGGAGGCGCGGTCATCGGCGCGTGCTCGACGGGATATCCGTGGCGCGACTCGTGGGCGCTGGGCGCTCTGCTCAATACGCGGGGGCTGGTCGAACTGATTGTGCTGAATATCGCATACAGCGCACACGTTTTCTCGCCTGCGCTGTTCACCATGCTGGTGATTATGGCGCTGGTTACGACGATGATTACTACGCCGATGCTCAACCTATTAGGAGTCGGAAGCGGCAAGCCGCGGAGCGTTCTCATAGACAAGGTCAACTAAGAGGCAAGATCTCTTGCATCGCACTGACTCACTGATCATGCTCGGTGTTTAAGCCAACCTTCTAACGAAATAGAGCCGACGATCAAGTGAAGAAGATGATCCTTGAGCTGCGTAAGACAGGGGCGTACCTTCAGCGCCGTCGTCAGCATCCCCGCGAGGA
>Ga0206866_1053_pt1 | contig 25559 bp, 24 predicted proteins | sample Alteio_BWOrgCont_40_FD_152626 | JGI IMG/M metagenome (GOLD analysis project Ga0206866, IMG submission 152626) | Enriched cells from forest soil in Barre Woods Harvard Forest LTER site, Petersham, Massachusetts, United States -... | ecosystem: Environmental > Terrestrial > Soil > Temperate forest >... | reverse complement strand
TGGGCGGCAATTCTCCAATTCCCACCCCCGCAAGTAAAGCGGCCGCAAGGCCGGCGTAATCATTCATGCCAATGTAAGGCTCGAACGAAATGGTCTCCCCCTTTTTTCCGTCGGCGCGAGTAAACTCCCAGCTATAGACGGGTCTCCAAAAGAACGCCAATAATCGGTGTTTGAGGAGATCTTGCGGCGTCTTCGGCACCTTGCAGGTCTTCAAATATGCAGGACTTGCCACGACCTGGTGACGATATGTTAGAAGCTTTCTTGCGACGAGCGTTGAATCTTTGAGGGGGCCGACTCGGAACGCCACGTCAACTCCTTCGGCTATTTGATCTACAATTCTATCGGTGATAAACACCTGGACACGGACCTCGGGGTAGGATGCCTGGAACGCCCCAACCATGGGAGCAATCAATGAATCGGAAATGCTGGGGGGAGCGGAGAGCCGCAGCGTGCCGGTCACATTAGAGGAATGATTCGACACGACGTTGTCGATGGCGTCGGAGAGTTCCTCAGTTCGCTTTGCGTATTCCAGCACCTCGGAACCAACGTCCGTAAGCCGCAGTTTCCGCGTCGATCGCTCAAGAAGGCAGAGGCTGAGCTGGTCCTCGAGTTCCGAAAGCCGGCGGCTGACGGTCGAGAGAGGCATTTTGAGGCGGCGCGCAGCCTCCGAAAAACTGCCAGCCTCGACGATTTCCGCAAAAATCTTCAGTGAATTGAGATCGACAACCATTATTCCAAATATGGGATTCTAATTTGCGATTTTTGCGGCTAGTGAATAATACGCGAGTCGAATACGGTCCGCCAACGGGAAATTGGGAATGGAAACGATCAATCACCGTGGTGTCTCGACCGCCGAGGACCTCATTGTCGCCGTACGAGACAGGGGCCTGAATTGCATCGTGGTTTCCAGCGATCTCAATGGCTTGCCGACTTTGCAACTTTCTCCCGATCAAGCGCTTATAGGGGAGCCGCGGGCAACCCTGCGGTTTGAGGACGGTTCGGACGGAGCTGGACTTTCGTCCGGCAACAAACTCGAGAATCTCACGCTGATTGCGGCTCCCGAAAAGCGCGCGCTCTTCAATGACACGGACATCGCTGATTTTGGCCATCTTGAATTGCGAAACCTTACGCTGACCGGCGTCGCGCAGATCCTCGCCGCCGGCAGCGTGAAGGCCGGGCATGTCGAGGCCCACAACATCGACATCGTTTCCGCGGATGCTCGCGCCTATGACATCCGCCCGAAAGCTTACGGCGTCGAAGTGATCCCAGGGGCATTCACTCTTTGGAATCAGCAACTCGACCCGTCGGTCACCATCACGGCCGATCTCACCGGCATTTCGGCAGGCCGCGCAAGGGCACCCGTGCGCGGCAGCGGAGTCTTCGTCAGCGGTGCGGGTGACGGCGCTGGCAAATTGTTCGTCGCCCGGCTGGAAACGGGGGCGATTTACTGCGACGCCGGAATCGTCCGGGGCACTGCCGACCGCATTTCCGGCGGAGTATTCACCTGCTACGGCGCCGTGGTGGAGGTGGTGCGCACCAGTGGCGCCGTCACCACCTACGGCCCGAACGATATGGTGCTCGATAATTGGGGAACGGTTGACCGCTGGATTTCAGAAGAGAAAATCACTTCCCATGGCCCAAGCGGCATCGGCTTCGTAAATTTTGGAACGATCAACCTTCTCAAACTTAAAGCGCCGATTGAAACTTTCGGTCAAGGCGCGCGCGGGTTCAACGTTTACGCGGGTACGGTACACTCCGCGGAGTTCGACCGGATCCTGACGCATGGAGACGGTGCCGTGGGGATTCAAATTAGCCGAACGGTCGGCCGCATTTCGGTGCAGCGCGGAATCGAGACGTTCGGCGGGACTGGCGAATCATTGGTCAAAGGCGTCATGACGGAACTTTCGGCGATTCCATTCAGCGTAAAATCCGGAGGCTCGGTGCAGGCGTTGAGAGTCGATGGCGGACTGCGAACCCATGCTTCGGGAGTAGTTCCAATCGAATTGCAGGGCGGCGTTGAATCGCTGCTGGTCAACGACGGTGTCAAATCATTGGCCGGAGAAGAGAATACCCCTCAACAATGACGACAAACCGATGATATAAATATGAAAGCGATAGTGATTTCCCAATACGGCGGCCCGGCAGTGATGGAATACAAAGATTTTCCCGATCCCTCTCCCGGGCCAGACGAAATACTCGTGCGCGTGGCGGCGACGAGCATAAATCCCTTTGACATAATGCGGCGCTCCGGCCAGGCCAAGGAATTCGCGCCTATTCGTTTCCCCGGAATTGTTGGTGTTGACGTCGCGGGCACCGTAGTCCGTTTTGGAGAGAAGGTGAAAGGATTTGCCGCCGGTGATCGCGTATTTGGAATGGCAGATCAAACCTACGCCGAACTTTGCGTGGCTAAGGCGACTAATTTGGCGAAGATTCCGGCGAAGATCGACACGGTAGATGCCGCTGCCCTGCCCCTGGTAACGACAACCGGTTATCAGCTCATTGCGAAAGGCGTTCTTGTCCAACCAGGGCAGACCGTTCTTGTGACCGGGGCGCTTGGCAATGTGGGACGCTCGGCTGTATTTACAGCGAAATCTCAGGGAGCCAGGGTAATCGCGGGAGTTCGCAAATCGCACCTTGCGCAGGCATCCGCGCTGGGTGTCGATGGCGTTGTCGCAATTGATGATGAGAAGGCGATTGCGGACGTGGAAGCTCTGGACGCCGTGGCTGATACCGTCAACGGTACCACTGCTGAATCGCTCATTGCGAAGGTAAAGCCAGGGGGAATATTCGCCTCGGTCCTGGGAGCGCCGCAAAATAGCGGGCGTTTTCCGTCTGTAAAAGTCGTTCCAGTTTACGCCGAACCCGACGCCGAAGCCCTCCTTAAACTGTCCCGCGCGGTGGTCGAGGGAAAGCTCACCATCCCGATTGCCGCAAAAATGTCACTAAAGGAGGCGGGGCAAGCCCAGGCCCTGGTTGCGAAAGGGGTTGGTGGCAAGGTGTTGCTGGTTGCATAGGGCGACCTCTGACTCGGTGGAAAGCTTCAAGGCTCCATTCAATGAAGAAGGTCCCGGATTCCGATACCGACAGGTTGGCGCCGCGCTTTGATGTTCTCGCTGACCAAACAGCCTTTCCATGTTTGACCGAAGCTGAAATTGCGGACGCGTCCGCATTTGGTGAAAAATGTTCGTTCCGCGAAAACGATGTCCTGTTCTCCACGGGGGACAAGCCATTTGATTCATACACTCTTCTTTCTGGACGAATTCGAATCATCGACATTTCGACAGGCGAGCGGGTTTGCTTTGTGCGATACGGAGCCGGTTACTTTACGGGAGATATTGACTTGTTCACGGGCCGCCCCTCGGTCGTTACCTGCGAGGCAGACACGGATGTTGAGGCAATACGCATCAAACCGGCCGATTTGCGGGAAATGTTCGTCAGAAAGGCAGCCTTGGGCGAGCGATATTGGAAATCCTTCCAACGGCGGCGCCAATTGCTGTTGCAATCACATTTCTGCGGCCTGAGCATCTATGGCAACCGAGACGACAAACGCACCGTCGAAGCCATCGAGTTGCTCTATCGCAATTGCGTCCCGCATGTCTGGTATGACACGAGCCTGGAAGAAAATGTCTCCAGGCTTCGTCGGATCAGAAGCGATATTAATTCCTATCCCGTAGTTACACAGGGCGCGAATTTTGTCTGTGATTCCCCGACGCGCCCGGAACTGGCCGATCTGGTCGGGCTTCGCCGAAAGTTCCCTGAGAGGAGATACGATGTAATCATCCTCGGCGCCGGTCCGGCGGGCCTCGGCGCGGCGGTCAACGCGGCGTCAGAGGGGCTTTGCACGCTGGTCCTCGATGGCTTGGGGCCGGGAGGCCAGGCCGGCTCGAGTTCCAGGATTGAAAATTACGCGGGATTCCCCGATGGAGTCAGCGGCCAGGAATTGGCTCATCTTTCCTACCTTCAGGCGTTGAAATTCGGGGTCGATTTTGTAGCCCCGTGCAATGTCACGAAACTGGAGCGAACCGATGATGGGTTCTATAAGGTGGAAAGCTCAGAGGGTGATTGCGCCACAGGCAGAACGGTGATTATCGCTACCGGCGTTGCCTACAATTCACTTAATATCAGCGGACTGGACAGCCTCTTGGGGGTTGGAGTGTTCTATAGCGCGACCAAGGTGGAGGCGCTCATTTGCAAAGACAGACAGGTCCATGTCATTGGCGCCGGCAACTCGGCCGGGCAGGCGGCTATGTTTCTTTCCCAATTCACGCCCCACGTCACAATGGTGGTGCGTGGCGATTCCCTTCAAAAAAGCATGTCGGCCTATCTTTCAGATCGAATACTTGCGAACGAAAAGATCGACATCCGCTTTTGCACGAATGTTGTGGCAGTGGAGGGAATCACGCACGTTGAAGCGGTTTCTCTCCGCAACGAGAAAGGAGAAATAACCCGGGAAGAAACCTGCGGACTTTTCATTTTCATTGGAGCCAAGCCAAGAACTGAATTTCTCCCCTCTTCGATTGCCAAAGACGCGAAGGGATTCATTTTATCCGGTCCAAGCGTTGCTGATTTGCCAGATTGGACCGAAAAACGTCCGCCGCTGGCTTTGGAAACAAGCCTCCCGGGCGTGTTCACCTGCGGAGACTGCCGCAGCGCCACAACGAAGAGGGTTGCCTTTGCGATTGGGGACGGCGCACTTGCTGTAACCTGTCTTCATGAACTGCTCGGCACTTACACCTGAGAGCGACCTGTCATGGGCAAACGTGTATGCTATTGCGATTGTCACCACCCGCTTGAGGGATACCTGGCCGCCCCTTCAGCGGCAGGCGGTTATCCGGGCGTCATACTCGCGCCAAGTTGGCTGAATGTCACGAAAACCATTTGCCGCCGCGCGGATCGAATCGCCGAATTGGGCTTTGCCGCCTTTGTTCTGGATATTGCCGGCGCCGGTGCCCGCCCAGGGCCGCCCCAAACTCCCCTTCAAGTGGTCAAACCTTTTCTGGACGACCGCCTGGCTTTTCGCCAAAGGCTCCTTGCAGGATTGGAAGCCTTTTGCCGGCAACCCGAATGCTCGCCGACCAATATTGCCGCGATCGGGTATTGCCTTGGCGGATGCGGCGTCCTTGAACTCGCCCGATCCGGCGCCGACCTGCGCGGCGTGGTTAGTCTGCACGGCATCCTTGATTCCCCTCTACCGGCGGCACCGGGAATAATCAGGAGTAAGATCCTTATCCTTCACGGCGACGAAGACCCAATCGCATCGCTCGATGAACTTGTCGCCTTCCGAAACGAAATGCGCATGGCCCATGCCAACTGGGAAATTGTCATCTACGGCGGCGCCAGGCATGGCTTTACGGGAGAAGGAATTATCGGAGACGCCGCGGCGGAAGCTCGGCTTCATCCGCAAAGCGAGGAGAGATCATGGCAGGCAACAATCGCGTTTCTAAATGAGGTGTTAAAGAAACTGTAAACTGATAATCGCGTACGAAGTTGCAGAACAAATCAAAGATTTTCATCAATCTTAATCTTAAAGGAAAAAACATGCCCAGAAAATCCACCTCGCCACAGAGAAGAGATACAAGCGGGAAGCTTGGTCCACTTGAAGTCATCAATGCAATCCTCGCAAACCCGAAGGACATCGAGAACGTGCGCTCACTTACTACAAAAAGTGTCACCTACGTTTCCCTCAACTATAACAATCCCGATCTCAAAAAGATCATGCCTTGGTGCGGGACGTCATACGGCCCGGAAAGCATCGTCAAAACTTTCTCTGACGTTGGCCGATTCTGGAGAGTGAAGTCGTTCAAGAAAGAGGCCTCGCTAACCGACGGCAGAAACGTTGCCATATTTGGCCGGTTCACTTATGTATCCATTGTTCTCTCGAAAACCGTTATCTCGCCATTTTCACTGTTCGCCAGGGTTCGCAATGGGCGCTGCACCTACATGCAGTTTATGGAAGACACCTTCGCAACCGGTGCGTCATTCCGTGCTGGAGGAGAATGGATTTTTCGCAGCGACCCTGCCGGGACGGAGGTTGCGATCTAAAGGCTCGGGACGCAGAATGTGAGCATGACGGATTTGCCGAAAACCAACGAGAAGGCCGGGGCCGGCAATCGGGCATCAGGATCAAAAATCGAAATCGGCGTCGATAGTTTCGCCGCCCAATTCTCGGGACAGATCAGTTCATCGGAGAGTGTGCGCCGACTGGTTCAGCGAATCGTCCTGGCGGACCAGGCGGGATTGGACGTCTTCGGGGTGGGAGAACACCACCGCAAGGAATATCTCGATTCCGCGCCGGCCGTTATTCTCGGGGCGGCTGCCGCCCAGACGCAGCGCATCCGGCTCACCAGCGCGGTCACCGTATTGAGCGCCGCGGATCCCGTGCGTGTTTTTCAAAACTTCGCCACGCTGGACCTGCTTTCCCAAGGGCGTGCGGAAATGGTCGTCGGGCGCGGCTCGTTTATCGAATCGTTCCCGCTTTTTGGATATAAGCTCGAGGACTATGATGACGTATTTGCAGAGAAGCTCGATTTGCTTCTCAACCTGCGTGACAATGAATTTGTCCATTGGTCAGGCAAATACAGGCCTGCCCTCACCGGCCAGGGAGTTTATCCGCGCCCAATGCAAAACCCGTTTCCGATCTGGCTTGGAGTAGGCGGGACGCCCGAATCGTTTGCCCGTGCCGGGATGCTGGGACTACCGCTCATGATCGCAATCATCGGTGGCGAAACACGGCGGTTCCGGCCGCTCGTGGACCTTTACCGAGAATTTGGCCATCGCGCTGGGCACGCGCCGGAGAAGCTCAAGGTAGGAGTGCATGCTTTGGGTTACGTTGCTGAAACGACACAACAGGCGATAGACGATTTTTTCCCAGGCTACGCAAAAACCTTCACGCGCATTGGCAGGGAACGCGGCTGGTCGCCCGTCACCCGGGCGCAATTCGATGCCCAGCGCGGCGAGCATGGCGCCTTTCTGGTTGGCAACCCCGTGGAAGTGGCCGAGAAAATTCTGCGTCACAGCCAAGTCCTGGGCGGCATCTCCCGGCTCACGTTCCAGATGGATGTGGCTGACCTGCCGCAAGAGAAGCTTTTGAGAGCCATCGAGCTTCTCGGCAAAGAAGTTCTATCCGATAAAAGCAACTGAGACACTGTTACTGAGTGTTTCAGAACCGCGTCGTCTCAAGCTTCTCCATGAATTCGTGCAGCCGTCCCGCCTGCCGGGCAGGAAAGAGGTTCTGCACGGGCACCTTGAGCGTTTCTGCCAAATAGAGCAGCTTCTTATCATCGACAAAAATGGTGCGATTTTCGATTTTTGAGACTCCGCCGCGCCTGATGTCGAAGCCTGCAGTTGGAGTTCGACCGCAAATTCGGATTACGACCAACCCTGGGCCTCGCTAAATTGGCGCGCTAGCTTGCCTTGACCGTTTGCGCCTCTCGGCGCAAAGCGCAGGCGAGCGGAGCCGTCGAGCATAAAAGCCAGCCTTTCCACCACCGACCCCAGGCGGCGCGCCGATTGAGCGCGGGCGAGCGATTGAGCGAGAAGGCCCTATTTAAATTAGTCGGCGCGAAACCTCCCCGAAAGCCCCGGAGGTTGAGCAACGGCCAACTGACCCGCGGCGTGCGGCGGATCGCAGGTGGCGTGACAGCTTTGTTGCTGGCACGCCGCGTGGAGAGGAGGACGCGGTGCGGAGCCTCGTCAGCGATTTATCTGCGCCGCCCCGCAGCGGAGCGGGAGGCCGCAGGCGTGGGCTTTAGATTTGCGCCCCGCCGCCATCGACGAAGAGTTCGATACCATTTACGAAACTGCTGTCGTCGGAGGCGAGGAAAACGACCGCTTTGGCGATTTCGTCCGGGGTGCCGACACGGCCGAGCGGAATGGCGGTGGCCTGGGAATCGACAAATGCCTGCACCTGCTCTTTCGTCAGCCCCATCAGATCGTAGCCCGGAGTGGGCACAACACCCGGACTGATGGCGTTGACACGAATTTTGAGTTCCTTGAGGTCGAGTGTCCAGTTGCGCGCAAATGACCGCACGGCTGCTTTGGTTGCACTATAAACGCTAAAGGCCGGTGTGCCCTTGATGGAGGTGATGGACGCGTTGAGGATGATTGACGAACCGGGCGGCATCAGAGGCAGCGCCTTTTGAACGGTGAAAAGCAGCCCGCGAACATTGGTGTTGAAGGTCTTGTCGAAATGCTCCTCAGTGATCTGGCCAAGGGGCGCGAGGCTGCCGCCTCCGGCGTTGGCGAAGAGAATGTCGAGACGACCCTTCTCGCTTTTAATGACGGCATAGACACGGTCGAGGTCCGCAAGGTTGGAGACGTCACTGCGGATACCGGAGACGTCGCTCCCAATGAGCTCTACGGCGGCGTCGAGTTCGGGTTGACGGCGGCCTGTAATGAAAACGTATGCACCTTCGGACACAAACCGTTTGGCTGTGGCGAGTCCGATTCCGCTGTTTCCTCCGGTGACGAGGGCGATTTTTTCCGCAAGTTTGCCAGTGCTCATGACTTTGGTCCTTTCGATATTTCGATGGTTGATTTGCTGTTCTGTATCGTTCGGTATAGAATGAACGTCGTGGACGGGAATCTGTCAAAGAGTTATTTACCTACCGGTATGAAACGCAAGCATCCCATATCGACATCCGGGCGTCCCCGGGCTTTTGACACAGAGGAGGCGTTGGACAGCGCGATGGAGGTTTTTTGGCGGAAGGGTTACCTCGGCACGTCGCTTTCCGATCTCACAGATGCGATGGGCATCAATCGTCCGAGTCTTTACGCTGCTTTTGGCAACAAAAAGTCTCTCTTCCGCAAAGTGCTCGAACGCTATTCCAAGGGTCCGTCCGTTTATCTTTCTGAGGCGCTCCGGGAGCCGACCGCACGCGCCGTAATTGGGCGACTGTTCCAAGGAGTCGTTGATTTGTTGACCGATTCACAAACGCCGACGACTTGCTTGTGGGTGCATGGCGCCCTTTCCTGTGGTGACGATCCGCTGCGGGAGGAGTTTGCAGCACAGCGTGCCGCCGGGCTTGCTGATTTGCGCACGCGCTTGAAGCGTTCAATCGCGGATGGCGACCTTCCTGCCAACGTGGACGCGGACGCGCTCGCTCGCTATGTACAGACAGTCAACTTTGGCCTGACCGTCCAAGCGTCCACCGGTGCGACCCGCAAGGAACTGCTGCGCATTGTTGAAATCGCATTGAAGGCTTGGCCGAAATGACAGGCGTTCCGTCAATTTGGAAAAATCTGGTGATTCCGTAATTGCCTTCCCCTTTACGCGAATAGTCCCGTGCTATAGTTCGGCATGAATCTTAATACGTACATCACCCTCGGCCGTTCCGGCCTCAAGATCAGCCCGTTTTGTTTGGGAACCATGACCTTCGGCACCGAATGGGGCTGGGGAAATGACGAGGCCGATTCCAAGGCCATCTTCGATCACTACGTCGACGCTGGCGGCAACTTCATCGACACCGCCGACGGCTACACCAATGGCAAGAGCGAGGAACTCGTCGGCAAATTTATTCGCGAGCGGCACCTCCGCCACAAGATCGCGCTGGCCACCAAATTCACCATGGGCGCCGAGCAGGGAAACCCCAACGCCGGCGGCAATGGCCGCAAAAATGTCTACCGCGCACTCGAAGCCTCGCTCAAGCGGCTCGGCACCGATTTTGTCGATCTCTACTGGCTCCATTGCTGGGACCAGGTCACGCCCGTCGAGGAAGTTGTCGGCACGCTCGACGACCTCGTGCGCGAAGGCAAAATCCGCTACGCCGGTTTTTCCGATGTGCCCGCGTGGTACGCCTCGCGCGCGCAAACGCTTGTCGAAAAAGAGGGCAAGCATCGCCTCGTCGCGCTGCAACTCGAATACTCGCTCGTCGAGCGCAACATTGAGCGCGAGCACGTCCCGCTCGCGCAGGAACTCGGTTACGGCATCTGCCCGTGGAGCCCGCTCGCCATGGGCATGCTTACCGGGAAATATCGCCGGGAGGACGTCTCCAACACCGGCCGCTTGTCCAAGACAACCGGTGGCGACAACCCCGTCTTCGAGCGCTTCAACGACCGCAACTGGAAGATCGTCGACACGCTAGTCGAGGTCGCGAAGGAGCTGGGCCGCTCACCCGCGGAAGTCGCGCTTCATTGGGCCGTCACCCAGCCCGGCATCACCTCCGTCATCATCGGCGCGACGAAAATCGAGCAACTCAAAAGCAACCTCGCCTCGCTCGATCTCTTCATTCCCGGCGAACTCCGCAAGAAGCTCGACGACGCCACCGCGCTCGACATCGTCCATCCCTACATGTTCTTCGGCCAACCCTTCGAGGACCGAATCAACGGCGGCGTCGAAGTCCGCAAATGGCACGGCTGATCGGTAGCCGTCGTCGTAAGACGGCGGATGCATGAACACGGCGCTTCGGAAGAAGTCTTTAGGTAGCCGGCGCAGGCCCTTGCGCCGGACCGTCGCGCGGCGCGCGACGGCTACCTCATTATCCCCTCGTTCCCAGAGTCTCTCTGGGAACGCATTGTCCGTGCGACTCCGTCGCTTTGGCGACCCGTGATGGATATGACGAGAGCATCTTCCGTTCGCCGGGCGCCGTCAACTTCGGTTCTCTGCAACCAACTCCTATTTGCCCGGGCGCATAATCCCCATTTTCTTCATGCGTGCGAGCAGTGTGGTTGCCTTCACTCCCAGGAGTTCCGCAGCACCGTTGACGCCTTTGATTTTCCAACCCGACCGTTCCAGGACTGCGATGAGATTCTCGCGCTCGCGACGCTGCATTTCTGCCTCAGTTAAAAACTCAACGCCGGACTTCGTGGCGGGACGCGGCGTGGACAATGCAGAAGGGGCTGTCGAATCCGTCACCGGCAGGTCGAAGAGCAAAGGACCGCCGCGCGCCAGGATGACGGCGCGTTCAATGACATTACGCAGCTCTCGCACGTTGCCGGGCCAATCGTAATTCTGGAGTTTGGCGACACCAGCCTGTGTCAACCGGGGTTTCGGGCATCTCAGCCCTTTTACGGACAAATCGACAAAATGTTTTGCCAGAAGCGGGATGTCGTCCTTTCGATCCTTCAAGGTGGTGACGTAAATTGGAAAAACGTGGAGCCGGTAATAAAGGTCTTCACGAAAACGGCCTGCCGCTACCTCCTTTTTCAAATCCCGATTGGTGGCCGCGATAACGCGCACATCTGCATCTCGTGTTTGGTCGTCGCCCACACGCTCATAATGCTTTTCCTGCAGAACGCGCAGAAGCTTGCCCTGCATTTCCACGGAGACTTCCCCGATTTCATCCAGAAAGAGTGTTCCGCCATCGGCAGTTTCAAAACGACCGGGCCGATCTTTGATGGCCCCTGTGAAAGCGCCCTTCACGTGGCCGAAGAACTCGCTTTCGAATAACTCCCTGGGGATTGAAGCGCAATTGACCCGGACCAGCGGCTTGTCCTTGCGCTGGCTGCGGCGGTGGATTTCGTGTGCGACCAGGTCCTTGCCGGTTCCTGTTTCGCCGAGGATGAGGACCGAGGCCTCTGTCGGCGCCACCAAGTCTATCTGGCTTATGACTTGCCGCAGCGCCGCACTCTGCCCAACCAGGTCGCCGAATGCTTTGGCTTCCACCACCTCTTCCTGCAGATACGTGTTCTGCTGTTCGAGTTGCGCCTTGAGGCGCCGAATCTCCTTAAAGGCTCGCGCATTGGCGATGGCTGCGCCGATGTGGTCGGCGAAAATCCGCCCCCAAGGGAGCGCGACATCCGGCGTATCTTCACTAACAAATGAGGCCATGACTCCCAAAACCTCCCCTTTGAACATAATCGGCGATCCCTGGAATCCACGGATTCTTTCCTGCTCTGGCAGGCCAAGCTCAGCCAGATATCCCTGCCTCCCGTTCAGGCGTTTTAGGACAAGCTGCTGACCTGTCGCGACGACCTTTCCCACCAGGCCCACTCCCAGCGGCATCCGTGTATTGGGACCATTGAAATGCTGAACACTCTCTCCCGAATCGAGGAACGATTTCCAGCCGCCGGCAATCAAGCGGAGCGGCTTTTGGGGACAAACGGAGCAGAGGTCACCTTTATCGACCAACCAAATTTGATAACACACAATGTGGGGACGCTCCATCGCACGACGGACGAGCTTTTGCAGAAGATTCTCCACCGATTTCTCCTGGGCGATATCCAGGAGCAAGTCAGCGGCGGAAATCGGATCGAACCTCCTATCAATCTTTGACTTCACAACGGTTGATAATCTCGGAGACGGGACAATTTATTGCAACTCATTTCGGCTAATATATTGGCCGTTCATTTATTTGACCCTCACAGGCATTCTGATATGATTCAGCGCAAGTGACACGCATTCAACGTATTAAGAACAATTAATCAAGCTGGCGCGCATCTTGTTAAGGGATAGGCGTGAATGTGTCCAAGTTGCAAATGAGCACCGGCAAAACGCAGATCGCCGAAATCGATGAAAAAAAATTCGGCTCGGAGGTTCTTGGGTGGTCGAAGCAGCCCGTGATGGTGGTGTTCGTGGCTCCGTGGAGCCGCGCATGCCGGACCATCAAGTCGGTGCTGGAAGAAGTCGCTCTCGCGTGCGGCGAGTCGGCGAAGGTCGTCAAAATCAATGCGGACGACTTTCCAACTTTGGGAGCCAGGTATGGAATCCATTCCATTCCAACCTTGCTCTGCTTCGTCAACGGCGAGGTGCGGGCTGAAATCGTCGGGACGGCCAGCAAGAAGGCGATTCTCTCCGCATTGGAGCCTTTTCTCAATGGCTCGTCGAAGAGGCCGATATGAACTTCAGCTCGGGCACTCTTTGGTCGAAGCAGGCGCAACATCCGAAAATCGATTCGGACGCGGACGTCCACCCGAGGGGCTCCTGACATGGCCGCCGTCATAAAAGCTCAGGCGGTTGATCGAAAAAGGACGCAGCAGCGTCTGTTGGACGCCGCGCTCGAAGTTTTTGCAGAGCGAGGATTCCACGGCGCATCCCTCCGCGATATCTGCGAGCGCGCCGGCACCAATGGAGCGGCCGCCAATTTTCATTTTCAAGGCAAGGAGAAACTCTATAGGGCTGTCCTTGAATATGCGGCTCAAAGATTTCGCGCGCAGCCTTTGCCGAATGAGGCCCACGCCGCCGAACGGACGCCATGGCAGAAGCTGCATGCTGCGATTAAATCCCTCTTTCAGCGTCTTACACTAGAGGAGGATTCGGCAGTGCTGATTCGGCTGGTCGTTAGAGAACTGATCGAGCAAAGCGCGGCGCTCGATTGCGTGGCTGCCGCATTGGGAACGCATGCGGCGCAGTTGGAAGAGCCGCTACGTGCGGTGCATGGTCCTGGGACGAGCAGTGATTATGTACATTTTTGTGCATTCAGTGTGGTCAACGAGTGCCTCTTCCTCTGCGCCGCACAGCAATCCCTCCATCGGCTATACCCGGAACTCGCAAAGCGGCAATCCATTCCCGAACAGTTTATTACCCGTGTAGTGGCGAGGGAAAGGCGGGCTACGAAACAACTCCAACGTTTCGGCAAACCAAAAGCCAGGTCATGAACCATCAATCACTCTTGAAACCCGGTCGCATCCTTCCCCATGACTTACAGCACAGCGCATTAAAGTATCCCACCGTGGATGATTTGCTGTCCGCCTACTCACGGTTGAAGGAGATGGGGTTCGAGGCGGTGCTCGGAGCCAACCGCGGTGAGACGACCGCCTTCTACTACCTCGACCCTCATGGCAACTGCATAGAACTCTTTGCGGACAACCTCGACGACTGCAAAAAGCCGTGCGCGAGAGCGGGCACGTCGCCGAAGCTTGCAGCGCATTCTATAGGCGCCTTCGTTGACCCCGAGCTGATGATCGCCGCGCGTCAGGCGGGAGCTTGCCTCGAAGAACTTCACCGACGCGCTCAGGCAGGCGAGTTTTCGCCATCTAAATCGTTGGATCCGGAGGCGCTGATACAGATCAAACGTTTTGCTCTGAAATCCAACCATGCCCATCACAACTAAGGCCTCCCTGATTCACCATGAATACAGAACAACGCAACCTCGAAGACATCATTGATACCTGGCGCATGGCGGTGAAGAAATCCATTCGGCAGATGTGTATCGAAGAGTTGAATGCTCTCTGGGAAAGCCTCTTTGCGGACCATGCTCACCCATGGAGCGAGCCCTTTCGTCAGTTTATCGACGAGAATGCCGACAGCACGTTTTACCATGCTACGACCAATAACCGAAATCATGTCATTTACTGCCGGGCCAAAGAAATGGGTATTTGGTTCGTTCCAGGAATCAGCATCGGCCTCATGCAGCCAGAGGTGCTGTACGAGATGAAGGACATTGTCGATGGATTCCCGTTGCCGACGAAGAAAGAGCCTGGGGAGCGCTTCCTTGGCTCCTTTGTAGAGAATCAAAGGTGTCCGCGGAGCGAGGCACGTTCCGGGCTGCTGTGGGGTTTATCGCGCCGCGGATGACGTGACCCAATCTGAACCCACACGCAACGACCTGAAAGCAATGAGTGATTCCTCTGCTAGCGGACTTTACGGCTCGGATTCATCCCTGCTTGGTCCCGTGGCGGCAAAGCTCCTGAACTTGGGAGTCCTCAAGTGGGTGATTGCGATAACTGTATCGCTCGGCGCCATCCTGGAAGTCATCGACACTGTGATCGTGAATGTTGCGCTTCCCAATCTCCGCGGCAATTTGGGAGCAACACTTTCCGAGGCCGGCTGGGTTTCGACCAGCTATGCCTGCGCCAACGTAGTCATAATCCCGCTCTCCGCATGGCTGGGATATCGCTTTGGGAAGAAGACTTATTTTATCTTTTCGCTAGTTAGCTTTACACTCGCTTCACTCCTTTGCGGCGTCTCGGTAAACCTGGGTATGTTGATCCTCGCCCGCATCCTGCAAGGGGTCGCCGGCGGAGGTCTGCTCGCAAAGGCCCAATCGCTCATCTTTGAGACTTTCCCCGCGAAGGAGAAGCCCATGGCCCAGGCACTGTTCGGCCTCGGCGTAATCGGCGGCCCCGCGATTGGACCGGTGCTTGGCGGCTGGCTCACGGACAATATGGGATGGCGCTGGATTTTTTTCATTAACCTGCCGATCGGGATCGTTGCCTCTCTATTGTGTCTTCTGTTTCTCCCAAGGGATGACAAAGCGAAGCTGAATCCCTCAGACACGGTGGATTGGAGCGGTATTGGCCTGCTGGCGGTGGGGCTGGCTTCCTTTCAAATCATGTTGGAACAGGGACAGGAGGACGACTGGTTTTCGTCGCATTTCATCACCGCCATGGCTGTCACATGCGTGATTGGCATGAGCTTGTTCGTCCGCCACGAACTGGGGACGAAGCATCCTGCCGTTGAGTTGCGTGTATTAAGGTATCCTTCGATGATAGGCGGAAGCATTTACTCGGCAATCCTGGGGATGGGAATCTATGGAATCACTTTTGCCATCCCGGTGTTCGTGCAGGATTACCTCCACTACACCGCGCTCCAAAGCGGTCTAATTCTTGTGCCGGGGGCAATTGCCTCGGCCGTAGCTATGATTTTCTACGGAAAGGTGGCCCACCTTCTGCCCGGGCGCGTCGTTATCTGCGCGGGCGCCCTATTCATCGCGGGCACTGGCATCTCTTTGATGAGTTTGAATCCCGATACCGGCGTTGACCAACTCTTTTGGCCTCTTGTGTTCCGCGGACTGGGCTCAGTGTTGATCTTTATGCCGTTGAGCATAGCAACCCTCGGTCCGCTAGCCAAAAAGGATATCGCGGCGGGATCGGGCTTTTTCAGCCTTACGCGTCAACTGGGCAGCAGTATCGGGATTGCATCCATTACCACGATGCTTGCGCGGAAGGAGGCGTCACATCGCGCGGTACTAGTGGGATACATCTCCGCATACCGCCAACCTATGGTGGATCGGATGCAAATGCTGACGGGCAATTTTACCGCCCATGGAGGCGATCCGGTGCTCGGCCATCGCAATGCGCTTGAACTCGTGGACCGTATTGTCAACGCACAGGCGGCGCTGCTGTCATACAGCGACATATTCTTCTACGTGGCAGCGCTCTTCGTCCTGTCCCTGCCGCTTGTGTTGTTACTCGGCGGCAAGGCCGATGCCGACGCGGAAGAGGCCGCGAGCACAGCCCATTAACAATAGAAATTAACTCATCTTTACACGTTCACTATGTCCAATACACACAGTTCCATTACATCCGACGGGAACGGGAGTTCGCGCGGAAGCGATTCACCGGGGGATTTTGATTTTTTTGTCGAGTCCGAGACCACTGTCGAGAGTCCGCGCGCTATCGATCCTCCACCAGAGCCGGAAAGTTCTGCCGCCGCTGGCCCGGTTTCAACTCCAGCCAAGGTTGTCGCAAAGCAAAAGCGCGGCCCACTCTTCCGGCTGGTCGTTTTCATTCTGATCATTGCGAGCGGCCTATGGCTCGTGAATTTCACATATCGCGCGCTGGTATTCGAGGAAACAGACGATGCCTATATCAATGGCCACGTTCACGAGGTAAGTTCCAGGCTTGCCGGATCGGTGACAGAAGTTCTTGTGGAGGAAAACGAAGTCGTGAAAGCAGGCCAGGTGCTGCTGCGCCTCGATCCGCTGGAATTCGAGATCGCCCTCCAAAGGGCAAAGGCGGCGCTGGCGCAGGAGGAAGCCGGTGCGCAACAGGCCCAGGCGGCGCTGGCGCAGGCAAAAGCACAGGACATGCAGGCACAGGCTCAGGAAGCTTCCTCGGAGGCTCAAGTGCAGCAGATTGAGGCACAACTCGAACTGGCGAAGGTGAATTTTGGCCGGAATCAGCGTCTCTTTCAAAGTGACGTTCGCGCAATCTCAAAGGCCGACGTGGACACTACCCAAAGCACGGCTCAGGCGACCATCGCCGCCCTGGCTGGCGCCAAGGCAGATGTAATTGCTGCTCAGGCGCGTACGCAAGCCAGCCAAGCCGCTGTAGAATCGGCGCAGGCTGAGATCGCCAGTGCAAGTGCAAAGGTCGAGGCGGAGCGCGCGGATGTGCGCGATGCTGAACGCGAGCTTTCCTATGTCGATATCAAGGCGCCGTCCGATGGCCGCATCGGCAATAAGAATGTGGAAGTTGGCAACCGCGTGCAGGTCGGCGAGGCACTGTTCGCGGAGGTGGATAAGGACTGCTGGATCACCGCGAATTTCAAGGAGACGCAGCTCACAAGGATGTACAGCGGACAATCCGTCGAAATTACCGTGGATTCAATTGGCAGCCACATATTCACTGGGGCTGTGGACAGTCTTGCGCCGGCGTCGGGCGCGCAGTTTGCGCTGCTGCCGCCAGATAATGCCACCGGCAATTTCACCAAGGTGGTGCAACGCATTCCGGTAAAGATTGTATTCGACGCCGATTCCATCCGGGGCTTCGAGGACAAACTGCGTCCGGGTCTTTCCACCGTTGTCAGTGTAAGGGTCCAATGAGAACATTTACACGACGCGTATCGGGGGTACCGGCATCGCTTATCAGCATAGGCATTGCAGCCCTTGTTTCAAACCACCCCTTGACAGCCGCCGACGACTCCCAAGTTGTGAATTCCACCAACCCGACCATCGCGACGCCTTCGAGATTCAAGGAGGATAACGCGCAGAATGGCACGACTGTGACGCGTTCATCCTTTTCCAGTGATGACGACACGTCATGGTGGCATATTTTTCACGATAGCGCCCTGGAAACGCTGGAGCTTGAGGCTCTCACGACAAACCAGGACCTGCGCCAAGCGATCGGGCGCGTGGTGGAGGCGCGGGCGCAAGCACGCGTGGCAGCCGCCAATTTTTTCCCGACATTGACCCTTCCGCTGCAAGCCACACGTCAGCGGACGACAAATACCGGACCGGTAATTGGTTCCCGCCTCGTCGGCAACGCCAGTGCCCTCACCGGGGCCTCGTTCGCTTCTTCGGCTGTGTTCGATGCCCAGGCACTCAGTGCCACGTATAATGACTTCGACGCTGACCTTTCGCTGAGTTATGAAGTCGATGTTTTTGGCCGCATCCGGCATACTTATGGCGAGGCTGCCGCCAACGCCCGCGCCTCGGCTGTGGACCGGCAGGCCATCCAACTGAGCCTTACGTCGCAAGTGGCCGCCAATTACTTCTCCTTGCGCGCGCTCGATTCCGAGGTGGCCATTCTCCAGCGCACGGCCCGTCTGCGCGCCGATGCCGTGCAGATTCAACAGGAACGGGTAAAATCCGGCAACGCGAGTGATATGGATCTTTCCCGCGCCCAACTTGAACTGGCAAACACGGAGGCCGACCTCTCCGATGCCATCCAGCGGCGAGCGGAATCCGAGAATGACCTGGCAGTTCTCTGCGGCCAGCCCGCAAGCGATTTCCATATCGCACCGAAACCGCTGGATGAGATTCACCCGCCGGCGCTTCCCGCCGCAATTCCAGCGGAATTATTGACCCAGCGTCCCGACTTGATCGAAGCGCGACTCCGTTTCATGGCCAGCAACGAAGGCGTTGGCGCCGCGCGCGCTGAACTTTTTCCAACATTCAACATTGCAGCGAATTATGGTTACGAAAGCGCCGAATTTGGACAACTCCTCGAAAATCAAAGCCGCGAATGGTCGATCACCGGCGGAGTGAGCATTCCAATCTTCGAAGGCGGCCGGAATACGGCAAATCTCAAGGCCGCTCGCGCGCAACGTGACGAAGCCCTTGCCGCCTACGAGCAAACTGCCCTGACTGCATTCGCGGAAGCCGAGAATGCCTTGAGCGCCCTGCGCGAGCGAGCCACGGAGGCAGCAGCCCGCGCGCGCGCAACAGAAAGCGCCGGCCGAGTGCTGGACGCCTCGCAGGAGAGCTACCAGGAGGGGGCGATCGACTATTTCGAAGTAATCGACGCACAACGTGAGCTGCTCAACGCCCAGGTGTCTCAGGTCCAGACGCTGAACATACGTTTCGCTGCCACCATCGATCTTATCCGGGCGATGGGAGGCTGCTACGGCGGCGCGGCTGATCAGTCGACCACTTTTTCGAACCGCCGCTGATTTTTTAATTACACCCAAAAACCGGCCTGCGCCTATGAAACCAGAAAATCAATGAAAGCAAACGCAAGAGGCAATCATGAATACAATGGATATCCTGATATTTTCAGCGAGAAACTCAGCCGCTGACATGTGCACGAAATTGCCCGCGGAAATCTTCGCGACGCTGCTGGCGGCAAACAACCAAATGCTTAAAGCTGCCATTATCGAGAACGGCGGCGAACTGGTAATTCATTCCGAATCCTTCTATAAAATGTTTCAAGACCCCCTGCACGTGGCCGCTGCGGCTGGCGATGGAGGCTGCGTAAAGCTTTCCCTGGTTACGAAGAATATCCTTGATGATTCAAACTGCGCATTAGTGCCACTGTAGTGGTCCGCCATCGGCATGTATGTAGTGCCATTCCGACCCAGATATTGCTCCGGCTTCTGCTTGGACAATCTTGGCGCGGACGCGGCAGGCTGCAGAACTCATTCAAATGAGGTTTTCTCAATTTTTAAGGGCATCATGAGGGCAGAGCGGGCGTAGCGGCGCTTGCGGATTTGCAGTACGCCCACCTGTTCGCAGATTCCACTCAGAACCGCGTCGTTTCGAGCTTCTCCATGAATTCGTGCAGCCGTCCGGCCCGCCGGGCAGGGAAGAGGTTCTGCACGGGCACCTTGAGCGTCTCTGCCAAATAGAGCAGCTTCTTATCATCGACGAAAACGGTGCGATTTTCGATTTTTGAAACTCCGCCGCGACTGATGTCGAAGCCTGCAAGTTGGAGTTTCACAGCGAAGGCGGATTGGAACCAGCCTCGGGCGCAGCGAAATCGGCGCACTTGAGGGCCTATGTTGTTCTTGAAACGCATGGCGTGCTATTCGAGTGAGTTGGATTGGGATTTCCGTCGCACTCCATCCCGGCGCAGTTGCTCCGCGAGAGGCGCGACGCGAGTGCTCTACACCCGGCTTTTGCAAGGCCCACTGCGCCTAAAACCATGATCTAAGGAAACGTGTCACCGAACATCGGGTTTCCGCTTTTGGACTGCTCGCGCGTCGCCTCGTCTTGTATGACATCCCAATGCTCCGCCAATAGTCCGTTCTCGATGCGAACGATATCGGCGACGATCCAGTTGACGGGTGGGCCAAAGCCGGAGAATCGCCCATGCAATATGACGAAATCGCCGTCGGCGACGATCAACCCCGGTTCATACTTCAGCGTGGGCGGAATACTCTTAATGAGATTAAATAGACCCTCGCGACCAGATTCGATGTGCGCGCTGTGCTGGATGTAGCTGTCCGACCAGAAGCGTGCGGCCGCATCGTAGTCGCGTTTGTTGAAGAGCGTGTCGAAGGCTTCCAGAACGAGGGCCTTGTTCTGCTCCGGCATTGTCTTATTAGTCATAATATGTTCGTTGAGGTTTCACTGGGCTCCGATTCGAGGGCCGGGTAGTCGACGTAACCTTTTGGTCCGGAAGCATAGACCGTCTGCCAGTCGAGATCGGCAAGCGGCCCCCCGCTGGCGAAGCGCTCCGGCAAGTCCGGGTTGGCAATGTAAGGACGACCAAACGCGATGGAGTCAGCTAATCCCGCCTTTATCAGGTGGTTTCCACGTTTTCGAGTCATCTCTACATTCGCGATGAGGTGTCCGTGAAAGAGAGGCCGAAAGTGCTGGAACATGCCATCGCCGGCCAGGCGCTCGAGTGGGCTTCCCGTGAAGTCTGCGGTTGCTCCCATGAGCAACAGGTGCGCGAGATTATAGTCATTCAGCCTTGTTATCACGTACTCCATGTCGGGGAGAGTGTCAGCATTGGCGGCGAAGGGTCCCGATATCTTCGCCGAACCGGCATCGCTCCCGTCGCGTGGCCTGTAACCTGGCGTTGAACTCGGTATGTTCATTGGACCAATCTTTATACCAACTCGTCCCGGCTCCACGTGTTCGAGGACGGTTTCAGTGATTTCGAACAGGAAGCGGGCTCGGTTTACAGTGGAGCCGCCATACTCGTCTTTGCGAAGATTCGTTGCGCTGTTCAGGAATTGAGCAATGAGGTAGAGGTAGTTGGCCTGGATCTGTACGCCATCGAACCCTGCTTCCATGGCGTTCTTTGCTGCAATTCCAAAATCAACCACGGTCCGGCGGATATCATCTTTACTCATCGGGCGAGGAGCTACGGTGGGCTTCCGTCCCGCAGGGGTAACGCTCTCTTGCCCCGGATTCACATTGGATGCGGACATCGGGAGAGCCCCATCGAAGAAGTCGGGATGGGACATCGCGCCGGTGTGCCAGAGCTGCGCGTACATCAAGCCACCCTTATTGTGAACGGCATCGGTCACGCCACGCCATCCCCGAACCTGCCCGGCGCTCCAAAGACCAGGAGTGTCAGCCCACCCATAAGCATTGGGACTGATCTCGGCGCATTCGCCGATGATGAGACCAGCGGAGGCGCGTTGAGCGTAGTATTCGGCATGCAGTTCGGTGGGCGCACGGCCGGGGTTGGCCGCGCGCATGCGGGTCAGCGGGGCCATAACCATCCTGTTCGGCAACTCCAATTTGCCCATACGAACGGGAGTGAAAAGGGGCCGGGAAGTCAGATGGTCCATGTTTCCAGTCAGATATTCCGCCTCTATCGAGCGGCTTGAAGGGTCAGGCTGGCGGCTGCGCCATCATGTCGTTGAACTCCGTGACGAAGGCTCCCTCTGCGGGTCCAACGTTGTTGCGAAGCGGCGTGGCCCGCTCGACCAACACCTCTTCCGAGGCAGATTCGAGAACCTTGATCGTTTCGTCGATAAACTCGGCCAGTGGCATCGCCCGTGGCTCGTTATTGCTGTTGAGCAGGTCGGTTTGCACCCACGGCGGCGCGATTTCCAATACGCTCACCGAGCTGCCGCGAAGCTTGTACCGAAGCGACAGGCTGTAGGAGTGCATCGCTGCCTTGGTGGACGAATAAATGGCCGCCATCGCCAGCGGCACGAATCCGAGGACAGACGAAAGGTTGATCACCGCCGCCGATTCCTGATTCTTCAGGTGTTCGACCAACGCCGCGGTCATGCGGATCGGTCCCAGCAGATTTGTGGTTACAGTCGCCACGGCCACGTCGTCGTCGATCCCACCCGAGACATCGTCGAGGTGCATGATCCCCGCGTTATTGATCAAAACGTTCAGCTTTGGGTACTTTGCCACCAGGTCCCGGGCGACCGCCGCAATGCTGGCAGGGTTGGCGACATCCAGTTCGACCGATTCCACGCCCGGATTTGCCTGGATTGTCTCGGCAAGGTTCTTCTTCCGCCGCCCCGAGATAATCACCTTGTTGCCCAGCTTATGAAGCGCCTCCGCGAGACCACGACCGATACCCGAACCGCCGCCAGTGACGAAAATTGTATTACCAGTAAGTTTCATTTGCTCATTTCCGATTGAAGTTGCGATCAGGCGTTCATGCCGCCATCGACTGTCAGGTTCGCACCGGTGATGTAAGATGCTTCCGGACCGGCGACGAAGGCCACCATCGCGGCGATTTCGTCAACATGCCCGTAGCGCTTGAGTGCTGTGGCGGCCTTTTGGGGCACCGCCCAATCGCCTGTGGCGGGATTCAATTCCGTGTCGATCGGACCAGGCTGCACGTTGTTGACAGTGATGCCCCGGCTCCCGATTTCCCGGGCCAGCGCCTGGGTGAACATCTTAACGGCTCCTTTCGTGCCCGCGTAAGGCACCAGCCCTGGCGCCGCGACACGCTCACCCACGGCCGAACCGATCATGATGATGCGGCCACCGTCCTTCAAATGCTTCAGTGCCGCCTGTGTCGCGACGAATACGCCGCGGATATTGATGTCGAGCACGCGATCAATCTCCTCCAGGGTCGTCTCCTCGAACGGCTTCGGAATGGCCGTGCCCGCATTGTTCACCAGAATATCCAGTTGGCCAAAGGTCGCGGCGGCCGTATCGACCGCGGTCTTGACGGCGGCCGCATCGGCGGCATCCGCCCGAATGGCAATTGCCTTTCTGCCATAGCGTTCAATCTCCCGCACGACTGAGGCGGCGGCGTCAGCTCCCTTGGCGTAAGTAATCGCCACGCTTGCCCCGTCGGCTGCGAGCCTCCTGGCAATCGCCGCTCCAATTCCCCGCGAACCACCAGTAACGACTGCGACCTTGCCCGCCAATTTTTGTCCATTGTTACTACTCATATGTTTTCTCCCTTTTTGTTTTTCTATCTTTTGTTCTCTCTTTGCTTTGTGTTGTGTTGCCGCCGCCATCAACGGGTATTACCATCAAAGCCTGTCAGATTGTGAGGACGACCCTGCCGAAGGGGCGACCCTCGATCAAGTAGCGCAGAGCGTCAGCCGCCTCGGTCAGTGGGAAGGTCTTGGCGACGATCGGTTTGATGGCGCCGGATTTAAGTAATGAAACAATAACATTCCAGGCATCAGTAACGGCCGCCTGCGGCTGAGCGAACATGTTGAGCCCCAGGATCCTGGCCTGCGGCACAATGAGGTTTATCACGTCAATGGTTGTGTTACGGCTTGCGGAGTATCCCAGAGTTGTGAGGCTTCCTTCCAATGCAAGCGCTCCGAGCGCCTCGCTCAGGACTTCACCACCGATTCCGTCGATGACAATGTCCGCCCCGTATCCGCCCGTGATACGACGCACGCCGTCAGCCAACTTCTCCAGGGAGGTATCGATTACTTCATTGAATCCGAGCGCCTTCGCCTGCTCGGCTTTCGCATGACTGGTCGTGCTAGACATGGCGTGTTTTGCGCCCAAAGCGCGCGCCAATTGCGTCACTGCATTGCCTATCGATCCTCCGATGGCCGGCGCCAGGACAGTCTTGCCTGCCCGAAAGCCGGCCCGGGTAAGACCCACCTGCGCCGTCAGATACGCGACCGGCATACCTGCGGCGCTCACGTCATCTACACCGTCAGGGATCAGGCAAAGGTCTTTCTTCCGTACGGCAACCCATTCACTGTAGGTTCCATCTTCAAAAGCGCCATAGGCGCCGAAGAACATTACGCGTGAGCCGGCGGGAAAGTCCGTTCCCCCTCCCTCCTCCACCACGCCCGCTCCTTCGTTGCCCAGGACTAACGGCGCCTTCGAGCCGTGAAATTTGCCGGAGAGAATCGTATGGTCCAGCGGCGTGACGCCAGCCGCGGTGATTCGCACCAGTGCTTTCCCGTCTGTTACCACTGGTTTCGGAAGATCGACAAGCTTCAACTCCGTATAACCATTAAATTGTTCGGCCCTCATCGCACGCATATGTTTTTTCCTTTCTGTGTCTCCCGTGAGTGTTTGTTAGCCCTAAAGCTTGGAACCACCATCTACCGGGAGGATAACCCCGGTTATCCATCGGGCCTTTTCGGATGCCAGGAACGCAATAACATCGGCTACGTCGTCGGCTTGTCCGATGCGTTTGAGCGCCTGCATACCCAAGGTCAATTGCTGCCCCGCGTCCGTCTTGGCAAAGTGCGACATATCAGTCGCGATGACGCCCGGAGCCACCGCATTAACGCGAATCCCCCGAGGTCCCAGGGCGAACGCCCAATGTTTGACCAGCGTGTCCAAGGCGCCTTTTGTAGCCGCGTAAGCAGGAAGTGAGGGAGCGCCAGCTTGCCCGGGGCTGCCGGGCACAAACTTCGCGCCCAGCGAGGAGACGAGGACGACGCTGGAATCCACGCCCAAAACCGGCAGCAACTGCTGAACGAGGAAGAATGGACTGCGGACATTGGTCGCAAACAGTCTGTCGAAGTCCTCGACAGTGTGATCTTCCATTGCGCCGGCTTTGGATATGCCGGCGTTCAGAACAAGGATATCCAAACGCTCTCCAACGATGGCTCGAACCTCGCGAGCCAGTTGGAGCGGGCCATTAGGAGTTCCCAGATCGGCCTGAAGGGTCTCCGCCTGGCCGCCGCCGGCGCGGATTTCATCGACGACTGATCCGGCCTCCGGCGCGGAGCTGCCGTAGTGGACAAGAACTCGCGCGCCTTCCCTGCCGAGCGCCAGAGCCGTCGCGCGCCCAATGCCGCGCGATGCTCCGGTTACGAGAGCGATTTTTTGAGATGACGTATGCATAATGGCGTCAGCCTGGACACCCCCCAGTTGGAATTTCGGGCTTTATGAACTGTTCGGTTCAAAATAGGCGCGCGGATGCTTTTCGCAACAATTATTTTACCCTGCCGCTTCAATCTGCGATATTCAGACATCCGTAACGTGGGCAGACCGAAAAAATTCACTCGAGCGAGCCTCCTGAAGAAGGCGGCGCCGGTTTTTTGGAAACATGGATTTGCAGACACCGGTGTTCAGGCGCTGGAAAGGGCCACTGGCGTCAACAAGTCAGGCATCTACTCGGAGTTCAAAGGCAAGGAGGATCTCTATCTCGCGTGCCTGAAATATTACATCGAGAATCGCCACGGCAAAGAGCTGTTGACCAGGGAACCGCTCGGATGGGCAAATGTGGAGCGCTTTCTGCAAGTTGTGCGGGATTGCCCTGATGGACAGACTGGTTGCTTTGCGATCAATTCAATGCGCGAGCTTGCGGTTGTACCGCCCGAAGCGCAGGAGATGGTGGCAATGAGTTTGGGGCATCTGAAGCGATTGCTCGCAAAAAAC
>Ga0206866_1052_pt1 | contig 25616 bp, 18 predicted proteins | sample Alteio_BWOrgCont_40_FD_152626 | JGI IMG/M metagenome (GOLD analysis project Ga0206866, IMG submission 152626) | Enriched cells from forest soil in Barre Woods Harvard Forest LTER site, Petersham, Massachusetts, United States -... | ecosystem: Environmental > Terrestrial > Soil > Temperate forest >... | reverse complement strand
AAATGCGTACGTTGCGCGAGGGAGATTTGGGCATCGCCGCCGAGCCGGGCCTGTGGGGCCAGGCGCTGGCGAACCTGCGCGAGCGCGGCTTCGCCGGCCAGGACATAGCAGCGCGGCTGCACGACATTCGTATCGAGCCGGTGCTGACTGCGCACCCGACCGAGGCGAAGCGGCTCTCCGTGCTCGATCAACACCGGGCGATTTACCAACTCGTCCAGGAGCGGGACCGGGCGTCGCTCACTCCGACCGACGCGATCCGGCTGAACTCGCAGGTCAAGGCCGCGCTCGAGCGCCTCTGGCGCACGGGAGAAATTCTGCTGACCAAACCGGAGATCACCGACGAGCGCCGCAACGTCCTCTATTATTTGCGCGACGTTTTCCCATCGGTGCTGCCGCGGCTCGAGACGCGGCTGCGCTCAGCGTGGGAGTCGGCGGGGTTCGATCCGGCGCTCATCGACGATCCCGCGCACGCGCCGCGCATCCGCTTCGGGACATGGGTGGGCGGCGACCGCGACGGGCATCCGGGCGTAACCCCTGAAGTCACGGCGGAGACGCTCGAACGGTTGCGGGTGAACGCGCTCATCGTCCTGCATCGCGCGCTGACGAAACTGATGGAGACGCTCACGCTCTCCGGCTGGATGCAGCCGCTGCCCAAGGCGATGGCCGCGGCGCAGCAGGAGATGCTCGAGGCGCTCGGCGGCAAGAAACCATCGACGCTCCCGGCGCATTCCGACGAGCCATGGCGCGATTTCGTCGGGTTGATGATCGAGCGCCTGCCGGTGCACATGGCGCCGAATCAACTCGCCTCGCTGCGCGAGACGCCGGGGACCTACCTCCAGCCTTCGGAACTCGAGGCGCACCTGCGGCTTTTGCACGATTCGCTCGTCGAGATCGGCGCCGGGAGGTTGGCGGCGCTCGATGTGCGCCCGGTGCTGCGCGCGGTCGAGACGTTCGGCTTTCACCTCGCCGATCTCGATGTCCGGCAGAACAGCGCCTATCACGACAAGGCGATCGGCCAGTTGCTCAGCGCGGCCGGGCTGGATGGCGAGGACTTTGGCGACTGGCCGGAGAACGATCGGCTCAGTTTTCTCGAACGCGAATTGCGTTCGCCGCGTCCCTTCCTGCATGCGAACGCCTCGGCGGGGAAGGAGGCGGATTCGGTGGTGGGATGTTTTCGCGTGCTCGCGCGGCACATCGAGCGGTACGGCGCGGCGGGCATCGGCGCGCTGGTGGTGAGCATGACGCGGCGGCGCTCGGATTTGCTGGCCGTGTACATCCTCGCGCGCGAGGCCGGGCTTACGCGATTTTTGCCGGACGGCCTCACCTGCATGCTGCCGATCGTGCCGCTCTTCGAGACCATCTCGGACCTTGAACGCGCGCCGGGAATCCTGCGCGGCTTCCTCGATCACCCAGCCACGCACAGCAGCCTGCGTTTTCAGCAAGCGGGCGGCGAATTGATCCAGCAGGTGATGGTCGGCTACAGCGACAGCAACAAGGACGCCGGGATCATGGCCAGCCAATGGGCCGTACACGAGGGCCAGGCGCGGATCGCCGCCGCCGCGGACGAATCGGGCGTGAAGATCCGCTTTTTCCACGGACGCGGCGGAACAGTCAGCCGCGGCGCCGGCCCGACGAATCGCTTCCTCGAGGCGCTGCCGCCGGGATCGCTCTGCGGCGACATCCGGCTCACCGAGCAGGGAGAAAGCATCGCGCAGAAATATGGGATGCTCTCGACGGCGACGTACAACCTGGAGCTGCTGGTCGCGGGCGTGACGGCCGCCACGCTCTCTCCCGCAAGCGACGCCGAGGGCGAGGCGGCGCTGAAGGAAATCTGCCCGCCGATGGCCGAGGCTAGCCAGGCCGCGTACCGCAAGCTGCTCGAGGCGCCCGGGTTCATCGAATTCTACCGGCAAGCCACGCCTATCGACGCGCTCGAGCATGCGCGCATCGGTTCGCGCCCGTCGCGCCGCACGGGACAGGCGAGCCTGGCGGATTTGCGGGCGATCCCGTGGGTGTTCAGTTGGAATCAGGCGCGCTTTTACGTTCCGGGATGGTTCGGCGTCGGATCGGGGCTGCAACACCTGGCCGATCACGATGAGGCCGCGTTCCGCTCGCTGCGCGATAATCTTCGCTCGTCGCCCTTTCTGCATTACGTGGTGACGAATGTGGAATCGAGCATCGCCAGCACTGACCTGGACTTGATGCGCGCTTACGCCGGGCTGGTCGAGAACGAGGAAATTCGGAACCAGGTTTTCAATATGGTCTGGGAGGAATGGACGCGGACGCGGGCGATGTTGCAAGAGGTGCGCGGCCAGCCGACGGCCCAGCGCCGTCCGCGCATGCTCAAGACGCTGCAGCTTCGCGCAGAGGCGCTGCGGCTGCTGCACCACGACCAGATTCGCCTGCTGCGCGATTGGCGCACCGCCCGCAAGGAAGGACGCGACGCCGAAGCCGAGGCGATGCTGCCGGAGTTGTTTCTATCCGTGAACGCGATTGCGAGCGGGCTGAGGACGACGGGGTAGCGTTGAATAGCGCCTCGAGGAAGGCGGCTTGGCCTCCCCCCAACGGATCATATCGGGCACGGATAGTGCTTTCCCCGATCCCCTATGATCCCCAGCCCGCCTTTTCGCATTCTTCGGCCGATCCTCTTCTCCGCGGTTTTCATCCTCGTCGGGCTTGTCTCCGCTTCCGCCCAGAGCCTCGACATCTCCGGCTCCGCCCAGCCTTCCATCCAGACCACTTACTATCCTCCCGAGGAAGGCTTCCCCGCCACCTTGGAAATGACCAGCACCCTCGTCGTTCCCTCCGTCATCAACACCAACGGCGACTCCGGCTCTCTGAATCTCGACTATCAAGCCCCCGCCGGCGAGCAGTTCAACATCACTCCCGATTCCGCCGACGATGATCTCTATATTTCTGACTATTATGTCGCGAGCAACAATGTCGGCCTTTCCTTCAGCGGCACGGTCTCGGTCACCTTCACCGGCCTTGTCGGCACGGCTCCCACATTTGGCGACGGCGGCTCATACTTCGGCTACTCCTTCACTAATGAGGCTCTCGACCTCGACTTCAACGCCACCAACCTTTCCGATTTCTCATTCACCGGCGTCCAATTCTCCTTCCCCCTGAGCGGCGTCGGCGCCAACGTCAACCTCACGCAGGACGGCCCGGCCTGGATTCAAGTCTCTAACGACAGCTACACTGGCTCCGCTCCTCCGGGTAACCCCCAATTGATCTCCATCTCCCCCGTCCCCGAGCCTTCCGGCCTCGCCTTGCTCAGCCTCGGCGCCCTCTCCCTCCCATTCCTCCGCCGCCTAATCCGCCGCCAGCCACGCTGATTCCGGACGTGGCGCGCCGCCTTCGCCGTATGATTAAACGGCGCCGACTATCTCCTCGATCTTCGCGCCGGACATGCGGAGTTGCCGCAGGCTGAGCGATTCATGGCGCTTCGCGAGCCGCCGCCCTTCGGCGTCGCGGATCAGCGGGCAATGATACCAAGCCGGCGGGACGACGCCGAGCGCGCGATAGAGGAGCAACTGGCGAAACGTCGAGCGCAGCAGGTCCTCGCCGCGCACCACTTCGGTAATGCCCATCGCCGCGTCGTCCGCGACGACGGCGAGCTGGTACGATGGGATGTCATCCTTGCGCCAGACGATGAAATCGCCGAAGTCCCGGCCCGCGACGGCGCGCATTTCCCCCGCCCTGCCGTCGTGAAAACGAATCTCCTCGCCGTCCGGCGCGCGGAATCTCCAATTGACGCCCGCCGGCGCCGCGAAGTCGCGCGCCTCGGCCAGCCGATGCCGGCAGGTTCCCGGATACACCGGCTCATCGTCCAGCGGCTGCTCCTCGCCGTGCGGCGCCTCGAGCGCGTCGAGCACATCGCGGCGGGAGCAGGTGCAAGGATAGATCAATCCCGCATCGCGCAGCCGCCGCCACGCGGGGAGGTAATCGCGCTCGCTCTGCGAGTAGGGCGCGAACGGCCCGCCGGCGTCCGGCCCTTCCTGCCAATCGATGCCGAACCAGCGCAGGTCTTCAAAAATCGCCGCCCGGAATTCCGGCCTGCATCGCGCCGCGTCCAGGTCCTCGATTCGCAGCACGAGCGCGCCGCCCCGTGCGCGCAGCCATGCAGTCCGAAAAGTCATCGCGTGGCCGAGATGGAGATGGCCGGTCGGCGATGGCGCAATGCGTCCGCGGTAGATCGAGTTTCGGGGAACCATTGCGTGGAGATGCGCTTTCCACTAAAAGCCTGAGTCAGGAATGAGCAAGCGGCAAGACGGCCCTCCCCCGCTGCGCGACCGCCTGGCCGCGCTCGCGCGCTCGCTGACTTTGACGTGGCAGGAGCAGGCGATGGTCGCCGTGATCCTGCTCTCGATGCTCGTGGGCGCGCTGGTGATGCATTATCGGCGGGAGTATCGCATCCATCATCCGGTCGTGGCGTCGCCGACGCCGGCGCGGTCCGGCGGAGAATGAATGGGGCTCATGGATTGGGCGGAGCGTTTGCGGGCGGGAGCGTCCCCAAAATGGCGACGACCAGGATGATCAACGATGCGAGCGCGGCCTCAATCCAGACTTTGCGCGCGATGGCGGCCATCGCGCCCGGGGAGGATTCGAGACGCGGCTTGTGGATGAGCAAATTCCACGCGCCGAGAGCCAATGCGGCGGCGAAGAGCGCCAGCTTCACCATCAGCAGGCGACCGTAATCGCTGGACACGAGCGCGTGAAAGCTCCCGACCAGGAAAAGGGCGTTGACCGTTCCCGACGCAACCACGACGGCCACCGCCCCGAGACTTATCGCCGAGAAGCGCCTCACCGCCGCGCGCGCCTCCGGGATCGCGCCGGCTTTCATCCGGCGCCGCAGCAGCAGCGCAAATGGAAGCAGCCCGGCGGGCCACAGGCTGGCGGCAAGCAGATGCGTGACATCGGCGGCGAGCATCCAGGGGCGGCTCGCGTCGGCGCTCGCGCCGGCATGGCCCAGCCACGCGATCGAGCCGACGAGCGCCGCCGCGAGCGCCGCGCCCACCCACCAGCTCCAGCCGCGGCGGGCGAAGCAAAGCAGCAACGCTAGAATGACGCCTACGCCGCACCGGAACATCCACGCCTGGCCGGGGGGCGTTTGCGTGAGCACCAGTTGAAAGAGCGGCCAGTTCAGCGCCTCGATCAATCCGGACCCGTTCATTCCAGCCGCCGAGGCCCAGAACCAGAGGAATCCCGATCCCGCCGCGAGCGCGAGACACAAGCCCGCCATCCGCCGCGCCGCGCGCCCATCATCGAGCGCGGGCGGCTCGACGATCAGCCGCACGGCGAATATCGCGAGCAGCGCAAGGCACGAGCCGAAGTGCACGGCCCTCGACAGAATAAGGATTTCCTCCGTCAACATCCGGAGCTCCGCCCGCGCGCCAGCGTGTACTTGAACTTGCTCATGAACATGAACCCTCCCCTACGGGCTCACCGCGAACGTAAATGTCCCGTGCGTAACATGCGTATCCACCGCCGTAGCACGCCATGTGACGGTGTACCTCCCCGGTTTCAGCGCCGGCACGGAGACGATCAGCAACGCGCCATTGGCGGGGTCGAGCCGCTTGTCGCGCTTATCGATCTCGTTGCCCGCGGCATCGACCACCTTCACGTCGCTGAAAGGTAGGATCAGCTTTTCCGTGAACCAGATCTTCACCTCGGCTGGCGAAGCGTGAATGACGCTCCCGACGCGAGGATCGGCGTGATCGAGAAACGCGTGCGCATAGGCGCCGTCGAGTCCCGCCAGGCAGCAGAGCAATGCGAGAAGCAGCTTTTTCATTTCGCGCTTCCTCCCGGGTTGTTCTCGGCGAGATTCGGGCCGCCGCCAAAGAGCGGATGGCCGAAAATCTTCGGCCACATGTCATCGAAGAAGATATTCACGTTGACGATGAAGCCGACGTTCGGCCCGGTGTGACGGTTCATCGGGATCACCGCTTCGGCGCCCAATTGGAAATAACGGCTCTCGTATAGCACGCCGGGATCGATGTTCCCGGTGGCCGGGCCGCCGCCGCGATTCTGCGGATTGGTCATCGTGAATTCCACCAGCGGAATCATGTCGCGAAACGGATGCGGCATGCCGGTGTCCTTCACGTTTTCCTCGAGGTAGAGCAGGCTGTACTCGAGGGCCAGACCCACTTCGAGCGCGTTCGGATTCGCGGCCTCGGTGGGCAGGTCCTCGCCGACTTCGCCGGTAATGGCAAACGGCTTCAGCATCGGTACGGAGTCGGGCAGATCGCCCAGCCCTTTGCCGAAGAATACCGTCGGCGTGAAGGTGCTGAAGGAATTGGCGCCAATGGACCTGCCGCCGGTCCCGCCGATGTCCCAATCGCAGCCGATCGAGAAGATGAACTCATGATCGGCGTTCTGGATGAGTTCCAGCTTCGAGCCTAGGCTGAAGTTCTGCCAGCCGTTGGTGGATTCGCCAACCTTCGGATGCAGCAGGGTGAATACGTCGGAGAACTCGAGGTCCCAGCCGGGAAGAAGTTCCTTGTCGAATTCGCCGCCGATATCGATCTCCCGCGTCGTCGAGCCGCCGTCGGGCGGATTATGGAAGAGCGATACGGTGGGAATCGACAACTCGTCCACGGCGAACGGATCGTCGGTCTCAATGGTGGGAGGGAAGAACCTGTCTCCCTCGAAACCGTGTGCCATGACGGCCCGCGGATGGATAACGCCGCATAGAGCGGCCGCGGCAATTGCGCCGCGCACTGCAAATTTTTTCATGAATGGAGTTTGCTGAAATGAGTTGAGATGCGGCAGCGCGCGCCGGTAGGCGGGCGCGGGCCGCGGTTGATTGGATTTAGGGAAACGCGCGCTTGCGCGTCCCTCGAGGGCGTCATTTCACGCCACGCGCGGCGGAGGCACGATCGGCTCCGGCTGGAAGCCGCATCCCGCGGCCAAAAACGCGGGCCATGCAAAATCCCGCGCCAGCGGGGCCGGCAGCTCGGCGACTTTGACAAAATCCATGTCAATCTTGCCTGCCGCCTGGAACTCCTGCTTCTTGCCGCCCTGCTCTCCTCTGCTGATGGCTTTGCAAAGGGGGCACGGGTGCCGTCCGTCGAATGTCATCTCAATCGCCGATGACACGGCGGCCCCATGCGAATAATTAATCAGCATCCCCACCCAAGCCACCGTTTGCAACGCGAACCAATGCAGCCCTAAGGCGCCGCACAGGCTCAACACCGTGAGCCATTTCCCGGCAGCTTTGCATTTCTCCGGCACGGGAACCGGTCTTAGTCTCGGCGCCGGGCCGCGTCAATCCTTTGTTCAACCTGGAATTTCTACACGGAGAGGAGAAGGCGAGCTACGTGGACACGGGCTACACGGGAATAGAAAAGCGGGAGAAGCGGCAAAGAGGACGTGGTATGTGGCGCTCAAGCGTGGGGCTATCCGTGTAATCCGTGGTAAAAACTGGCGTGGAGAAGGATAGACCACGGATTACACGGATGGGCACGGATGAAAACATGGCCTTCGGCTTTTCATCAGCGCTTTCTTAGGATCGTCAGGTGGCAAATTGAACTTTTTGCGCAAATAATTCTCTCACCAATTCTATCGCCTTGTTTGGAACTGTAGGCTTGCCTTCGGATTCCCAAAAAGACCGTATTTTTTCTAGATGTTCTGGTGAAATTCTTACGCTGTTTCCGTCCGGGCAAAGCAGCATTAAAGATGTTTCTTTTCCCACCCCGGGAGCACTCTCGCTTTTGAATTTCGCCTCCAGAATCCGGTATATGGTCTCGCTTATTCGCGCGCAGGGATCGAATTCGCTCATGAGCGCCGCATTAGCTAGCTGCTCTCCACATCCGATTGCATAAAAACTTGCCATATCGTGTATATATTTGACGCCGGGATTGCTAATTGACGCCAAGCGAGGCGTTCCATTTTCCTGAAAACCAGCAAGCAATATATCCGTTTCCAGACTCGATGAACCAATTTGGGCCGCGATTCGCGTAAAATTCTCATCCCCAAACATTGCCCTCCCATCACGTAAAAATTGATCCCTCGTCAATCCGAATGGGCTCAATACTTCCCCTTCAATTTTATGTTTCAAGATATCCCTATAAGCGGAAGCAAAAGCGTCTGGAACCTCATCGGAGACCCATTTCTCCTCCGATCCCAAATTACCAGATGCCTTCACCAAAATTTCCTGGTTTGCGGAAGGGTCCCCAGAAAACATTTCTATCCATTTCCCAGAAGCGCCAAATTTCGCCACTTTCGAAACTCGACTCGTCATGGACATCGAATCGGTGCTCAGCATAAAATCGCTGACTGCGACGATTTTATTCTCTGAACGCGCGATTGCGGCTATACAGAGCGTCATACAAATTCCGTAATGTTCATGTTTTCAGAATCCCCCCGGAGCGGATCGAAATTCGGGGGAATTATGCGTTCGCCAAGACTCGTGGCAAGCCCCACTTCCCGGGTGGGGTGACTTTGTATACAACTTGCCATGGGACACTGCCCGGGACGGGCCCGGCTTGGCGCCCCCATCCCTTTCCCTTGCGCCGCGGCGGAATGAGCCGTTAGATTTCGCCCGTGCCCGCCCCTCTTGGCCAGCGTCATACCCGCCAGCGCGACGCCATCCTCAGCGCCATCGCCGAGGCGAAAGGTCCCGTCTCCATCCAGCAAATCCTCGCCCGGGCGCAGAGCGCGCTGGGCAGCCTCGGTATCGCGACCGTCTATCGGACGCTCAATCTCCTCCTCGAGTCTCAGCGCATCAAGACGGTCATCCTCCCGGACGGCCAGACCTGCTACGAACGCTCGGGGCTCGGCCATCACGACCATTTCCAATGCCGCCGCTGCAAGAACGTCTATGACCTGGAGGTCTGCCCGCTCCACCTCGCCAGCGGCACCATCATCCCGGGCGGGTACGTGGTCGAGGACCATGAAATGACGCTCTACGGCCTCTGCCCGGCCTGCCAGCCGGCGAAGCCGCCGGCCAGGGCGCGAAAGAAGCCGGCCCGCACGAAGCGAAGCCGTGACTGAGACCGGCGCCCGGCGGGCCGGAAATGGCCTTCCCATTTGACCGGCAGCCTCTAGCCTGATCGTTCGTTCCTCAATGAAAATCAGACGTGCATTGCTTTCGGTGTCGGATAAAACCGGCCTCGTCGAATTCGCCCGGGAATTATCGGCGATGGGAGTGGAAATCATCTCAACCGGCGGCACCGCCGCCCTGCTGAAAAAGGAAAAGGTCCCCTCGGTCGAGGTCTCCTCCTTCACCGGCTTTCCGGAAATCCTCGATGGCCGCGTGAAGACGCTGCATCCGAAAATCCACGGCGGCCTTCTCTACCTGCGCGGGAACAAGGCGCACGAAGCCGAGGCGGAGCAGAATGGCATTCGGCCGATCGACCTGGTGGTGGTGAACCTTTACCCCTTCGAGCAGACGGTGGCCAAGCCGGGCGTCACGCTCGAGGAGGCCATCGAGAACATCGACATCGGCGGCCCGTCGATGCTCCGGAGCGCGGCGAAAAATTACCGCTCGGTGACCGTGGTGGTCGATCCGGCGGATTACGCCGACGTGCTCGAGAATATCCGGGCGAACGACGGCGCAACGACCCTCAAGCTGCGGGAGCGCCTGGGGATCAAGGTCTTCGTGACCACCTCGAATTACGACTCCGCCATCGCCAATTATTTCAACCAGGAGCAGGAGACGACCTGCACCTTCTCGGTCACGCTCCCCATCGCCGCGCGCCTCCGCTACGGCGAGAACCCGCATCAGCAGGCGGCGCTGTACGGCGATTTCGACGAGCACTTCCAGAAGCTTCACGGCAAGGAACTCTCGTTCAACAACATCCTCGATATCAGCGCGGCGACGGAACTTATCGAGGAATTCTCCGAGCCAACGGTGGCCATCCTCAAGCACACCAACCCGTGCGGCGTCGCCTCCGATCCCGATCTGAAGGCGGCGTGGGACAAGGCGTTCGCGACCGACAAGCAAGCGCCCTTTGGCGGCATCATCATCTGCAATCGCACCCTCACCGAGGCGCTGGCCAAGGCGATCGGCGAGATATTCAGCGAGGTCATCATCGCGCCCGATTTCGAGCCCGAGGCCCGCGTGCTCCTGCAAAAAAAGAAGAACCTCCGACTCATGCGCAAGATCGAACCTCCTGCGCGCACGAGCGAGCCGCTGCCGGACATCCGCTCTGTGCTCGGCGGGTTGCTGGTCCAGGACCCGGACGCCGGGATGGGTGAACTCGAGAATCTCGAGGGAAAAGTGGTGACCAAACGCCCGCCGACCCTGGATGAGATGAAGGCGATGATCTTTGGCTGGCGCGTGGTGAAGCATGTGAAATCCAACGCCATCGTCTATGCCGCCAAGAATCGCACGCTCGGAATCGGCGCCGGCCAGATGTCGCGCATCGATGCCTCCCGCATTGCCATCTGGAAGGCCAAGGACGCCGGCCTTTCGCTGGCTGGCAGCGCGGTGGCCAGCGACGCTTTTTTCCCCTTTTCCGACGGGCTGATCGCCGCGGCCGAGGCGGGCGCGACCTGCGCCATCCAGCCGGGAGGCTCGGTGCGGGACAAGGAGGTCATCGCGACCGCGGACGAGCGCGGGCTGGCGATGGTCTTCACGGGCGTCCGCCATTTCCGCCATTGAGGTTGCCATGCCAAGGCTGGAACTCGGAGTCAACATCGACCACGTGGCCACCCTGCGTCAGGCGCGCTACGCGACCATGCCGGAGGGCCGCAATGTCGAGCCCGACCTGTCCGCGGCGGCGGCCGTGTGCGAGCGGGCGGGAGCCACGAGCATTACGATCCATCTGCGCGCGGACCGCCGGCACATTCAGGATCGCGACGTATTGCGCCTGCGCGAGAGCCTCATGACTAAAATGAATCTCGAGATGGGCAACACGCCGGAGATTCTCGCCATCGCGTTGCGCGTGCTGCCGGAGGATGTCTGCCTGGTGCCGGAAAACCGGCGCGAGGTGACGACCGAGGGCGGCCTTGACGCTTCGCGCAATTTCAAGCAGCTCGAGCCGACCGTGCGCCGGCTCCAGGCCGCGGGCATCCACGTGAGCCTCTTCATCGAGCCCGATCCCGAGCAGATCGAATCGGCCAGCCGGCTGAAGGCGGACGCCATCGAGCTGCACACGGGCGCATTCGCAAACGCGGAGGGCGAGGAACAGGAAGGGGAATTGCAGCGGCTGACCGGCGCGGCGCGATTCGCGCAGAATTTCGGCCTGCGCGTGAATGCGGGGCACGGCATCAACTACGTCAATGTCGCGCGCATCCTCGAGATTCCGCATTTGCGCGAGTTGAACATCGGGCACGCCATCGTCAGCCGCGCGCTCTTCACCGGTCTGGAAACGGCGGTGCGCGACATGGTCGCGGCGATCCGCAAATATCCCGGCAACGATGACCTCCTTTGACCTCGAGCCCCGGTCGCGCGTGCTCGGAATCGGCGTGGATATCGTCGAGACCGCGCGCATCGAGTCGTCGATCGAGCGATTCGGCGAGCGCTTCCTGAAGCGCGTCTTCACCGATGGCGAGCGGGAATATTGCTCGGCGATGGCCCATCCCGCGCGCCATTACGCCGCACGATTCGCCGCAAAGGAAGCCATCTCAAAGGCGTTCGGAACGGGCATCGGCGCGCAACTGGGCTGGCGCGACATCGAGGTCCAGCGAAAGGAGAGCGGAAAGCCCTTCATTGTCCTGCACGGCGCGGGCGCGCAACTGGCCGCCGCGCGCGGAATCCTCCAAACGCACGTAAGTCTCAGCCATTCCGATCATTACGCCGTAGCCAACGCCATCCTGATCGCGCGGGTGTAGCGGCGCCGGGCGGGACCCAGCAGAAATCACGCAAAGGCGCAAAGGGCAAAGCTCGCCAAACAGCGATGGACGAACTCGTCCTTTGGCGAGAACGCAAAGAGAGAAAAACATTTCAGCGCCTTCAATACCTCTTCACCTCAATCGGCGGCGCACCTGACTGGCGTCTCTCCAGTTGACCATGGCTCAAATCCAAATTCTGCCTTTGCGCCCTTCGCCCTTTGCGCCCTTGCGTGATTTCTCATTGTCTGGATCGAGCTTCCCAATCAAACGCGCTCCAATTACTGCACTGTCACACTCCCCATAAGCCGCAGGTCGCGCGACGACGCGCCGACCGTGATCGGATACTCCCCCTTCGCCACGCGCCAGCCATGTTCGCCCGTGTTCCAATAAGAAAACGCGCGCGGATCCAGAGTGACCGTGGCGTGGGCCGTCCCGCCGGCGGGGATGGTCAGCCGCGCGAAGCCCTTGAGCTGCCGCGGCGGCTCGATCACGCCGCTGAGCGGCGGAATGCCGACATATACCTGCGCGATCTCCGTACCGTCCATCTTGCCCGTGTTCGTCACGTCGAATTCAACCGTCAGGCTGGGCGCATCCGTCGAGAGAGTGCTGCTCGATAGCTTCAAGTTGCTATATGAGAAGGTGGTGTAGGAAAGCCCGAACCCAAACGGAAACAGCGGCTCAATATGCCGCGCGTCATACCAGCGATAGCCGACCAGCACCCCTTCGGAATATCGCGCGGTGATGCGCACCATCGAATACGGCAGCGGCGTAGCAGCCGGAGTCGGCGTGTCGGCGGGAACGGGCGTGGCTTTCGCCCGCGGCGTGGGATATGGCGCGAAGTCCTTCGGACTATAGACCCCGGAGGCAATGCCGGGGTATTGCTCGGGAGTGCCGGCGGGCGTGTCGGCGATCCGTTTCGGGAATGTTATCGGCAGCTTGCCGCATGGGTTGTAATCGCCCATCAGCACGGCGGCCACGGCGTTGCCATCCTCTTCGCCGGGATACCAGGCCTCGACAATCGCCGGGACCTTGTCCACCCACGGCATCAGGACCGGCCCGCCGCTCTTGACCACGACGATCGTGCGCGGATTCGCCGCCGCCACCGCCTCGACGAGCGCATCCTGGTTCATCTGGATCGGGGTCGGGCTCGGGCTGGCCTTGTTCTGGGCCTTCCGCGAGGCCGGCGGGATGCCGCGCTCGACGAGTTCCTTCGCAGTCCCGGAGAGCGAGATCGAGTTGTCCTTGCCCTCGGTCTGAATCTGGCCGACTTCCACAATCGCCACGTCCGCGGCGGCGGCGTCCGCGGCGGCGGTTTTCAAATTCGATCCGGAGTAAAGCGTCACGCTCACCGCCGGGCCTAGCCGCTTCTTGAATCCATCGAGCGGCGTGACGGTGTACGCCGGATTGACCTTCGAGCTCCCGCCGCCTCCCGTGGACACCCAGGCGGCGTAGGGGCCGATGAGAGCCACGGATTTCAGCGACGCTGCTTTCAGCGGCAGGATCGAATCCTCATTGCGCAGCAGCACCATCCCCTCCTCCGCCCATTGCCGGGCCAGGACGCCATCCGCCACGACCGGGATCGGCTTGCGAACGGGCGGATGATCCCAGATGCCGTATTCCATCATCGTGCGAAAGCGGCAGACCAGGTGCTCATCGATGACCGAGATGGGCACGACACCATTGAGCACCGCCGCCTTGAGCGATTCGCCAAAGTACCGCGCGTCAGGCATCTCGACGTCGAGCCCGTTCATCACGGAGGGCACGGTCGAGCGGACGGCGTGAAAGTCCGAAGTCACGAAACCCTTGAACCCCCACTCATCCCGCAGCACCTGCTTGAGCAGGAAGGCGTCTTCCGAGCAAAAGACGCCGTTGATCTTATTGTACGCGCTCATGACGGTCGCCACGTGCCCCTCCTTCACGGAGGCCTCGAACGCGGGGAAGTAAATCTCCCGCAGCGTCCGTTCGTCGATCAACTCATTGACCGTGTGCCGGTAGGCCTCCTGGTTGTTGGCGGCGAAGTGCTTGACGTTCGCCAGGATGCCCGCGCTCTGAATTCCCTCGATATTCGCCACCGCCAGCCGCCCGACCAGGTACGGGTCCTCGCCGTACGCCTCGAACGTCCGCCCGTTCTGCGGCACGCGGGCGATGTTCACGTCCGGCGACTCGAAGAAATTATTGCCCGCGTGCGCCGCCTCGCTCGCGGCCAGCGCGCCATATTGCCGGGATGCATCGAGGTCCCAGGTGGCCGCCAGGGAGATCGGCGCAGGCAGCGCCGTTGCCTTGCCGTCGTGACCGGGCCCCGCCGGTCCGAAGCCCGCCGGGCCGTTGGTCACCAGCAGATCGGGAATCCCCAGCCGCGGCACGCCGATCACGATGCGGAAGATCTTCTTCGTCTCGAAGCCGTGCATCTGGGAGATTTTTTCATCGAGGGTCATTTTCGCGACGACGGCCCGTGCGCGCGCGTCGTAATCGGGCGTCTGCGCCCGCGCGCCGAGCGGCAGCAGAGCGATAAAGAGAAGGCGGCAAATCCAGGGACGGGTAACGATAGGGGGGCGACTCATGGAGATAGCTTTAGGAGGGAATCGCCCGGGAGACAAGGGGCTTTGGCATTCGGCATTTACGGTGGTTTAACTTTTTACCCAGCCGCCCGTCCTTTCTGTCCTTTTCGTCCTTTAGGTCCATTTTCTACAACGGGCGGCCACAGTTTTATTCAATCAACCCCGGCGTTGAGCATTTTGGATTTACAGCGGCCCGCGCCGCAGGGTATTTCGGGGCCATTCCCCCAATTTCCCCCCTTTGGCCCCCCTCCAAAATAATTTACGTTGTATTTGCCTTGTATTCTCTCCGGGGATGTGAGATCGTTCTGTTACAAAAGCATCCCAGCCCATCTCGGGCTACGATCCTGTCCATGACGGGAGAGCCGCCCGGAACCCCCTCGATGCCATGACAACCCCCGAGAAATCAAACTGGCCGAAGCGCCGCAAAGGCTTCACCCTCATCGAGTTGCTGGTCGTGATAGGGATCATTGCCCTCATGGCCACGCTGGTCATCCCAGCCAGCGTGACGATGCTCAAAGGCACCGACCTCACCCAGGGCTCGAACAAGTTCGTCGATGAACTCGACCTGGCCAGGCAGACCGCCCTCTCGCAAAACCGCGAAGTCGAGGTCCGCCTCTACCAATATGCCGACCCGAACATGCCCGGCGAGTCCGTCGGCACAACTTCCAGTTGGAAATTCCGGGCGATCCAGCTCTTTGAGGTCGCCGACTCCGGCAGTTCGACGCCGGTGGACAAGGCGGCGACCCTGCCCGCCTCGGTCATCGTGGACAAGGGCGCGTCCGCGAACCAGAACACCACGCTCTCCTCGATCACCAGCCTGGCCCAGTCTTCGCCGACCATTCCCACGCTCTACCAGGCCCCGCAGACCTTCAACACTCCGCGCGCCGGCGTTAATTATAATTACGTCAGCTTTCACTTCGAGTCCGACGGCTCGACCGATCTCCCTCCCACCAGTTCCTGGTTCATCACCTTGCACAACATCAACGTCGGGGACGAACTCAGTAGTCCGCCGCAGAACTTTTTCACCATTCAAATCGACCCAACCGATGGACATGTCCGAACATATAACCCCTAACCGGCGGCGCAACGGCGGCTTCAATCTCATTGAAGTAACCGTGGCGATCGGCATCGTCGCCTTCGCCTTCGTGGCCATCCTCGGGCTGATCCCCATCGGGATGACCACCTTCCGCCAGGCGATGAACACCTCCGTCTGCTCGCAAATCGGCCAGCAGGTGATGAACGACGTGCAGGAGACGGATTGGAATGACTTGATGAGCACAACGGACGGCAATCCGAATGCCAACAATCCCACGCAGCCGTATCTCCTGCTCTACGCGCCGCCTGGCACGACCAATGGGCAGAAGGTGCGCTACTTCGATTACCAGGGCAATGAACTCGCCCCGAACGGCGGCTCGACGTCGCCGACCGGGACGCTCTATTGGGTCGAGACGCGAATTACTCCCAACGCATCGCTGCCGGTCTCCACGGGCACTTACAATAACAGCAACCTGGCGACCGTCACCATTCAAGTCATCGACAACCCGGGCAACGTCAGTCCCACCCCGGACAACGGCACAACCTCCCCAACCTATCTCTTGTGGAACGACGCCCGTTTCATTCCGTACACTTACACCGGCATAGTGGCGGCGACGACCACCGGCTCATGAAAACCGCTTTCCATACCCGCAAGGGCTTTACACTGGTCGAGATGCTGGTCTCGGTGGCGATCGTCGTCCTGCTGCTGACGATCATGCTGTCCATGATCACGGCGACCCGCAACACGTGGACATTTACGCGCAGCCGCATCGAGCAATTCCAGGACTCGCGCGAGGCGTTCGAGTCCATCACCCGCAGGCTCAGCCAGGCCACATTGAACACTTATTGGGACTATGTGTATGCCAACGGCACGAACAACGCGCCCACCGGCTACGAGCGGCAGTCGGAGCTGCGATTCGTGAGCGGCGCATCGAGCCAGTTGCTCCAGAATACGAATAACGGCGCTTTGGATTTCCCCACTCACTCGGTGTTCTTCCAGGCGCCGCTCGGCTTCGTAACGAGCGGCACTTATTCGCAGCTCAAGGGGCTTCTCAACACCTGGGGTTACTTCGTTCAATTTGGCAGCGACGCGAGTCTTCGTCCGCCGTTCATCAACAGCATGACCAATGGGAACCAGCAGTCGACGAACCAGCCGGCTCTGCGCTATCGCTTTCGCCTCATGGAATTGATGCAGCCGTCGGAATCGCTCACCGTCTATAAATATACAAACGGCGAAACCGTCTATTCGGGCGGCGGCATCAGCAATACCTACAACGGACAGAGCTGGTACATTAACCCGCTGAATTTCGCCCTCTCCGCCCAACAGAGTCAGAATGGCCAGGGAACCGGCACGGATCCGGCGTACACGCGCGTGCTGGCGGAGAACATCGTCGCGCTCATTATCCTGCCCAAGCTGGCGCCGGACCAAATTGCTTCTTTAAACCAGAATGGCGCAAGCTCACAGGTCACCGACACGTCGCTCGTTTCTCCGAACAATCCGGATCATTATCTTTATGATTCCAGCAACGGCACCATCGGCGGCGGGAACGACATGGGGCAGAACATCACCATACCCTACCTGGACCCGCTGAATCAGCTTCCGCCCGTGGTCCAGGTCACGCTGGTGGCGGTTGATGAACCGACTTACAGCCGGTTTCAGAAAACGCAGACTGACCCGACCGCAATGCCGACCTCTCTCGGCTTGACCAACCTCTTCCAAAACGCCGGCACGTCGAGCGCCGTCACCACTGGTCAAAGTTACACCTCGGACCTCAACACCCTCGAGACGACTCTCCAGAACCACAGTATCAATTACCGCGTCTATTCCACCAACGTCAGCATCAAAGACGCAAAGTGGAGCGCGGTCCAATCCCACTAATCGTCACCCCCCCATGAAACCGAACTTCTTCCGCCGCTGGCGGGCCGCGCTGCGCGGCAAGTCGGACGGCGGCGAACAGCACCTTCCCAAAAGCCGCAGCCGGCGCGGCATTGCGCTGGTGCTGGTCCTCGCCTTCCTGGTATTGATCACCGTATTCGTCATCGCCTTCTTCTCGAGCGTGACAACGGAGAACTCCGACGCGAGCAGCTACGCCTCGCAAAGCAACGCCAAGCAACTCGCTGACACCACGGTGAGCGTGGTGACCGGCGCGATCCGCGCGGCCACCTCGGGCGTTTCCTCCGACGGAGCCGTCGTGGCCTGGGCCTCCCAGCCGGGCATGATCCGGACTTACGACGACAAGGGCAACCCCGTCGCCGATTATAAGTTGTACTCGTCGGATAACATGGTGCTGAACTTCCAGGGACCGAACGCGCAATCACAGCCATACATACCCGAGGACGACGCCAACACCTCGGTCACCGACCCGGAGATCACGCAGAATTGGGCGAGCGAGCCGGCGCTGTTTACGGACCTGAACTCTCCGATCGCAGACGGCACGGACGTCGTCTATCCGATCATCGATGGACACAACCTGAAGCAGCCGCCGCAACCGAACGTTTTTTACGACGGGCAACCAGTTACAGATGTGACTTATGTTACGGGAACAGGCCCCGACATCCAGGGATTCGGAGTCGTCACCCAGGACACCACCGGCGGTAAGATTGGTCAGGTGATCTCGGGAAAATCGGTCGCGCTGGGCAATGGATCCTCCGGCCCCAACCCAGTGCCGATGCCGGTAAAATGGATTTACGTATTGAAGAACGGCGGCCTGATCTCGCCGGACGTGACCAGCGGCACCATCGCGACCTTCGCAAATACGCCAGCCGCGCAGCAACCGACCCAGGCGAATCCAATCGTGGGACGCATTGCTTTCTGGACCGACGATGAAACGTGCAAGGTCAATGTCAACACCGCCTCAGAGGGAATTTACTGGGACGAACCATATACCTCCTCCTCGACTGACGTGAACTATGCCGCCGGAGTTCCCATTGCTGGGGAGTTTCAGCGGACGCCCGGACATCCCGCGACAACCTGTCTGAGTCCGGTCCTCGGGTCTCTGCTTCCACGTCCGGCATCGGTAAGCCCGGGTAACTATAATCAGCTCGGGCAGTACTACCTGATGAATCCACGGACCAATAACGGCGGCACGGACGGCGGAACCGCGGTTGCCACCTCCGGCGGCACCAATAACATCCTGCCGATCAACCTGCAGAACAATCGTCTCTACGCCACCGCCGACGAGATTATGTTTCAACCCGGGATATCGGGGACCGGATCAAGACTCATTGACGCCCCGACTTCCACAATCTCCGGGGGGGCAAGTTCGAACCAACTTCGTGCGAGCTTGCTCCAGGAGACCAAGTTTTTCCTCACCGCCCAGAGCCGCGCTCCCGACCTAAATCTCTTCGGCTTGCCTCGTGTTTCGCTCTGGCCTCTCCAGCAGCAAGCCAATCTCCGAAACCCGGAAGACGGCCTGATCGCCTTTTGCACGACCACGGGCACTGAAATAACGACCTCCGGCACGGGCTGGCCTTATTATTTCCAGCGCGGCCAATGTTATGCGACAGGACAAAACGGGACTAATAACCCAGTCTCAGGCATACCAACCAGCCAAAGCGGCACAAGCGATTGGTCGGCCCCCTCGATGGCGCGAAACGTGACGCTCTTTCAGTATTTACAGAAACTCACCGCCACCCCGATGCCCGGCTTTGGCGGAACTTTCGGCGCCGCCAGTACCGGTAAGTACAGTCGGTCGATGGGCAATGGCGTGTCCGAAATGAACCAGATATTGGTCGAAATGATGGATTATATCCGCACTGCGATTAATACCCACAACGAAAGAGGCGGCGGGGCCAACAACACCACCTATGATTGGGCCATCTCGAATAAATACGACGGACAGAACTCGGTCGCGCCGCTGGTAATCACTCCCCCCGGCACTAGTGGCACTGGCACCGCCAGGGGCATGGGAGCCGAGTACACGGTTTCGGAGGCGAATATTACCTTCGTAGGCGATTCGAGCACCTCGATGAGAGCGGCTTTCTCCGTGGGATTGTTCACTCCCTGGGCTCAGCCGCCCGGAATGACGCCTTTAATGGCAATGGTTGTCACCGGTCTCAACACGTTCTCTGTCAACAACGGTCAATCTCTGCAGATGCCAACGAGCGGCACCAATGTATTCGGGACTCAACACTATAACGTACAGCAAACCTTTGCCGGAAATGAAGAATTTATGGTCCCCGTCAATACAAGTCAGGGCCAGGCCCAGAGCAGCGGCGCCGCGAAGTCTTGGGGAACGACGGACCCGATAAATTCCTACCCGTTTTTCTCCCAAAAAGAGGTGCCGATGTCCAGCAGCAGCCCGACATTCAGCTTCTCGGGCGGTACGATTACAATTTATCTCTATCCAGGTTACGTTTATCCTATCGCCGGTTCGCCCCTTCAGACAATCCAGATAACCTTTCCAGCGGCTTCATTCCCGAATCCAAAATCCGGCGGCACAGCCCTCACCTCACGCTCAACTGGAAACACCGATAAATCCTTCATTGACGTAAACAATGACGTTTCGCGGAGCATGCAGATTGATCCCAACGGCCCAAGTCACGGCGACCTTCGGCTAGTGGCCGGCCTAAACTTTGTCCCGGCGTCCTTTTTCACAACAAGCCAAGTGATGGGCGCCTCCGGATACCAAAACCCTAGTGCGATGATCGTCAATTCTTTACGAACACGCGATTATCCGCTCACGAGTCAGTCAATAATTCAGACTTCGAACTCGCCAATATTGGTGAAAGGTCTGCTGCCGGTGGGAGCGCCAGGCACCGGCGGGAACCCGGCTAATCCCCCTACCGTCGACGCGCCCGTAGGGCTTACCTACGCTTCGATGGGCGGCCCAAACTCGGGGTTGGCCGGGGATTGGGACAATGGCCCGGGTAACCATGCCGACGGTCCGCTCATTAATCGGATCGGATGGGGCAATAATGCGAACCCTTCCAGCTATTATGATGGAGGGTTCTTCGGAGGCAGCGGTAACAACGCTAGTGGCACGGAGTTTTCAGCAAATCGGCAGGTGGCCTCGGCAATCGTATTTGGCGACTTGCCGACTGGCATCGATCAGCCTGCGGCGAATCAATTGATCGATAACAACGAAGAGCCTTGGCAGAGTCTCCTATTCTGTCCAAACCCGGCCGCGACTGGCTTAAATCCGGCGAACAACAGCCTTACGGGCGGTCACCCGGGCTTTGGCACGACGAGTTCCGGGATGAATATGCCTCCATATAACAAGCCTCCGGACGATTTGCTTCTTGATCTTTTCACGATGCCCGTTGTCGAGCCCTACGCTATCAGCGAACCGTTCTCCACCGCGGGCAAGATCAACATGAACTATCAAATCGTGCCATTTACTTACATCGTGAGGAATACTGGCATCGACGCCGTGATGAAGGCCGTCGATGTAACGGCTGAAGCCACTAACTTGACGCTCTACAAGTTCGACATCACGCCAAAGACCGGCAGCGGGATCGCCAATATTACTAATCAAACCCGCTTCGACATTGATGTTGACAACGACGCCGGCTGCACCTTAACCGGCTTTCAGCAGCGCTTCGACCAGAATGACATCTTCCGTTCCCCTTCGGAAATTTGCGGCATCTATCTGGTGCCAAACAAATCCGAGGTTCAGGCCGCCGGTGATTCGACTGCGAGTCTGGCCTATACTACCATGAATAGCTGGTGGAATAGCTACCAGTTAACCGGCAAGAACGCACGCGAGGCGCCTTACGCGGCCATTTATCCGCGGCTGACGACCAAATCAAACGACTACCGCGTCCACTACCGCGTGCAGGTGCTCAAGCAAGTCGCCGCTGGCCGCGGCAATTGGGCGACCTGGAACGAAGGCCAGGACCAGATCCTCGGCGAGTATCGCGGATCCACGCTGATCGAGCGCTACATCGATCCCGCCGATCCCAATTTGTCGAACCCCAATGTCGATTTCGCGACTCAATTCATCAGCAACGGTCCCCAAGCCGGCAACAACCTCGACGCATTTTACAAATTCCGAATTCTGGACGAAAGGAAGTTCTAACAAAAAAAATCCAAAAAACCGAGTAACGTATGACCCCGGCATCCGTCATTGAGTTATATGCAAGTGAGAATCGATCGAATATTGAAATCAGTCTTCCGCCGCGGCGCCGGCGGCGCGCCGCAGCCAGAGGCAGGCGGCAGGCGGGGCATTGCGCTGGTGTTGGTGCTTGCGTTCCTGGTGCTCATCACCGTCTTCGTCATCGCCTTCTTCTCGAGCGTGACGACCGAGAACTCGGACGCGAGCAGCTACGCCGCCCAGACCAGCGTCAAACAGCTCGCTGACACAGCCGTCAATATTGTAATCGGCACGATCCGCACCGCCACCACGGGCACGGCCCCGAACGGCGGCCCCACGGCCTGGGCGTCGCAGCCCGGCATGATCCGCACCTATGATAACACCGGCAACCCGGCGGCGGATTACAAGCTCTACTCGTCGGATGCAATGGTGCTCAACGCCAACGGCGGCTCGATCACTTACTCGCCTAATGCGATTTCGACGCCGGGCGGCGATATGGACCCGAATTGGGGCCAGAAACCGGCATTCTTCACCGATCTGAATTCGCCTGTCGCCACCGGCACCTCGGTTGTTTTTCCCATCATCGACGGCCACAATTTGCAGCAATCCACCATTCCATATGACGGACAACCGGTCCCGGCCGTGACCTATGAGACCACGACGACCGGCTCGGCCGACATCGAGGGATTTGGGATCGTTACCCAGGATACGACCGGCGGCAATGTGGGCTCCGCCCCCACGGCCAGTTCCCCGACTGTGGCTCTGGACGGCCCAAACGGTCTCACCTCGGGGAAGAACCCCGTGCCAATGCCGGCGAAGTGGATTTACGTCCTCAAGGACGGCGGCCTGATCACGCCCGATTACGCTACAAGCGGATCGATAGCCACATTCACCACCACGCCGGCCAATGAGCAGCCCACCCAGGCAAACCCGATCGTCGGCCGCATCGCCTTCTGGACCGACGACGAGACCTGCAAGGTGAATATCAACACGGCGTCCGAAGGCACCTACTGGGATGAGCCATATACCTCCACGCCGGAAGATGTGAATTTCGCCAACTCGATTCCGCTATCCACCGAGTATCAACGCATTCCCGGCCATCCTGCCACCACTTGCTTGAGCCCCATCCTCGGCTCGCTCCTTCCCCGGCCAACTCTGGCGGTATCTCCGAACCAATACCCAGCGTTCACGGGCAATTACAATCAGCTTGGTCAATATTACTTGCTGAATCCTCGGACCAATAACGGAGGCACCGACGGGGGCACGATCGTCGCCGCCAGCTCGACAACCAATCTTATATCGCCCATCCTGCAGGATAACCGCCTCTACAACTCGGCGGACGAACTCATGTTTCAGCCGTCCCTCACCGGGACGGTGAGAACGCTCAATGCCCCCTCCTATGCCGGCGCGGGCGCCACCCTCAACACGAGCCTGCTCGAGCAAACCAAGTTTTTCCTCACCGCGTCGAGCCGCGCTCCGGACCTGAACCTATTCGGCCGGCCCCGCATTAGTCTCTGGCCATTGCAGGTCAGTACGAATCTGCGAAATGCAAAGGATAACCTGCTCGCGTTTTGCACGACTACGGGCTCGGGAGCGACGGCGGCGCAATATTACTTCCAGCAATACAACGCCTTCAGTTCTGCGAACGGCAATTTTAACCAGACTCCCAGCAGCCAGAGCACCTCGATGGATTGGACAAACATCTCCCGAAATCAAAGCCTCTTTGGTTACCTGCAGGAGTTGGCGTCAACCAATATCCCCGGCTTTGGAGGAAACTTCTTCAACAAGTACGTCACGCGGGCCACTCAACCCAAGCCAACGGGTCTCAATCAGATTTTAGTCGAGATGATGGATTATATTCGCTCCGGAATAAACATTCACAATGAATACGGGCCCACGATTTATGACTACGCCATCTCCGAGGCAACGTCAGGTTACATGAGCGGCCAGAATGCGGTGTCGCCGCTGGTGTTCCCTTCCACGTCCGGGACCCTGCGTGGCGTGGGCAACCTCTACACTGTCTGCGAGGTGACAATCAACTTCTTTGCCAACGCGACGGCGAGCGGTTCCGGTACGCCGGTCTACGCGTATCTTAGCATGGGATTCTTTAACCCTTGGAATCGCCCCCCGGCCGTGACTCCGGACATGGGCATGACAGTCAGCGGATTGACCAACTGGAAGATCACGAATGATTCGGGGATGAGCAATTACGTCTCGCTGAATTTCCCAGCGGACGGCCAGGTCAATGTTTTCGGGACCCGCCAGTTCAACGAACAGCAAAGCTTTTCCGCCGGTTATGAATTCTCTTATCCAACCAATTACGGGGGCGCTCCTGGTCAGACCGGCCCGGGAGGAGCCAAAACGCTCAGTCAGGGCAACGGATTAACGAATTACCCATATTATTCCGTGTCGCCAATCGCTGTATCCGGAAACTCGTTCATGTTCTCCGGCGGTACGTGCACGATCTCGCTTTACGACGGTTACGACACCCCGATGACTTCTTCAAACCCTCCAGTACAGAATATCACGGTGGTTTTCCCGAAAGGCGGCCCGTGGCCCGTGCCAACCTTTTCCACTGCGCTTTCGGGACGGACTCAAGGCAACAACCAATCGCTCGGTTTTTACGCAAGCGGCGATGTCTCGCGCAGCATGCAGGTCTATGTCCCGAACGAAGGGACCTCGGGCGGCTCAGGCGGCGGCGATCTGCGATTGCTGTCGCTTCTCGACAATGTCCCTTCCTCGTTCTTTATGCCGTCCATCGACGGCGGGGCCGGCTCCTATGCGAGTTCGACGCCCGTCGTTGTAAGCCTGCGGCAGCGGGACACTACATTCATTACCAAAGGTCCCGCAGGCGAAATCAACGGTCTGTTCAACGGCGTCACCACGCCGCTTCTAGTCTCCGGCGCGAACCCGGGGACGCCCGGAGACCCTCCCAAGACAGGTGATATCATTACCGTTCCGGCAGCGCCCCTGGGTCTGACCGCCGCAGTGATGACCAACGGCACGGAGGGAGACTGGGATAGTGGACCTGGCCAGCAGAATGACGGACCATTTCTCAATCGAATCCTCGGTTGGAGTGACAGCGCCGATACGAATTCTCCTTACAGCGGCGGGTTCTTTGGAGGAAACGGCTTTGATCCGACGCCAAATCAATTCACCCCCAGCCGCCAGGTGGCCTCGGCGATGATTTTCGGGGACCTGCCGACCGGCATAAATCAAACGAACCCGGCCGCGTCGCTCCCATGGCAGACCCTGCTGTTCTGTCCAAACCCCGCCGCGGGCGGGTTGACTCCCCAGTCGAATAGACTAAGCAGTGGGAGCGGTCATCCCGGCTTTGGCACGACGAGCACCGGGCTCAACATGCCGCCCTATACAACCCCGCCCGACCATCTCTTCCTCGATCTCTTTACGATGCCGGTTGTGGAGCCCTACGCCATCAGCGATCGCTTCTCCACGGCAGGACGGATCAACATGAATTATGAAATCGAGCCGTTTACTTACATCGTCAGGAATACCGGCATCGACGCCGTGATGAAGTCCGTTCAAATGACGGCGATTCCTACGACCATGAACAACTATAAGTACGACATGACGAAGACCGCCGACGCGCCCGGCACCGCCACTCCTACTTCGCAAACTCGATTCGACATCAACGTCGATGGCCAGAACGGAACGCTGACCGGCTTCCAACAACGCTTCGATCAGAGCGATATCTTCCGGTCGCCCTCGGAAATCTGCAACATCTTCCTCGTACCGAACGCCCAGGAGGTCGCCAATTCGGGAGGCGGAGGATCGACGCCCGCCTACAACAGCATGAATACCTGGTGGAATAACTACCAATTGACCGGCAAGAACGCCCGCGAGGCTCCCTACGCAGCCATCTATCCGCGCCTCACAACCAAGTCGAACTCCTTCCGCGTCCACTACCGCGTCCAGACGCTCAAGCAAGTCGCCTCCGGCCGCTCGACCTGGGCCAGTTGGAACGAAGGCCAGGACCAGGTGCTGGGCGAGTATCGCGGCTCCCAACTCATCGAGCGCTACATCGACCCGAACGATCCCAACATCCCCGACTACGCGCCCGCCGCAAACCCAGCGATCCAGCTCAACCCGCCGACCCTGAACACCTCAATCGCGAACCTGGAGCAGTATTACAAATTCCACATCATCGACGAGCGGCAATTCCCTTGATTCCCGCTTCGATGCCGCC
>Ga0206866_1051_pt1 | contig 25746 bp, 24 predicted proteins | sample Alteio_BWOrgCont_40_FD_152626 | JGI IMG/M metagenome (GOLD analysis project Ga0206866, IMG submission 152626) | Enriched cells from forest soil in Barre Woods Harvard Forest LTER site, Petersham, Massachusetts, United States -... | ecosystem: Environmental > Terrestrial > Soil > Temperate forest >... | reverse complement strand
CACCGAAACTGCCATCTTGACCGTGCCTTTTCGCTACTCCCTCGCCGACGCCTTGGCCGCATGAACGTAGCCGACCGACCAACAAAGGGTTTGGTAGATTCCCAAACTAGGCTTGACCTGCCGCCAGGGATAGATTATAGATTCTTGTCAACTCTGGGTAACGTCAGATTGGGTGATGAGGAATCTGCTTCGTCCGGCCTATGAAGCGAAAAACCCCGATAGCCTTATCCACGATTGATCCACAAATATTTGCCGACTTCACCGCTGCGGTACGCCGCCGCAACTCGGGCGTACGTCGAAGACCTGACGCCCCGGACAGGTACGCGGATTACCCAATGACTATTCCCCAATGGCTCTTTTGAGGTCAAAAATGAAATTTGCAACCGAGGCAGCTCTCGTCACCACATTAGCTGCGGGTCAAATTTGTGCTGCACAGTGCAGCCAACCCACGCCAGGCGCCAGACAAGCGGTTTCGATTGAAGCGCACCGTGTACAGAGGAAAGTCAAGCTAGGGTCTTCGGTGCTGCTGAAAGTCCGGATGACGAACGTGTCCCGCCATGATATTTCCGTTTGGATGGAGAACGGAAGTAGTGAAAACCAGTACGAAGTTGACGTGCGCGGCCAAAAAGGGAAACTATCGGCAGATACTGAATACAGGGAAACGCGAAACGGCCACGTGCATCTGGAAGTATTGAGATTGCAAGACCTGATAGATAGCGGCTCCTGTGTAACCCTTGGAAGGGGAAAAAGTATCGTACAGCAGGTAGACGTCGGCAAGTTGTATCTCTTCGACACCTCCGGAAAATACTTCATCCGAGTCCGGAGGCCCGACCCAGAAAGTGCCGGGATGGTCAAATCGAATCTGGTCAGCGTCACTATCACCGCGAGCGAATGACCTCGTTCACATTGAGCCTCCATCGTTCAGTCCCTGGGGTGACTCCTTGCCGGCTAGCACTTCAATTAGGTTCTGGCGAATAAGCTGGGGCGTAATAGCCTGTTTTCGCGTAGACGCTAAGGGGCGGAAGTCCTTTGGGAGGCCGAAGTTTGATTTTGATTTTACGCCACCGCGCATTCTGAGTTCTGTTACTCGGGTGATAGCCAAGAATATATTGGTTGCGTAGCTCGGTGCCAATTTTGGTTGCGATGTCCGGAAGTTCGTTTACGTTATCTAAGAAGAAAGTACGACCCCCTGTAGGTTCCGTCATCTCTGAAAGCAAGCTCGGTCCATAGAGTTCTTCCTCAGTTCTACCTCGATAGGGCAGCGGATCAACTATGCCAATCGCGTAAAGTTGAGTATCTGCTTCCCGAACAAGTCGCTTAATATCCGATTGCGAATACCGGCTGTGATTGTCGCCACCGTCGGAGATGATCAAGAGAGCGCGCTTCCCAAAGTGAGCGCTTCTCATCTGAGATAGTCCGAGAAAAATCGCGTCGAGCAGAGCCGTCGAGCCTCGAGCTGATAATGCCAACAGCTGACTCTGGAGGTCCTGCACGCTGTTCGTGAATGAACTCAGCAGCCCGGCGTGGTCATTGAAGCCGACGAGAAAGAATTCATCGTCTGGGTTCGAAGTCTTAAAGAACTGGAGGATCGCTTCTTTAGCTTTTGCGACCTTGTTTGACATGCTTCCGCTCAAGTCGAGAACGATGCCCACGGAGACCGGAACGTCCTCGCTAGAGAAGTTCACTATCTCTTGTTCAACGTTGTCCTCAAATACGCGGAAATTGTCAGACTCTAGACCTGAGACCTGCCGACTGTAAGGATCCATTACCGTAACGGTGACGAGCGCAAGATTTACATCGAGGTGAATGGGTTTGCTCGAGAGCGGCAGTTTGCCCTGCGAGGCAGAGTTCGTATCACTCGCAGTCTGGGATTGAGCGAGTAGACTGCAAGAAAATGCAATCAGAACGCAACTGAGGCAGAAAACGGTGAGCAGTGCAGATGATGTGCGTAGCGCAGTAAGGCGTTTATTCAATGCTCCCCCTTGGCTCGCGGCCCATTGTTTTTCGTTAGGCACTATCTTCAAACCGCGGACTCTTCGCTGTCGCAGAGACACATAAACTCGGCTATGTAACAAGAGAGCGGCAGCGAGCTAGGCCCGAGCCTTTCGCCTCGGCGGTCGCTGGCTCGTGCGCCGTTTTGCGAAGCAATTCACGCAACCTCTTGTGAAGCCCTACACAGGTAGCTCTTGGAAGCTTCAACCGGTGCCCGGTTTCGGGCCTTCGAGCAGGTTCGTTTAAGGAGGAAGTTGTCGGCTTGTGTGACTCCGGTCCTTACGCGTGCTGCATCGAGGCCAACATCTTCCCGGATGAATGGTCTCCAAGTGCAGATCAAAGGCGCATTTCCTGGTGTGGTGTTGTCCACGTGCGAGCTCGCCATTTTCATTGGTGAGGCTCACTGGCTTTGTTGAATTGCGCTCAATTGGGGTTTGGCGCTCTGCCACAAGATTTGTGAATCGGGCGAACTGTTGGGGTAAAACTTCAGTGATTCGCGATTCGTCGGTAGAAGGACGACATCGACGCGGCGGTTGTACGCAAGCCAAGTCGCTCGGAAATTCTGGACGCGGGTTTCGGGCGGTCGTTCTGGATTTTGCGTTTGCAGCTCGATAACTGTGCTCTTCTCAAGCTGCTTGTCGTCGCCAAACGCGGAAGCGTCGACCTTATCTTCAGCAATTCCCTGATAGACAAGGAATTCCTTGACGCGCTGAACACGGCGCTCCGACAAGCTTTGGTTGTAGCTGTTCGCACCGCGTTTGTCCGCGTATGCCGAAAGTGTCAGCTTCGCGCCGGGGTCGTATTCCAGATACTTTGTAAAACCGGCGGCGAGGGTTGTCAGAGCCTCCCGCTGACTCTTGAGCAGTCCGCTTGATGGATCGGCTTTGGTCGGGTACTCGGTTGGGAAGTAGACGCTCTTGAGAAGGACCTCGGGAATCGGTTCAATTGAACCCGTGATGCGCACGGAAGCGGTTTTCGTTTCTGCACCGCCGCAGGCATTAGTGGCCGTCAAGGTGTATTTAACGGTTTCATCCACTGGCCCGTCCGACGTTTGCGTCGGAATCATTGGTACAGACTTGCTTCCGCGTGTTTCGATCGAACCAAGCGGCACGAGAGACGCCTGGTCTGCGTTGGAACTCGACCAACTCAGCGTAGCGTCACCCGACTCGATAACCTTGTCTCCGATTTTCCGGTAGCGGACTTCTGCCGGTGTGGCATTAAGTGACGATTGCACCGCGGTGTTCACGTCAACAGTGGCGGTGGACTTCGTCATCCCGCCAGGGCCTGTGGCAGTAAACTCGTAAGCGGTCGTCTGCTTCGGTGAAATGGTTTTATCACCGGAGACGGGTACCGGACTCATTCCACTGATATCAGCGTCGATCGTTTCGGCCGAGGTCCATTTCAAAAGACTCGGTTGACCGCAATCGATCCTAGAAGGACTCGCGGAAATCTCGCTGCTCACCGGTGCGACGGCCACCGTGGTACTCGCAGTGCCTGCGCTAAAGCGGTGTAAAGATTTAAGCTCGTTGCCTCGCGGCCAATCTTTGACTTTTTGGCTCCCGTTAGAAATGTTTACGATAACTCGTTGGTTCGCGGCGACGGAAATCGTTCCTGACCACACCTCTTGCCCTCGCCTTGTGACGGTTACTTTATGATTTCCAGGAGGGACTACCAGTTCCTGGTGCCAACCGATGTCATTATTGAACTCATCGATGTGGCCCACGAAATAGTTCGCCGTTTTTCCGTTGAGGAGAACCGCATGATCACCGGCATCTCCCAGGCTCAGAGCGCCCAATTCAAGCTGGATGCGCCCAAACGGACCGGACACATCACCACCGGACGGCTCAAGGTTGACCTTTACAATCGTGGGTTTACCCGAGTCCAGTGCTACATCCTGTTGAAAAAACTTGAAGCCGTAGTTCGCCACGATCAAATTATGGGTTCCGAGAGGAAGTTTCACGGTTCGATTGCCCGGACCAATTGCTCTGCCATCCACAAAGGTATAAGCCTCGTCGGGGTAGACGTATACCTTCAGTTTCTGGGTCTCTTGTGCATTCGCCAGGACCGCGAATGCTGCCGCGAAGAGCACCGCACAATGGAGTTTGACAACGGCGAGTCTCATCGGAGCTCCTTCGATCACCACATCTCGTGATCATTGCAGGTGCACGATAGCCGCTCCGTTTTGTTAGAAAAACTGGCAAAAATAACAGACTTTCTCGGAGACGATCTCGGAAAAAATTCCATTTACGGTGCATTGCGTGACCGTATTCATGCGGGCAAAACCTCGTTTGAAGGATTGGCTTCGCGTAAATGGAATAAGGAAGGCTGACCAACTTTGCCAGCGTCGATACGTTCAAGGGAGTGTGAATTGTTAGCTGGTTTGGGTGTGGACCTCAAAACTAGTTGCGGAAGCTTTCGATGACATTTGTTTGTATTGTGCGGAATGAATTCCGACGCTCTGACAGGAGGCCGTCTAAACGACCGCCCAAAAAAACAGGAGATTGCCGACCAGGACCCCAGCCCCGTCCTGGCAGCAATCTCCTTTCCGTGCAAGGATGGATTCAGCTTAGAACCTATATACAAAACCCGCTGTATAACGGAAGCTGTTCTGGTTGTTGGTGTTGGTCAATGGATTGGTATAACGGGTCAGGACCCAATCCAGCTCGATCGGTCGAATGGAGAAATTGTGGTTAATGTGAACATCCAGACCACCACCGAAGGCCATGGTGAAGGGATGTTGAGTTCCAGTAGCGCTAATAGTTCCTCCGCCCGCAATGATCGCTTTGCTCAAATTGGCGTAGCCGTTTGAATTCGACCCGCCAAAGAGCAATTCACCAAAAGGTGTTATCCGACTAAGCGGGACCTTAACGACCGGCCCGAACAGATACGTAAACATATTGCCCTGGGAATTGAAGGTGCCGGCCGGAATAGTTCCCTTCGGCGTGGCGATCGGAGCATCGACGGTTGTTGTAAAACTCGTACTCCCATAGCCCATCAGCTCTCCCTTGATTCCCAAATAATGGTTGATGTTGAACGTAGCGCCTCCCCCTCCACCATTGAAGCTGCGGTTGTTTAAGTGGGGTAGCGTGGGGTTAAACCGTAGGTATGAATACTCTCCGAACAGTTCAACTCTTTGCGTCTCCTCTTGGGCGAATGCCACTGTACTAGACAGCAAAAGGGCAGCAAACATAATCGGATTTCTGAATCTCATCTATCTTTCTCCTCATTCAAGAATTTGCAGCGATGCCGAAACAAAGTGTTGCCTTATTTCTTCCATGCCGAGAATCAATGAAAATCGTTAACCGTCTTCGTTGGCCAAAATCGGGCCAATCCACCTCCTGTTGCGCCAATTCCTCGCAATGGGCGCGGTTAATCTCTGCGGCTTTATTGCTATCGGCAAATTGTGGGACCCGGGTGGAGGTGTTTTACAAGGGGGCTTGCATCCTCCTCAGGGGTTCTGCCTCGTCCCGGGTCCTCTCTTCCCCAGCGAGTTGCAGCATAAGATTGGGGTGAAGTCGAAGAAACTGTTAGAAGTGACAGACGAGTGTGTAGGTCGTATATCTCAGACAAGTCGCGAGCCCAAAGCGTTAAACGATCTATTGATACGCATGCCCGCGCCGGACAGCGTAGCTAATCCTATTTAGGAGCAGAGAAGTAGTGTCGACGCATGTCGGGGAGATCGGGCGGTGGCGCGGTTAGTTTATTGGCGCAAAGGCTGGTTCGGGAACCGGCAAAACTAGCTCAGAGATTGTTTTGACAGAGGCGGAGAAATAAATATTCGTCCCGCTACTGCTTCTCGAATCGCCACGACCAGGTCTGTCGCAACGCGAGGCTTGACGACATAACCGAAAGCCCCGGTCGCAAGCGATGCACGAACAAAGTCAGGATCCTCGTGAACTGTTAGGAAGACGATTCGCGCCGTGTTTCCGCATTTCTTTAGTCTTTGCGCAGCCTCGATGCCCGTGAGAAGCGGCATGGAAATGTCCAGTACCAAAACGTCGGGCTGCAGATCGGCAGCCGCATCGAGCAAGGACTCGCCATCACCTACCATCCCGATAACATCGAAACTCGTCCCAAGAAGGTTAGCAACAACGGCGAGCATGTCAGGGTGATCGTCCGCCAGGAGTATACGTACTCGGGCCAATGTCTTACCTTGTGACGACCCGCGGCCACCGGCCATCGAGCCGTCCCTATTTGTAGTGTGTTGTTTCTGTGAGCGTGAAAGCGACTGCGAAAATTGACAGCCAGTCGGTTCTACGGAACAACGATGCGGTTTTTCATGGCGAATTGGATGAGTTCCGCCGTGGTCTTCAGCTTCAGGTCTTCCATAATTCTATATTTGTGAAACGCAATGGTTCGAGTGGCCACGTTCAAAATATCGGCAGCTTCCTTCATTGACTTTCCTTCGGCCAAAAGTTGCACGACCTCTCGTTGGCGTGCTGTCAGCGAATAATGTTTCTTGCCTTCGGGATCCCTAATGAACGCTTCCTCCATGCCCTTCGCCATCTGGGGAGTTACATACGACTTTCCCCTAAGTGCGGCTTGAATGGCCTTAAACAATTCAGAAACCGCCGACTTCTTGAGCAAGTATCCCGAGGCGCCCATGCGGATCGCCTCCACTGCAAGATCAGGGTCCTCATTCATCGTCAAAAAAATAAGCTTGATTGTGGGGATGAGCTCTCTTATTCGCCGTCCTGCCTCAAGCCCATTTAGTAAAGGCATAGCTATATCGAGTACAACGACGTCGGGTCGAAGGGCCTGTGCAATATCCAGCAATGCATGGCCGTCGCTTACCGAAGCTACTACGTCGCAATGAGTTTCGAGAAGCTTACGGAATGCCTCTGTCAGGATTGTGTGGTCATCTGCCAGAATTACGCGCGGGAGCTTCCTGGGGTTAGCCATGCGGCACCTCGCGATCTTCTGTGGCGGCGATGTGTGACGCGGAGCCATTTTCTTCTGGAACGGAGCGATCAGGCAAAGGGACCTGGGCGCATACCTGCGTTCCGTGAAATGGCTCCGAAACTATGGAGAGTTGTCCCCCCACAAGGCGCAGACGTTCTCTCATACTCACTAATCCAAGTCCAGCTTTTTCCTGCACCTGCTCGGGATTAAAACCCAAGCCGGCGTCCGAAATACACAACCCGATCGTGTGGTTCTTACGTGACAGCTCCAAAGTGGCTTCCCGAGCTGAACTGTGTCGAACGACGTTGTTCAGGGCCTCCTGAGAAATACGATACAAACAGAGACTGATGTCGCTCGGCAGGGCTCTTGGTACGGCGCGATACGTAAAATGAATCTTGACCCCGGACTGCTCCGACATCTCATTGCAGAGACCGTGGAGAGCCACGACCAAGCCTAAGTTGTGGAGCTTTGATGGATGAAGTCGATGTGACAGATGATGGATATCCGAGGAAATCTCATTTGCAATTTTTTCGACATCGTTCAAGTGCTTCTTTGCCATATGGGATAGTTCCGATGGCTTTGTCCTCAATTGCTGCAGCCCGATCTCGAGCATTGCCATACGCTGGCTCAAGTTGTCATGCAGCTCCCGGGCAATGCGTGCGCGCTCTTCCTCTTGGGCGGCGATTAACTGGCCGCTTACTTCAACGACTGCGGCTTCAGCCGCCCGACGCTCTTCAATGTCGATACAACAGCCGATGTATCCAACAAAGCGACTACTTGTGTCGTAACGTGGTACTCCAAGGTTGAGGACCCAGCGATATTGACCGTCCGATCGGCGCAGGCGAAATTCTATCTTGAATTCAAGCCGGGCCTCAAAGTTATCTGAATAATCCAAAGCAAACTTCTCGCGATCTTTGGGATGGACACCTTCAAGCCATCCGCCTCTTTCCTCTTGTCCGACGGAGCGTCCAGTAAACTCAAGCCACCTCTTACTAAAATAGTTATACACTTTATTCCGGCCAGACATCCAGATCATCACTGGAGCCGCATCAGCGACGTCCCGAAACCGCGAATCACGGTCCCGCAGGTCCAGCGCCAGCCAGGTACGCTGAATCACGAGAGCTCCGACCACTACAATTTGAACTACGCATATTACGAGTGCGGCAATGAGGTACGGCTTCGGTAGCACCCAAAAGGGGAGCCCTACGAGAGCGCATTCCAACGTTGAGGTAGAACTCAGCCTTGCGCTCCACCGCTTGAGAAATCTCGCGATCAGACGCCTGGGATTTGCGTCCATACTCCGTGCTGCGAGGAACGCAACAATAGAAGGCGATGGTACCCAAGCTCTTTGGCAGGAGTTGCCCATAATATTGCTCTTTCGGGAGATCGAGTGCGAACGCTCAATCCCCTCTGCTGGGATACACGGCCGGATCCCAGCCAGACGAGCGACCCCTGTCGGTCTGGCAGAGTTTCTCGATCGCTGTGAAGTGTCTTCCGACTCTTCTCCACCGAGTGGCTAAGATAACTCTGAAAAGGCCCCCCGGTACTGTCAGTTCTGACAGTTCTCGCTGAATGGGGGGTGTCCTAATGTTTGCTCCTCAGCCGAATCGACGTGGTCTAGCGGGTTTACTTTTCTTCGATCAGATGGTTCGAAATGATTCGAGTGCTGGAGATTTCTGGGGGACCTCGTGCAAAACTGTGTCCAGTTGCGATTTCGTCTAACTCAGCGTATGACACTCGCCGCCGTTCTACTGACTCTCCTACCCTGTGTGTTTATGGCTTCTGGTTGTCTGAACAACTATGACGGTCACGGAATATCCAACGTCGCGGTAGCCGATGCCGGTCATCATCACGGCCTTCCCTCGGCAGGTGAGGGGTCGATCAACCAGGCAAAGCGCCTCGCGGATAAGCAAGAGAGCGAATTCAATCACCATTTGGCTGGTCTCTTCATCGTTGCGGCAGGCATGTTAATCCTTGGCCAAGAAAGGCTCGCTCGCCGATGGCCATCAGCTAAGTACGCGTGGCCGCTTTGCTTTCTCGTTGCGGGGGTCTTCGTTCTGTTGTTCAGCGATACTGAGATTTGGCCTTGGGGCACGCAGAGTCTGTACTACGCTCTAACTCACCATCCCGAAGACGTGCAACACAAGGCTTTTGCACTCATCCTCATACTTGTCGCTTGGTTTGAGATTCAAAACTTGCGTGGACAATGTAATCCTGCCTGGAGAGTTTGGGCTTTTCCTGCGCTCAGTCTGTTTGGGGCAATCCTGCTGCTTTTTCACTCCCACCAAACCGGAATGGACGGAGCGAATGCGATGGCGATCATGGAGCGCATTGAGTGGCAACACAGATGGTACGCCTCCATCGGATTTGGAATCGTCCTGACAAAGGGATTGTCTGAAACTCGCATCAAGTGCCGCCCGGTATTGCGCAATACTTGGCCGCTGCTTCTGATTGTTCTCGGAACCTTGCTCACGCTCTACACCGAGTGAGCTGAGGAGGATCTTATGTTCAGCTTAGTTAGCGGTAGGCGTGCGAAACCGCGATCCTATTGGATGGCACGGCGAATTGAGATCTGGTTCACGCCGGTACTGGCCGTCATGTTCGTAACGTTCCTGGCGCTAACCCCTCTGGCCTTTGAAAGGCGATCCGGCGAGACGCTATACGTATTCTCAATTTTCTCGGGGAGCTTATTCTTGGCGCTGGCTTTCACAAGCGCATTGTTTTACCTGATCGATCAATCTGTGCTTCGGTCTGACCATGATGCCTGTTTGGCCGAGATTCTGAAGTCGCTCCGCCGCGCGATTTCACGCAGAGGTTCTTCCGCGCCCGAGGCAGCGATCGCGAGTGAGTTTATGAAGCCGGGGCCGGAGTCATACCTACTGGCTCCCGACAGTGGCTACCTGCAACAAGTGGACTACCGCCGGTTATCTGAGGCTGCCGCTCGCGACGACGTCATTATCCGTTTCTTGTGTTACCCGGGAGACTTCGTGCTTGAGGGGTCCCCCCTTGCTTCCGTTAGGTCCTTAAGGCATCACAATCTCTCTGATCAGGTTCTTGATGGTTTGCAGCATCGATTCGCGACAGCCGTTTCCGTCGAGAGAAAACGGTCGGTTAGATATGATCCTGAGTATGCGATTGTGCGAATCACAGAAATTGCCGCATTGGGGATGGCGCCCTCGTTTGCCGACCCAGTTGCGACGCTCGCCTGCATCAATGCATTGACCGTTGGCTTGCGCGAACTCCTGCGGGCGCCGGTGAGAAGCCACGTTCATTGCGACTCGATGGGGCAGCCGAGGATATTCGAGAACAAAACTTCTTGCGAGCGAATCTTGTCTTCCGCGTTTGATCCTCTGCGCCCGATAGTGAAGAACTCTGTCGGACTGACTGTCTATCTTCTGCAAGCCATTTCCGCTCTGGTGCCTTTTCTCAGTAGGCCCGCCCAATTTTTGGAGCTAAAGGCTCAAGCCGAGTTGATTCACGATGGGGCTTGCCTTGACGCCTGTTTGCGCGACCATTCCGCTATCGACGATGCATATCTATCTGCCCGCCGCTCTTTGTCATGCCCGGTACCGGCAGTGGAGACTATCGCCGCGTACTCCTGGCAGCAGCCGGGTGTATCCGAGACAGTTTCCTAAAGGCTTAGAACACAATTCAGAAGCAACGCTCGCGTTTGGCCAACAAGGGCGAACCGTGCGGCCAAGCACAGGAATGCCGATCATCCGATTTGATCTCTGTTTTCAGTCCCTGCCACAAGTAACAGTTTCCCAACGCTCTGGATGTTTGTTAAGAGAATGTTCGAGCGGACCACGATCGGAGACGCAGGCGCTGTCAACCGCCGATTGGAGTGGCCATGAACGATCATAAGTTTTGTTTGATTTCGGCGTATATTGCCGCCTCCTTCGCCGCCACGGAAGTGTCGGGCCAAGCGCCGTCCAGCAGGCCGGTTGTCGACGAGTCAGACATGGCCGTCCAGGAGGCGCCGGATGCCAAAATCAGAACTCACGTGACATTGGTCAACACGCCGGTCACGGTCGTGAATGAGAAAGGTCAATTGGTTTATGACCTTGATGCTCAGGACTTTCGCCTGACCGACAATGGCGTCCGCCAGAGAATCACAAACCTCGATCTGGGGAACAATCCGCTCTCGCTGGTTATTGTGATTGAGACGAGTTCGCGAATCGAGCCGCTGCTGCCAGAGATCCGCAAAACCGGCATCGTTTTCACGGAAACAGTGATTGGCCCCCAGGACGAGGCGGCCGTGGTGGGCTTCAATGATTCCGTGGATACTCTTCTAGATTTTACGACCAGCCGCGATAAGGTTCTTGACACGATGAATCAATTGGACGCGGGTACAGCGCAAGCCAGGCTATTCGATGCCATGGCCACGGGAATAGAGATGCTGAGCCGGCTGCAGCCGCAGCCTACTGCTGATTTGCCGGAACGTCGGCGCGTCATGGTAATTATGTCGGAGGTGACCGACGTTGGCAGCGAAACCCATCTTTCAGCGGTCCTGAAGCGAGCACAACTCTCGAATGTGGTGATTTATTCCCTGGGGATCTCAAGGACGCTGGCGGAATGGAAAGCCCCGTCGAAGGAACTCATACCTCAGCTTGTACCTGAAGGGATCTTTCCGCAACCTAACCTTCCTGGAAGCGTTCAGACTCCCGAAACGGAGGCGACGCGCTACGGCTACGGAAATCTGATCAACTTGATGAGAAACGTCAAAAGTCAGTTTACCCAGACTCTCCAAATTGCTGCGTCTCGAACCGGTGGGCAGTACATCAGTACGTTCAAAGGCAAATCCATGCAGGCCGCCGTTGACGAGATCGGCGGGGAACTACACTCCCAGTATTCATTAACCTATGAACCCGCAGGAATGAAAGCGACCGGATACCACGTAATCCAAGTACAGGTTAATCGCGCGAATCTAAAGGTGCGTGCACGGCCCGGATACTACGTCTCGCCGCCCGAACATTAAAGTCGGCCTACCTGTCTAAACACACAGTTCCGTAGCTAATCGCACCGCTCTATTCTCGGGCCGGTACTCCGGACACCAGCAGCGCGCTGACGCAAATGAATTTCAGGGCCCAAGAATGAAGCGATTATTGGCCATAGGTCTTTGTTTTGGTGTGCTCGGAGTAGCCTCCGCGGGCGCAACACCAAATCCCGCGGGCCTTTCGCGTGAGGAAAAGCGTAGGATGACCGAGCTGCAAGAGCGCCTGTGTGCGGTAAGAGGGCTAAGCTGTGCTTATGTCCTTGCCGTTTTCGCGGATTCACGCCTTGAAATTCATTATCCTTCCGCGCCCCAGCATCCGGAATCTAATCCTTCGCAAAGAGAAAGGGAACGAAATCCATTTCTGGCGACAAGATTTGGACTGCTTACGGACGAATCTTTAGAAAGGTGTCGGGGGTTCCTCAAACTGCATGCAGCCGCTTTCGACGCTGCCTACAAAACCTATGGCGTACCGCCAAAGGTCATCTGCGGGATATTGCGGATTGAAACGAATTTCGGTATTCCTACCAGGCTTTCACCAAATCCTGTGGGCACAATTCCTGCCATTAATCGGTTGGCGACACTCTACGTTCGCCCTTTGCCTCGTGAGAAGTTATCGCAACATTTTCCAAGATGGCAGGAGTTTGCGCTATACCAATTAAAGGACCTTCTCGATGCGGCCACGAAATTTGGCTGGGACCTATTCCAGATCCCAGGGTCTTTAACAGGCGCGATCGGTCTCCCTCAGTTCGAGCCGTCGTCGCTCAAAGATGCTGTAGACGGGAATGGGGATGGAAAAATTGATCTTTTTGACCCAGCAGACGCCATCCTGAGCGTAGCGCATTACTTAGTAACTCGCGGCTGGGACGATGAACCCATGCACCAGCAGCGCGCAATCTACGCTTATTACGGCGGAAATTATGAGCTGGATCGGCATAAGTATTACATGAACGGCGTACTGAAATACGCAGACGAGTTCGAGGAATATGCGAAAAACAATCCCTTTAAGCGCGAGACTGCGTCGACGCCGAAACCGTTCTAGTGATACAACCCAGTCGCGTCAAATCAAAAACCAGCTGATCTTGCGGCGTAATTCTAGTCGAACGCGAAGTTTTCCTGAAACGAAGTCCAATCGATACACCAGCGGTTTGCGTACACCTAGTTGCTTTTTCTGGAGAAGTAAAAGTATAGGGCCAAGCCAACATAGTATTGCTGCCGATTCGGGCTCTTCCCTGTATCGTTCTCGAATTCATAGTAAGGATTGAATTGGACGTGCTTGCCCACGGGCAAGAGGCAACCCACATACAAATCAGTTGCACTCCATTTCTTGTATTGGCCCTCATAGAAGGGCTCGGCTGCAATGTACGGAATGAAATGGTGTGAGCGAATTGAAAAAGTACGCTCCAATGTTAATTTGTTCCTGTAGCGGCAAGTGAACCTCCCAGCTTTCCAATCGAGATCCGCGCGGTTCCGGTCCGAAATCACAATGCCAGTCAAAGGTGGAAGCCGAAACGTCACAGCTTCCAATGCGCGATCTTCGATAGGAGTGTTTGGCGCGGTTATGCTCCGGTATCCGACACGTGGCCGGACGGGGCCAATACTCCGTTCCGAAGCCAGAAGGACACGAACTGGGAAGGCGCTTGGCGCGTGCCGTGCATTATCCGCTGGCCTGGCAAGATCAAACCCGGAACGGTGCTGAACGGCGTAATGTATGTTCCTTTCTTTAGGTTGATTTTAAGAGAGAGGCTGTCAGCTCGAACCGATTCTTCCATCCTGCGGCGCGGCCGTCGCCGCGCTGACCCTGCTGAAGGGTGAGAGAGGCGCACGGTTACCATGACAGAAACGGAACTTTTGACCACTACCACAAGGGCACGGAGCATACGGCCCGCGCCTCGCGTCTACGGCAGCGAGCAAGGACATTACTTCGGATGGTGCCCGCCCTCGCTGCAGGAGTTGCACCATTGTTTGCATCGCGGGCTTTGTGTGGTTGAAAAACAGGTATAGTCCCTCACACATGTAGTTGTGTCCGGGCTCTCCATCCCGCGACATTACAAACCGGTCTTTCGGACAGCCTCCGTTGCACAACGGCCTCACATCACAAGTCCGGCATTGCGTGGTCAGCATGTCGCGCTTGTCATCCCCAAACCGGCGTTGCTCTGCGGAAGTCACGAGCTGCAACAGGTGCGTCTGATGAATATTGCCAAGCTTGTAGCCCGGTTCGACGAAATGATCGCAGGCGTAAACATCACCGTTGTATTCCAGCGCCGGACCATATCCACACGTAGGGGCGTGGATGCACAGAAGGTGGCGCCCGAAATAGGCTTCAAGTGTTACATCGAACATCTGCACAAAAACTTCGCCCACGTCATGCCGGACCCACTCCTCGAATATGTCGATTAGGAATCGGCCGTATTGTTCGCCACCGACCGAGCGTTTTGTCACGAGATTTCCCGTCTGCGTATATAACAGGCGCTTGCGGCCCGGCTGCTCACTCCACCCCAGGTTGGCGATCTCGAGCGTTTCGGCGTTTGCACGCTCCACGATGGGGATGAACTGCAGCCACTTTGCTTTCATCTCGTCCCGGAAAAAGCGATACAGGGTCCGGCCGTGCCTCTCATTGGCGGCGTTGACCGTGCACAGGATGTTGAACTCAACTCCATGCTGACGCAGGAATCTCCATCCCTGCATCACGCGGTCAAAGGTCCCCCGCTTACTCCGATCCACGCGATACTGGTCGTGAAGCTCGCGCGGTCCGTCGACACTCAGGCCCACAAGAAAATTGTGCTTCTTGAAAAACGCGCACCACTCATCGTTGAGGAGGATCCCGTTGGTCTGAAACGTGTGGCGCACGATTTGATCAGCTCGGCGGTACTTCTCCACCAGTTCCACGGATTTTCTGAAGAAGTCGAGTTTCATGAGGGTAGGTTCGCCACCCTGCCATGCAACCGTAACTTCAGGTGTGCGATGTGATTCAAGCAATTGCCGGATGTAAGTTTCGAGCGTAGCCTCTGACATCCGGTTTCGGTCGTTTGGATACAAAGCTTCCTTGGACAGGAAAAAGCAATACGTGCAATCGATGTTGCATGTGGACCCACTCGGCTTGGCCAGTAGGTGAAAACAGGGAGGTGATTGAACGGGCCGCGTTTCGCCTGTCACTACACCCACGTGCGCTCCATTCTTTTGACAGTGATCAAATTCGACGCCAGCACAATGCCGTGCACCAGCACACTGGACTAGCTCTCTACAATCGCAAACTGTCAGAAATTACAGGTGTAAGCACTTCACGCGTGTCGAATTATAGGCAGCAGGATGCCAGGGCTCGGTACATCGAATGTTCAATCTTTTGGACTACCCACCACTTATCCTTGCTGTCTCCCTGCCGGTTTTCTGGCTCTCTTCCTCAATCGGCGCCCGCTTGCGCGATAACGCACGCGATCTTCAACCAGGCGACCGGGATGATTTGAAATTCGTTCTAGGCGGGGCTCTGACACTTCTCGGCCTTATCGTCGGGTTTACCTTCCAGATGGCTCTCAACAGTTACGACCGGCGCAAAATCCTCGAAGCACAGGAAGCCAATGCAATCGGTACGGAGTACGCTCGCACCGACTTACTCCCACCCGCCGATGCGGTGTTGGTTCGTGCGTTGCTGAAGAACTATATCGATCAGCGCATATCGAATTACACTTCGCAGAACGAGCAGAGAATCCGGCAGGTCGCGGCCCAAACTGCTCGGCTGCAGACGGAAATGTGGTCGGCGGTTACTGCTTCTGCTACGGCACAACCATCGCCTATCATGGCCCTCACCCTTAATGGTATGACTAGTGTTTTGGACGCCGAGGGATTTGTGGAGGCCGCTTGGCGGCATCACATTCCACCAGCAGCGTGGGGGCTCTTATTCGTGATCTCCATATTCTGCAACCTCTTGGTAGGTCGTGCTACGCAGGGAAGGGGCGGTTTTGTTTTCCTGATTTTACCGGCCGCCTTGTCCATCTCCCTCTTTCTCATAGCCGAGATCGATAGCCCTCGTGCTGGGAGCATTCGCATCGAGCCACAAAATCTTGAAAACCTGGCACACTCCCTCCATTCGCAGTACGAGGCCCAACAGCCGCAAACCCATTTGAGTCAGTAGACTGCGCCGTCGCCATACCTACGAAAACGAATCAAAGCGCTCGATGAGCTTGGCGGACCGGGTGTCCAGAAGAGGTTCCTGGAAAAAAATAAAGCTCTAATCACGGTAACACAGCATTTCCGACTGTCAGAGAACAGAAACGGCCGAGTAGACTCGGGGCGCCGGAGCAGTCGGGGTTGCGTCATGTCCGGTTAGTGCCGAGTCCCGAGGACCCGCACGGACTGGTAGTTTTGCCAGTTGCCGGCGGAGCATGGTATTCCTAGACTGCCCACCTCTGAGAAGTGTGTCTGCTTCAGATACTTGGTCGGCCTAGGTTCATAAGGAAACGCATGAATTTATAAGACCGCACGGCGATTGGGGAGCGGAGCCATGCCAGCTACTCAATTCATCTTTACTGAGCGTCGCCCTCCTGGGCCCCGCGAGCGAATGGATTTCGCAGATAGCCGGAATCAGGCGTATCGAATGGGCATCTTCGAGCACCTTGCGAGTAGGAGATTCCAGAGTGCAGTCGCACAATGTTTAATTGCGAGTTTGGTCCCAGTATTACTCACCGTTGTCTTCTACCGATTGCATCTCAATGTCGCCACGGCCAGCCTCCTCTATGTGATTGTCGTCGTGCTACTGGCCCGTGTGGGGAACCTTGCTTCATCCTTCGTTGCCTCCAGCATCGCGGCTCTGTGTCTGGCGCACCTCGCTCCCCCCGCGTATTCGTTTCGCATTGACGATCCGCTCGATGACGTGGCGGTCGCAACTTTCTTGATCAGCTCTTTGATCATTGCTCGCCTGGTGTTCAATCTCCGCAGGTTGACCGAGGAGGCCCTCTCAAGTGTGGACCGCAGATTGATTGATGCAGAAGAGCGAGAACGAAATCGGATCGCCAGCAGCCTTCACGGGGACGTCGATCAGCGGTTCGCATTGCTGGCAGTCAACTTCGATCAACTCAGGCGAAATGTTCCCAATCCAACCGTTGAAGTCCTAACCAGGATGGACGAATTGCAGAAACAAATTAACCAGATATCTGACGACATCCGAGCGTTGGCGTACAGCGTGCATTCTCCAAAACTCGAACTTCTGGGCCTGATTGAGTGCATGAGAGGCTTCTGCAAAGAGTTCGAGCACAATCGTAAGGTGGAGATTCATTTTAAAAGTTGTGATTTGCCAACCCCTCCGCCGCTGGACTACTCCTTTGCCCTCTACCGAGTTCTGCAGGAAGCCTTAGATAATGCCGCGAAGCACAGCGCGGTCCGGCAATTCGCGGTTGAACTGTTCCAAGCATCGGATACGATACATCTTACCGTCAGCGATCCCGGAGTTGGCTTCGACCCCAAAGTAGCAAAGCACGGAAGTGGACTCGGTCTCGCCAGCATGAAAGAACGGCTTAAGCTCGTGAAGGGAACACTTTCGGTTGAATCGAAAACCGAGCGTGGTACCAGAATCGACGCCACCGTGCCCGTCAACCCTAATCGCTAAACCGCGATGAGCGGCTCAAAGACTGGATTTTAGATTGCCCGGCGCAGCGACCTCGTCTTTTGCAAGTTGATGCAGTTCAGAGCGCTCATGAACCCCAATTGTCAGCTACGCCCGCTCGCGGTGTTTAGAACTGCAACTGCAGGCGCGTCTGAAAAAATTGCGTGTTGCCTCGAAGATCGAAACGATCGAGCTGCCCGTAACCATAGGTGAACGACCAACGTACTTCGCGAGATAGATACCAGTTGAGATCCGGGGTGAATCGCCAGAACTTGCCACCGCGCAAGGTGCCGCTGTTGAGATCAATGCTGGAAAATCGTAAAACCAATTCCCAGGCTCCGGGACCTCCGTCGAACACTGGCCTAGATGGAGTGACTGCCTTGAAATAACCCCCTACGGTGTTGTAAGGGCGCGTCTCCCCAGTAAGTATCCAAGTCGTGACGATGTCGCCTCCTCGGAACACGGGATTGCCTGTCGAGCGCGACGAAACGAGTTGGAACCAGTATTCGCTGCCAAGCATCCATGGTCCAACTCGGTAGTACGCTTCATAGCCCGCCATGCGCGTTGCGGTCGCTTCAAATTTGCCGGTATCGACGAAATACGGAGCGGGAAATGTTTCGGGGCGTGACCGGATTTGAAGCTGATCGTTTTCAGGAGTTCCGTAACGGAAGTTCGCACCCAAATGGAGCAGTGTGCCCTCTGCCTCCGAATGAATGGGAAGCCAAGCAACTCGCGCGACGGCTTGGTGGGAATACGAGGAGAACGACTGGCTGTGGGAGAAGACATCGGTATACCAGCCGAGGTTCCACAGAAAGCCGTGCTTTGGAGAATAACCAAGCCACTTGATCCCGTCGGCCAGTATGGGAACGGTGGCGTCGTTCATCGTAAATCTCTCAATTGTCCAGCCCGCATACCCCACCATGACCTTGTTCAGCGAGAACCCCTCTTTCGTGCGACCGATGAAGAAGTATCCCCAGAGTTTGGGAACCGCAAACATGACACCCGTTTCCCGAAACAGCCAGGAGTTGGTCGGAGCGTCGTACATGATCCCAGTGCTCCATGTTACGTTCCGCTTGAGACTGGGGAAGGTTCCACGGAGAAGGAATCGGAAATCACGGAGCCTAAAATCGGGGTCGAGGGTGAACTGTTGTTTGCTCTGTTTGTCCTGCGAATAACCCGCGAATTCGTACAAGAGCCCCGCGCCCGCCCGCATAGTGAAATGCGGTCCTTCGTACTCATTCCAATGTGCCATCTTCCTGGGTATTTCTATGTTGTCGGACTCGCCTGCCTCTTCAGTGTTCACGAGATTGGGGTTGGCCGACGGAGTTGTAGTCTGATTTTGGTTTCCAGTCGGGGGACCACCCGGTTGCGCCGCGTCCTTAGGTTCTTCCGTGCCGGACTGGGTGCCTGCGGTTTCCTCCTGCGCGCACAACGTTCCCGGCGCCACAACTAGCGAGATCAACACGATTACCTGCAATAGGCGCCGCATGACCTAGTAAGCAGCGAACATTTCTTGAATCTGCGTCGCGCTATGCGGTTTCAGAAGTGCCAGGGACAACAAGATTCGCGACTTCTGGGGATTGAGCTCATCAGAGGCGATGAAACCGAGCTCATCGTCTTTCACTTCCACATTGCGCCCTACTGTTCCTGTAGGCACCCGGCTGCTGCGAACGACAACCACGCCTTCTTTGACCGCGTGAGCGGCCGCTTCGATGGCAGCCTGGTTCATGTTGCCATTGCCGACGCCGGCGATGATGATGCCCTTCGCTGCACTGTTAACGCTGGCGGTGATCAGGTCTTGCGACATATCGGCGCAAGCAAAGATAATGTCCACCCGCGGCAGCTTCGTTACGTTGGAGATGTCGAATTCGCTCGACGTAGTGTGCTTCCACGGCGGCGCGTTGTAGAAATCGTTTTTGCCATACGCTGTGACGCCAACCACGCCACGCTGCGGCGACATGAAAGTCTGAACGTCTGTCGTGCTCGTCTTGGTAAGGGAGTGCGCTGCGTGAATCTGGTCGTTCATGACCACCAGGACGCCGCGGCCTTTGGCTTTCGGGTCGATGGCAACCCCCACCGCGTTGTAGAGGTTCAGGGGACCGTCGGCGCTGACCGCCGTAGACGGCCGCATGGATCCGACCATGACCACCGGTTTGTCGCTCTTCACCACCAGATTGAGAAAGTACGCCGTCTCCTCCATGGTATCGGTTCCGTGAGTAACCACGATTCCGTCTACATCCCGCGACCGCAACAGTTCGTTGATGCGCTTGGCGAGCTTCAGCATGATGTCGAACGACATATCCTGCGAGCCCACATTGGCTATTTGTTCACCCTTGATGTTCGCTAGCTCGCGGATTCCGGGCACGGCTTCCAACATGGCATCGATCGTCACGGCTCCGGAGGTGTACGCGGATTGCGTCCCGCTGCCGGCGGCTCCTGCGATCGTTCCGCCAGTTGCGAGAATGACGATGTTTGGTTTCTTGCCCTCGCTCGCAACATTCTGGCAACCCGCGCAAAAGAGGAATACAAGGAAGACTGCAGAGATTCTGTGAGACCGGTTCATGACGCTCCTTTCAAACTTTTGTACGCCGTGGGGCTGCTCTTCGCTGCCTTAGTCCGTCTTGTCTTTCCCTTTATCCAATCCAGCCAGTTTGGCCGGATCGAGGAGTTCCTTGATCTGCGCCTCTGTAAGAATTTTCTTTTCGCGAATGATCTCGAGTATTCCCTTGCCGCTCTCGTAGGCCTCGCGCGCGAGCTCTGTGGACTTGTCGTAACCCAGGACAGGGTTGAGCGCGGTGACGATGCCGACCGTCGTTTCCATGTAGTGAGCCAGGACTTTCTCGTTCACCGTAATGCCATCGACGCATTTTGTGCGCAATAGGATCGACGCGCGATACAGCAGGTGCTGCGATTCCAGTACCGCAAGACCTTCGATCGGTTCGTAAGCGTTTAGCTGAAGCTGTCCACTGTGTGCCGCCAGCGTCGTGACGTAGTCGTTGCCCATTACGCGGAAAGCAACCAAGTTCATCACTTCGGGAACAACCGGGTTCACCTTCCCCGGCATGATCGACGAGCCGGGCTGGAGCGCCGGTAGGTTGATCTCAGATAGGCCAGCACGCGGCCCGGAAGTCAGCAAAATCAGGTCGCTTGAGATCTTCGAGAGCTTAATGGCCAAGCTTTTCAGCGCCGACGAATAAACAACGAATCCTTGTTGGTCCCAGGTGGCAGCCAACATATCTGACGCTGGCACAATCGGTTTACGCGTGAGCTTTGCTAGATGCGCGGCGCATTTCTCCGGATATCCCTTTGGGACGTTTATGCCCGTGCCGATCGCCGTGGCCCCCATATTCACGGCATATAGCGATTTCTCGGCCTCCCGCAACAGCTGTATCTCGCCTTCAAGCGATGCCGCGAACGCGCGGAATTCTTGGCCTACAGTCATCGGCACGGCGTCTTGCATTTCCGTGCGTCCCATCTTAACTACCCGAATATAGGCATCTCCCTTCGCGCGGAATGATTCCGCGAGTAGGTGCAATTCAGCAATCAACTTATCGTTCCGCAGTAGGATCGCCACCTTAATAGCCGTGGGGTACGAATCGTTCGTCGACTGCGACATATTCAGGTCGTCGTGTGGCTCGACGAACTGGTACTCACCTTTCTTATGACCTGTCTCCTCCAACGCGACGTTCGCTAGCACCTCGTTGGCATTCATGTTTGTGGATGTGCCAGCGCCGCCCTGATACCAATCCACCAGGAATTGATCGTGATACTTGCCGGCCAGTACCGCCAGGCAGGCCTTCTCGATCGCTTCGAGGCGTTCCTTCTTCATCGCGCCCACGTCGGTATTGGCCTGGGCTGCGGCAAGCTTCACAATGGCCCACGCTTCGACAAAGCCAGGGTAGTGATTGATCGACACGCCGGATAGTTGGAAGTTCTCTAGCGCTCGGGCGGTCTGGACGCCGTAGTACGCGTCGGCCGGGATCTCCTTTTCGCCTAAGAGATCCTTTTCCACTCGCGGCTTGGCATTGGTCGCTTGCGCCGGTTGTTGACCCCACGCTAGATCAACGGTGAGCGCCGCAACCAGCGTGAGGACACCGGCAAGCGCGGCCCACTTGCAATTCCGTGACAAATTCGTAGTCATGCTATGGCCTCGCGCATTCGATTTGCACCTCAATGTCGGAAATTGACCTTCCGGCATATGCAAGAGCGGCAATCGAGAAATCTGTGCTGACTAAGTTGTGACGATTCTTACGTGGCGGAAACTGTAAGAAGTAACAGCAGTGGCCGGATTTGTCCCGCTATGGCCGTGAAAACCGCTTAGCTCTCCGCAGCCGTCGCCGTGTAGCGCACTGATGGCATTCCCATTGACCTGTCAATTTTGACAGGTGCATTGGCATCGACCCTCACCTTATTGTCGCGGGCCTCCAAGGTTGAAAACGCCACTGCGGGCGGGATCGTCGTTATAGGGATTTTCCGTGTCGGGAGGCGGCAACTCCAGCCCGCAGTGTCATTTGCTCATTTTTAGCAATACACTGAGCTGTCACAGCAGATGTGCCCCGGTGATAGCAGGTCGATCGGTATACCGACTGCCACCTCGAATCGATTGACCCCGACACTAGTATTTTTACCAGCGACCGCGAAGTACAGTGCCCGTAGACTAGGCTTCTTTTCTTAAGTATATCTACCTCAGTAACATCGCTCCATCCCCGGCCTTATGAGTACTAGAAGCGTGTTGCGGTCCGAAAGGGGAGTCACAATGTCAACGATCGAGGCTTTTGACTCTCGAGGTCGATTAACGCGGACAAACTGGGGAAGCTCTCCGATCGCGAGTAGACGTCTGAACTGCTAAGCGTAGCGGGAGAAAGGGGTGCGGCAACTACTGTCAGATCTGGCAGGCGGTCGCTTTATTGGAATATCTCAGCTTTGGGGACTTTCGAGGCTTTCTCTTCCGCAATGTAGTTCTGTGGGCGAATCCGATCAGGAGTTGCCTGTCGCGTTCATCCATTTTTCCGAGCAGTATTTGCAACCGATACAACAAGCGCGCGCCCTTCCTACTGCTGCCCCAATCCGTTCTGTTGGTGTTGTCCGGGGCAATGGCAAACGATATTGGGGACTGCTCATCTTCATAAAAAATCCGGTAGAGAGGAAGGTCGAAGGCACGGGCCAATTTTTCGAGCGTCGCGACGGAGGGCACGGTGTGCCCATTTTCTACCCTCGAAATGTAGCAACGAAGCAGGCCGGTTCTTTTCTCCACGTCTCCCTGCGAGAGCTTTCTTTGCTCTCTAATAATGCGTAAACGATCGCCAATCATCGTAGAGGCGTCCTTTTTGCGCCTTTGTAATGGTCATTGGTTCGTCTGATTTTGTCATTGCCCACACGCAACCAAGTGCAATCGCTCCAGGATTTTCAGTTATCACTGCAGCGCGCCGGCATTATGGAAAGCGGAAGGTAATTGCCGACAGCGGCGAAGACCAACATTGCGAGGCAGCAACGACAGGAAGAGGCTTTTGGTTTATTCAAGACTGAAGGGCTTGCAAACCTCGGGCAAAGGAGAATTGTCTAATCTATGTGGCAACGAAACTGCCCGGTGTGCCGGAAACCCATGACGAAAAAAGAACCAACAGAAACGGTTGCGTGTCCGTGCGGGAAATACGTCTGGAAAGGTTAGATCGTTTTATTTGGGTGTCCTTACGATTGCGCTAATCCGATCGGCGTTGTTATGCGCCAGCTGCTCATTTGCGGCATGACTGCGACATGGCATTTGCAAAAAAAGACACCGAGACTCATTTCTCAGGGCTAGAATTAGGTTCAGTGGCTTGTGATTCCTAGGTTCTGCCGATCTGGAGGGTTCATGCGATACAAACATTCTTTCTGTGCGACGGTCCTTGTCCTCGCCTTCGCATCCTCTCTTTCCGCGCGCGGGCAGGTTTGGGGCTTTTTGGGCGGTACACAAGTTCATGGCCATGGGGATCATGACACGATTGAGGTCACTCGCCACGATATCCCCGTGCGTGCGATCCAGGTGCGGATCAGCGGTGAAACCATTTTCGTCGATCGCCTGGTCGTGCGCTTCGGCAAGGGCGCATCCAAGGAGTTCGCCGTCGGTGACCGGATTTCGCCCGAAGGAAAAAGCTATGTCATTGACCTCCCCCATGAATTTCAGACGCTTGAAAGCGTCGAGCTTTGGTATTACCGGGAAGCTGGTAAGCCCAATCCCAAAGTCAGTTTGTATGGCACGAGCGGCGAGTCGCAGATAGACGCGGTCTCAAGCGGTCAGTATCTGAGCCGCCTCCGCTGATTGCTTTCGCGGTCACAGCTCGTTGCCGTAAAGTAGCCTTTCTCGACAGGGCTAAGCACATCAAATTGCGCGCGATGCATGTTATCGCCTAAGAGCAATTCCGTACGCTAATACCTGATTCCCATGATCACCGGGACGATCTGTGTCGAGACCTTGCCGCCTTGGGGCGAATAATGGTAGCGAGCCTCGATAAAGAACTTGACGTGCTGTTGGGAGAGGTTCATCGTGACGCCAGCGCCGGCGTTTACACCACCAGAACTAAGGCCTTTGCTCACAAGCGTATTATCGGTGGAAACAAATCCATTCACGCAGGTGTATCCCCAATAATTCCAAACCGGTTGGCACACGGTGCCCGGCGCCACCGTGGCGTTCTTGAGTTGGCCGTATCGGTAGTACCAACCGCCGCCTCCGATAAGGTAAAAGCCATAGCGTCTGCCCTCCCTGTGATACATGTAATTTGCCGTCAACGCATAGAGATTTCGGGTCACACCGAGGTTGCAGGTACTAATTGTCGTCACCGGCTGTACGCACGTGAGTTGCGAGAGGGCCTGCAAAGCGGTGTGATTGGGAGGCAACCCCTGCCAAAGAAACTCACCGACGATCGATTGATGGCTCGTAATGTTCGGCCCGGCCCCGACTTGGAAGGCACCACTTACTCCGGCGAAGTCGGAGGTGCGACTCAAGGGAACCCCGATGCCGCCACCGATATCAACATTAAAAGGACTGGCATTCTCCTGTGACAAGTGCAGCCTGTGCGCGTTGATTCAGCGGTTAGCGTTGATCGTGCCTCGATAGCGCTCCCAGAGACCAGATCATCAGGCGATGAAATCGGGAAACGCGATGATTAGACTCGGTTTTGTAGTCCCGCCGTGCGCACGGGTTGGCTTAGGCGGCTGTGTAACTCGCCTTGTACAAATTCGGGTGCGCAGATGCTCGGTCGGTATGGGGCCTCGGTCCACTCGGATAGGGGCGGCTCTAGGCCGCGCAGCTCAAACCCGCCCCCTCAACCGTTGCCTCCATCGAAGTCAATCTACAGATTTCACGTGGGCATATTAAGTGTATGTCGACAGTAAGCTCCCGAAGTTTTCTGAATCCTCCAGGGCGGCTCTGTCCGCCTCGGTATTCTCGATCTTAGTAATCTTTCTCGCCGCTGCTCTTGCGGCGCCCGCCAGGTCGCAAGCATCGCCGCCCCAGACGGCCTCTGTAGCCGACGCCGCCCGGAACGCTCGTGAACGCAAGGCACATTCGACAAAACATCCAAAACTCATCACCAATGCCGACCTTGGCGTCCAGCATCCGGTGGCGACCACCTCGGCCTTCGATCTTAAGGCCTCGTCATCGGATGCAGTCGAAGTCGCCAGTCTATACGCTCCCGGAAGTTGCGACAATCCGGAAACCCAGCGGCTCAAAGGGGAGTTGCAGGCCGCTCAGCAAGAGCTGGCTCGGCTTCGCGCTGAACTCTCCCATCAACCACCTGTCATCTCCGATCACGACCTCGACTTGGAGTATTTCCGGCCCGGCAACGCCGGGCTCAACGTCGGCTCTCCTCCCTTACTGAACTCAGAGCCGCTCGCTCCTGCCCGCGTCGCGCAAGTGGAACTCGAGGAGAGGATCGCATCTCTGCAGAAGGCCTTGCGTATTGCATGTGAGCCGCCGGAAGCCGCCAGAATCCTGATCGAGATCGACGACCTGGAGCAACAATTGAATCTCTTGCAGCGCCAATTCTCTCTGGACCAGGACGCTTACTACTCCAAGACTGATTTTGCTAAATACACTGCAGAGAAGGTCCAGCTCGACGCCGAGCAGCGGCAGATTCAGATCTTGCAGGCCCACATCGAACAGCTCAAACAGGAGCTTGCGGCCATGAACCCGTCGCAACGTTAGCTGTAAGAACTGACAGTGGTCTGCTTTAAGTCGCAAGCAGAACATCAGCAGTAACACGGTGGAAGTGGAATGTGTTCCGAC
>Ga0206866_1050_pt1 | contig 26002 bp, 34 predicted proteins | sample Alteio_BWOrgCont_40_FD_152626 | JGI IMG/M metagenome (GOLD analysis project Ga0206866, IMG submission 152626) | Enriched cells from forest soil in Barre Woods Harvard Forest LTER site, Petersham, Massachusetts, United States -... | ecosystem: Environmental > Terrestrial > Soil > Temperate forest >... | reverse complement strand
GACTTAACAAGGTTGTATGCTGAGGAGGTTCAGATTCCTTACGTTGAGATTGCCGCAGATCAGATTCATCATCGGGCACTCAATTTACTCCCACAACACGTTGCCGCAAGATATCACGCGATCGTCTTTGATGTTGATGATCAGGATAAATCGATTAAGGTGGCGATGACTGATCCACATGATTACGAGGCTCTCGGCTTCATTCGTAAGGCACTTGGCGATAACTTGAAAATACATGTTACGACTGCTCCCCACCTTCGCCACGCTCTTGATCAATACGCACAGCGAAGCTCAGGGAAAGTATTTCATGTGGTGACAGAGCAGATGGTTGATCACGACCCTACTCGAATTAACAATCTTGATAGTGGCTCTGCCAGCGAAAGTGTTCGCTACATCATAGAGCGAGCAGTTCGCTTTGAAGCCAGTGATATTCACATTGAACCAAGGCTTGATCATGTCGTCGTGCGTTTTCGCATAGATGGTTTACTCCGCGAAGTTCTAAAATTGCCAATCAATGCACTCAACCCGCTTCTTGATTATCTGAAAGAGGTTGCTGGTCTGGATAGAAGTGAGCACGGTATGCCCCAATACGGCAACTGGAGCGTAGACGTCGCTGATCAATTTTATAGTCTGCGACTGAGTATTCTGCCTACGGTAGATGGAGAAAAAGTAACTATGCATGTGCTGCCTCAGACGCCCAAAGCACCAACGCTTCGAGAGCTCGGACTTTGGGGGACAAGCCTCTACCACTTAGAGAAAGCCATGCTTGAACCGCATGGTGTCATTCTAACGAGTGGTCCTGTAGGCTCTGGGAAATCAATGACCTTATTTAGCATGCTCAGTGCGATTAATTCTGTACATATTAACATCGCAACCATTGAAGATCCTGTTGAGTATCGAATTCAAGGCATAAACCAGGTACAAGTTAATCCTGGCGCCGGCGCAACCATGCTCAGCGGCTTTAAAGCAGCTATCGCTCAGGATGCCAACGTCATCATGCTGAGTCACCTTGAGGAAAATGAACTTGCTCACGCAACACTGCTTGCTGGTACTCATGGGCGACTTATCATCTCCAGTCTTCACAGTGGCTCAGCCACCGCCACATTGAAAAGCTTAGTCAATATGGGCGTAGAGCCATTTCTTGTTGGCAGCAGTGTGCGTGTGGTCATTGGGCAACGGTTGGCTCGCCGGCTATGCCCGCAGTGTCGAGTCGTGTTTACGCCAAGCCTCAAAGAGGTCAAAGAGCTGGAAAGTACGCTGTCTATAAAAGATAACGGCGGCATGCGTCGTCTTCATGAACTGGAAAGCGAAGCCCGAAATGAAAATGTTGGCGGACAGCATCAAGCATTATCTACGACAGCACGTGGCAGTATTCAGCAGCTTTGGAAAGCACAAGAGGGTGGCTGTGCATACTGTGAGCATACTGGTTATAGGGGACGAGTTGGTATCTTTGAGGTGCTTCAGCAAGCAGCTCCTATAGAGAAGGCTCTTACAAAGGGCGCCAGTCTTGCGGATCTAAACAGTGCTGCAATTACTTCCGGCATGATACCAATGCAAATTGATGGTCTCGTTAAGGCACTCAGGGGGCTGACGTCACCGGCAGAAGTACTGCGCGTTATGGCACATCGCTCATAAAAGGAAAAGGGGTGTACATGAAAATGTATTTTGAACAGTCCGAGCTTATGGTTATAATCAAAGCCAGGCAAGCGGAAAAAGACAATAAGTACGTGGAGTATGTATGAATTCGGTCTCTCGTCTGATGCAAAAAAGGAACCATGAAGATGGTTTTACGGTTATTGAACTGCTCATCGTCATTGTTGTGCTGGTTATACTGAGTGTCCTCATATTTACGACCTACGGGGGTATCCAGCAGAAGAATCGCAACCTTACCCGCAATCACAACCTTGAAGCCATTCATGCACAGCTGGAGCAATACTTCAATAGCCCCGCCCAGCATTATCCAAGTCGCGCAGACATGAACAACCCGAGCTGGCTTGCAAAGAATATGCCCGGACTCAATCCGGATCTACTCATTGACCCATCAAATCCAACAAAGAGTGAACAATTAGCCGCGAGTGCAACCCCCAAAGCCTATGCCTATGACCCAACCCAAATTGATGGCGTCAGTAGTTGTGAGAGTAAAGATACTACCTGCGCAAAATACACCCTGACTGCTACCTATGAAGGTACGGTAAACGGTTCTTCAAAGCTAATTATTCAGAGTACAAATTAGCGGATAAGTGCTTTAAGCTTGATTCGTTAAGTATATATCTTAATTAGCTTTTTATATCTGTTAGAGTAATGAGCGCTGGGCAGACTCATCTTGTTGTTTTCCGATATGACGATATGCCTTTGGGGTAACTTTTCTGCCCCGTGGCGTTCGCTCTAAGAGACCGATCTGCATAAGATACGGTTCATAAAAATCCTCGATTGTGCCCCGCTCTTCAGCAGTCAGTGCAGCCAGGGTTTCAAGTCCGACAGGACCCCCATCATAGTTGTCGATAATGGCTATAAGCAGTCTTCGATCGGCAGTGTCTAGTCCGAGCTCATCGATATCCAAAAGCTCCAGGGCTTTATGGGACAGTTTGGCGTCAACGATGCCGTCACCATTCACATCAGCATAGTCCCTCACTCGCTTCAAAAGACGATTGGCTATTCGAGGAGTCAGGCGAGAGCGCTGAGCCAGTACGGTAGCCGCTGGCTTATCGATACTAACATTGAGTATTTGAGCAGCTCTCATAATAATTTGTTGGATTTCTTCAGGGCTATAGAAATCTAGACGATGAATCATGCCAAAGCGATCACGTAAAGGAGCTGCTAACGATCCCGTACGAGTTGTTGCGCCAATGATAGTGAACTTGGGGAGGTCAAGGCGTAGTGATCTCGCTGATGGTCCTTTACCCAGCATAATATCAAGTTTGAAATCTTCCATGGCAGAATAAAGAACTTCTTCTACTGTTCGATTGAGGCGGTGAATCTCATCAATGAATAATATGTCCCCGTCCTGAAGATTGGTGAGTAAACTGGCAAGATCGCCAGATCGTTCAATAGCCGGACCTGACGTGATTCTAATTTGAGCGCCCATTTCATTGGCGATGACACTTGCCATGGTTGTTTTACCAAGACCGGGTGGACCGTGCAGAAGAATGTGATCAAGTGGCTCACCACGTTTTTTAGCAGCAGAAATAGCAAGTTGAATGTTTTGCTTTAAGCGCTGTTGACCGATATAGTTAGCGAAGTCGCGAGGACGCAACGTAACCTCGAGCTCAACTTCTTGTGGCTCTTCAGTACTACCGCCTGCATCAACAATTCGATCAATAACCATTTAGAGCTTCTTTCGATTAAGAATCACCTCGGATATTTCCATATTCTTTGGTAAATCAACGAGTTGTTTCAGACAGAGAGCGACTTCTCGGGTATCCATCCAAACCGTGCCGTCCTTCGTGGCGTCAGTGCCGGTAGCTTTCACAAACAGCTCGGTACTAAAGCCGCCTGGACAGAAACTAATCACTCGGCATGGATAGTCTTTCAACTCGACCTGGAGATTCTGACTAAAGCCACGCACTGCCCATTTTGAAGCCCCGTAGACAGCTTCATCTTTAGCGCCTCGGAGCCCCGCCACTGACGAGACATTCACAATGTCACTGCCGTCTTTCTTAATACGCTCAATCAGCCCGGAAACCAGCATTACCGGAGCTTTGACATTAGTTGCCATCGTACGCTTGATTTCGGCTTCAGTAATTTCACCAAGGGCTTGCTTGGTATAGACGCCTGCACAGTTTATAACAAGTTCCAGCGGTTCGGGTAAGGCTAACACTTCTTTAGCAGCAGCATTAATTTCATCACCCTCACGCAGATTATGGAGAAGATTTATATCAGCATGCGCTGACTTACGACGGGCAATATTAACGACCGTCTTGCCGTCTGCTTGAAACAACTTAGCAAGTTGCTCTCCAAGTCCACTACTCGCACCAGTTATAACAATCATTTAAGTATTTACCTCCTTTATAGTATACGTGAGCGTACTCTTACTATGGTACATGGACAGGGCTCCAGCATGTTCGAAGATCTTGGTCTTGTTCTGCAAGTTCACGAAGATCATTGCTATCCAGTCGAAAGTCAAATATGTCTATATTTTCCTTGATTCGGCTTGGTGTCACCGATTTCGGAAGGACTACAACATCTTGCTGCAGCAGCCAGCGGAGCATTATCTGAGCATATGTTTTCTTATGTTTTTCAGCAATTGAGCGAACCACCGGATTATCCATAGCCTTGGCGTGCGCAAGCGGGGAGTAGGCTTCGACGAGGATATTGTTTTCTTTGCAATAGGTAACAAGTTCAGGTTGCTGCAAGAAGATGTGTAGTTCAACTTGGTTCACAACTGGCTTAACTTTTGCATAGTGCTGCATTTCTTCAAGGTGTCTAATGGTATAGTTACTAACCCCAATACTATGAGCTCCACCTTTCGTCTGAATTTCTTCAAGTGCTTTCCAGGCATTCTTCCGGAGTATTGTCACAGGAAAATGGAGTAGGAGCAGGTCCACATAGCTAGTCTGAAGTTTGGTAAGTGACTCTTCGAAGCTAGAATGTACCTTACTGGGACGAAAGTTCTTAACACTAATTTTTGTGGTAATGAAAAGCTCTTCACGCTTCAGACCACTTGCTTTCCAAGCTAGCCCAAGCATCTGTTCATTGTGATACTCCTGAGCACTATCGAAATGACGATAGCCAGCCTTGAGAGCAGCCGTAAAAGCATCATCAAATTGAGCTTGATCTTTAACCTGCCAGAGTCCGAGACCTATTTGGGGAATCCGATTTTTGTCGGCAAGTCTTATGTTCGGAATGTTCATGTTTCTCCCCCTTTTAATGCTTGTTTTACACGAGCCTCAGTGGGTAGTGAGGTATCGACATCTTTTAGCGCCTTAATGGCATCATTCGGGGAGTAGCCAAGGGCGATCAATGCTTCAACAGCATCATCGTCCGGGGCATCTGACTCAGCTTGCAAGATTCCGCTTGCCGCTAAATCAACGCCAATTAAACCGACCTTATCTTTGAGCTCTACAACGACTCGTTCAGCTAATCGTTTACCAACGCCACTGGCTTGTTGAATAAAGGCAACATCGCCAGAGGCAATCGCCTGTCTCAGTGAAGCATCTGAACCAATACTTAACATGTTAAGAGCCATTTTAGGTCCGACACCACTCACATCGAGTAAGGTTTCAAACAAACCCATGGTCTGCTTATTTAGAAATCCAAAAAGGTCATGGGATTGTTCACGAATATGCTCATAGATGTAGAGCTTGGCAGCCTCTTCAAGATTGAGGCGATTATAATCATCATTCGGTACGAGAAGACCATAGCCCACGCCCTGGACATCAAGCACGACAGCCTCACCAATTTTCTCGCTTACAATTCCTGAAAGTGTTGCAATCATAGTAGTACCATTATGTCATAGCCTCTGTGGAAGTTACAGTTTCAGCAGATAGTCTAGATTTATGCCCGAATATTCATAGAATGAGTAATTGCAGCCGCTAAAGCATCCGCGCAGTCATCAGGTTTTGGTATCTCTTTGAGGCTTAGCACAACTCTCACCATTTCCTGTATTTGTTTCTTCTCAGCTCGACCATACCCGGTCAGGGCTTGTTTGATCTGTAAGGGAGTGTACTCAAAGATGCTAAGACCAGCCTGCATGCCGCACAACAGAACAACGCCTCGAGCTTGAGCAACCGTCATTGCCGTCGTAACATTTTGAGCAAAAAACAGCTTCTCAACAGCCATCTCAGCTGGTTTACTCTGGGCAATGATGTCAGTCAGTTCCTCATATATGGTCATGAGTCGGACAGCATCATCCTCTTTAACGGGGGTTCGAATAACACCCCCATCGACGAGTCGTGATTTTCCCCGCTCAACATCGATAATGCCAAAACCGAGGATGCCGGTGCCTGGGTCAATGCCAAGGATTCTCATAATTTTTCAGCGATGTCTTCGGGAATATCGAAGTTGACGTGGGTACTTGAAACATCATCAAGGTCTTCAAGAGCGTCCATGAGTCGCATGACTTTTCCTGCAGTTGCCACATCATTAACCTCAACGACATTATTTGGAACGTAGGTAAGTTCAGATTCCGTGATACTCAGTCCCGCGCTCACGAGCGCGTCCCTAACCTTAGCGAGCTCTTTGGCATCAGTGTAGATAATAGATTGATCGCCTTCTTCCTGGACATCTTCAGCACCCGCATCAAGTGCCTGCAAGATTACTTCGTCACCGGTTAGCGGAACACGGATCATACCTTTATGATCAAACTGAAATGCTACGGCACCTTTTTCAGCTATGCTGCCGCCATGCTTTGAGAAGGCAAGCTTCACATCGGGATATGTTCGATTAATGTTATCAGTAGTACATTCCACAAGAATGGCAACACCGCCTGGACCATAGCCTTCGTAGAGAACTTCCTGAAGCTGTGCGGCATCTTTATCTTTTATCCGGTCGAGGGAGCGTTGAATATTCGCAGATGGCATGTTGGCAGCCTTGGCTTTATCGATCGCCAAGCGAAGGGTGAAGTTGGTTTCAGGATCAGTGCCTGCCCTGGCAGCAACCGCAATTGCATTGCCAAGCTTTGTAAAGACAGCACCGCGCGCTGCGTCTTTAGCTCCTTTTTGCCGTTTAATCGTTGACCACTTACTGTGTCCGCTCAAAACCTATTGCTCCTTCTGATTTGTTCCAGCCTATCTCTGTTATTATACAGTATCCTGACTTTTAGTACCGTACAAGCCTCTTTAGAGACAGGTCGATTCTGTTATTATTGAGGCACTATGCATACTTGGCAAGACATTGTGCTCGCTATTGGAGCAGTCATATTCTGCCTTGCTCTCATTCCATCTATTACCGGAGAAGATAAACCAGCTGTTTGGACAAGCGTGCTTACGGGTTCGGTGCTCGCAGTATTCACCGCAGTTTATGTCTCACTATCGTTATGGTACGCAGCTTTGACAACTGGTTTGAGTGCGGTGCTTTGGGCAGTATTGGCATTCCAAAAAGTCTCTAAAAAGTAAGTCTGTCTGAGCCCCCTTTACGGAAGATTGCGCTCTACTTCCATATCTAATTCAGATCTTACGAGACCCGTCCCTCCGGTCGCACCTTCTCCAAGATAGGAAAGGGCGTGGTTAAAGATGTCCATTGCCCGGTCAGGTTCTGGCACATTTATTGGTGGGTAGTACGTGTCGGTTCGCACTTCATAAACTGTCACATACAGTAAAGGTGGTACTGTTTCGGGTCGGAACCAGAGCTGCACTTCAAAATCACCGTTCTCTCGAGCAGCTAACTCTTGGTCTAAGACCCTTTCAACTTCTCCTATTTCTATCATTGTTTTTCTCCTTACAATTAAAATGGACTCCTGCGGTTTAGGCAAGGAGTCCTCATTGATTTCTACTTTATATATTTATTATTCTTTAGAAAAACTCCAAGCCATATGATGAATCACGCCAAGTGAGCGCATGAGATGCGTACATGTCCATGAAAATGCGTTGTTGCTTTTACGTGTCATAATACTTCTTATCATAGCGTTTACGGTTCGTTCTTGTCAATGTGAGTAAAATCATGTTCTTGGATTACATGAAGGTTAATGTCTCCATCAATGCGTCGTCTTATTATCATGAGCGTTTAGACCTCATTTGTTATAGAATAGATGGATAGTTATGGATAAAAACGGCAATCAACAACCGCGAAGACGTCGAACCAGAGGCGGTGTTGATGGCTTCAGTGCCCCATCCCAAAGAAAATCCGCTCCGCTCTCTCCTATTCAGCAACCAGCTGTCGCAGAAGAAGATATCATTCAACCAGCCCCAAAGTCTCAGGCACCACAAATGAGTTCCAACAGACCACAACAACCCGGCTCCATGCTGAATATGACAATCCCTGGTGGCTTATCCAATAGACCGCCTCAGAAAAGGACTGTTGAGCCAACGAAGAAAAAACGAGCCAAACGAAGCAAGAAAAGAATCGCGTTCTACTCTGTACTCATTATCGTTCTACTCGCAGTTGGCGCCGGAGTTTGGGATGCTTGGCAGCTGTATCACAAAGTGCACCGTCTGAGCGTTGGCAACTTGACCGCTTCAGTCGGAGGAGCCGAGAACATCCTAGTGGCAGGTTCGACAAATCGCTGTAATCTTAAAGTTCAAAACGCTGAGTGGGGATTTTGTTCGCAAGGCGTTACGGGTGTTAATAGTGACATAATCTTTATTGTCCACGTTGTCCCAGCGACCCACACTGTTAGCTTACTCTCTATACCAAGAGACACCTTTGTGCCAAATGCTCGCTCCGGTAATGAAGCGTTTAAGATTGATGCAGCGCTGTATCAGGGTCCAACTCAGCTCGTTGATGCGGTTGAAGAAGACTTTGGTATACCAATTCAACATTACGCGGAGGTTGGCTTTGATGGTTTCGTCAATATTGTGAATGCAGTTGGTGGCATTAAGATGGACTTTCCAATGCCCGTCTATGACTCAGAATCCTACTTGAACGTAAAGACGCCGGGCTGTCGTTTGCTCAATGGCGTTGAAGCCTTGCAGGTTGTAAGAGCTCGTCACTTGCAGTACAAGCCTCCAACAATTACCACCAATGATCACTATTATTGGCCTCAGGAGCCTGAGAGCGACATTGCTCGAATCGCTCGTACTCATGAATTCTTGCGGGTCTTAGCCTCAACAGTAGCCGGGAAAGGCTTAAGCGATCCCATAACTGATCAGAAACTGGTTGATGCGATTGCTCCACAAATTCAAGTTGATTCCGGTTTTTCAACAAGTACGATGATTGCTCTTTTGCAGGAATTCCATCAAGTTAATATAAATAATGTTCCGCAGTATACGCTGCCGATTGTAACGACTGGTTTTGGAAGCTATGACTATAAGGGGAGTGGTTATGGAGACGTTGTCTTCCCCATCGAAGGCACTGACCAGCAAATTATTAATCAGTTCTTGGGTATTTCTGGCTCGACCAATGCTATGACTGGAAATCCACTTCCCGCCCCAAGCTCAATTTCAGTCAACATAATTAATGGCAGTGGAACACCCGGACAGGCATCCAAAACCGCAACCAGCTTACAAAGTCTTGGTTTCAACGTAAATGGCACCCCGACCAGTGCTACACCAGTCAGCTCTCAAGCTCAAGAAACGGTTGTTAATTACGCCAGTACTTCTACAGAAGGTAAAGCTCTTGCTGTTGCAAAGGATCTTACTGGCTACGTGATTCTTTCCAAGAATCCAGCGCAGGTAACTGCTGGATCAGATGTTACGGTGGTCACCGGTACGGGGCTTGCTGTGGCGAGTACAGCAGCACCCACGACTGCTTCATCATCCTCATCGACTGCAGCTGCTTCAAGTTCAACATCGTCGTCGTCAAGCAGTACAACAACAAGCTTAGGACCGGTTAGCCCAGCTAATCAGCCGCTGTCAGCTTGGGACCCAAGAGCCTGCGCTGACTAGATAGACCAAACGGCTACCTTCTATGTCTGTAGCATTTTGATAAGTGTATTCAGGTTTCTGTTTGTATTAAACTCTTTGTACTTTGTTTTGGTTAGTAGCTTAGAGACTGGACTTTTTAGTGTCATGCCGATCGGTACTTGCCAATAGATAACCCCGCTACCTTTTTGAACCTTATCAACATCGCTTTTAATTTCTAGGACGTTGTTAGAAAAATCTGTCTCTAAATCGTTCTCAAAAAATATAGCGTAGTTATGATATTGGTCTTTGGTCTCAAACGGAAATTTAGTAACAACAGTCTTTAAGGCATCTTTGGTGTACACCTGAACTTTTACGCTAAACCCGAATCTTGTTTGCAGCGCACGCTCTATGATTGATTTTAGATCTACTTGCGTTTCGCTTGATTCAAATAAAATATTGCCGGATTGTAGAAGCGTGCTGACGTTACTGAACCCAAGCTTCTCCATACAGATTTTGAGCTCAGCCATTTTAATCGTGCGTCCACCAACATTGATTCCTCTTAGAAATGCTACGTATGGTACATTTGTCACGGGTAAAAGTATACCAAACGTTAGTACTTAGTTAGTCTCAACTAGTTTTGAGAGTCGTTCGAGACCTTCTCTTGCGCCAGATTCCATACCTGCATTGACCATGCCGTCTAAAGCTTCAGGTGCAGGAAAGTCCGTAATGTATGTCATTTTTGTGCGTGTCTCAGATAGTGGCTTAAAAATACAGGTTTCAGTTAGAACATGTTCTGACTCTGGTTCGTAAATAAAGGTTCTTACAATTTTCTCAGGTTCAATGACCTCTTGGTACTGACCGCTAAACCAATGCTCCTTGCCACTTGGATCTTTATGTAGGATTCGCCATGCTCCTCCTGGTCTGACTTCAAATTTATCTATTGTCATTTCCATTTTTCGGGGTCCCCACCACTGGATCACAAGCTCGGGGTTAACATGTGCTTGCCACACCTTTTTTACGGAAGCATCAAACGTTCTTTCCATCACTACTTGTCGTTTGTCTTTGTTCACAACAAAATTAGTCGTATTCATATATTCATTCCCCCTGCCTTAAGCCTTATTTTTTAACAATACGTCCAAAGCATCATAGCTATCGGACATCCGCTGTGCCCATTTCTCAAGTTCCTTCAACCCATCAACATCAATGCTATAAATTCTTTGTTGGGCTCGTTTCTCTACAATAACTAGCTTGGCTTCTCGGAGTACTTTTAGATGTTGGGATACAGCAGCAGTCGTAATGCGAAATCTCTTCGCAATGGCTGTTGCCGATAACTCGCCGCTATTCGCAAGCATCTCCAAGATACTGCGTCTTTTTGGTTCAGCTAATGCATAATATATATCCATACATCCATGATAAAGTCATGACTTAATTAAGTCAATGCTTAATTATGCGATTGAACTAGGATGTTGAGAAGCACTTTGCTACCATAACCTCTATGGGTTTCCTGTCTTTACTTATTTCCATACTTGCTGAAAGTAGTGGCAAGACCGTCGATAAGTTGAACTTTAAGCGGAACCACACAACTCCCCGTCAATATATATATCTCGTATTTTTAGGGATGACGGCGTCATTACTGCTGTACATAGTAGTCACCTGGCAGCACTTGCCACATTTTAGCCCCATCGTTCTTGGTTTAACTGTTCTTGTGGCTTTGTTCTCATTTGGCAGCAATATCTTTGATTGCCTGAGCTTAAAAGTAAATGACTTGTCCTTACGCGAACCACTTGTTGACTTTGAGCCTATTGCAGCTGGTCTAGCTGCCTATGCTATATTCCCCGCTGAGCGTAAGCCCGCTTTTCTGATGGCATTTATTCTTGGAGCATTTATTGTGAACTGGGGAGTACATCGCCGTAAGCTGCGCAAGTTTCAGGCTAAAGGTATATTTTATTTATCTATAGCCGTTGTCTTAGAGGCATTTTTGCCAAGTCTCTATAAAGAATCTTTGCACTATATGTCTCCTGTTTACATAGCTTTCTTTCGCTTTGCTTCGGTTTTGGTACTATCAACTATCTTTTTTCCTATGAAAAGCATAAAAGGAATTACTACCAGTAAAGTCTGGTACGGCTTTATTGCGGGTGTCATTTACACTGTCGGAGCCGTCGCCAGTATTTATGCCATAAAGATATTAGGGGTCGTGTTGACGATGCTGTTTTTGATGCTCGGTCCTTCACTTCGTTACCTATCCGGATATTTTATTCTCAAAGAAAAAGTCAGAAAAGGCGAAGTTATATCGAGCCTGCTGTTAGCATCGGTTGTAGTAGTAGCAAGTATTATTCAGTAAGAGATTTTTACAATACAAACTTAGCCAGAACAATTGCATTAATGAGACTCAGTAAATAAGACATACGCCTCAGCGTGATAAAGGTTTCACGATCTTCGCCGTGATTAAAATAATTAATGTAGTGGGTTGCAGAACAGGTAAAGAAGCCGACAGGCGGAATAATCCAGCTTACGGCATTAGACCAAAAGAGATTGTGCAGCCAAGATTTATTGACCTTTCCTTTACGCATATACCAAATCCCGTAGTAGGCACCGATAAGAGAAAATATGAGGAGGCTTAAAAATACTGGCAGTAAAAATGGAAAAAGCCAAGTGAAGATTACCGCAATAAGTCCAGAGACGAGTCCTTGCTTCATTCCAAGCGTAACAGCTGACTTCTTCATTCGCTCTTCTCCTGCTTATTATCATGATGGGTTGCTGGCGGTATAAAGAATAATGAAATCCAAAATATATCGCACACCAGCGGAATAAACCAAAGTATCATGAACCAATAACTCAGCCCTGCATTTTGTATACGGCGCCAGAAGATTAAGATACTCAAAGAGACAAAGACTATGACAAAAAGTATTCTGTATGGCAACCAATACTCGCCAACGTGCTGGCTCTTGGTTGCATCAATGCTTGCGCCAAACCCAAGTACAATTGCTAGGAATAGGAGGCTCCAGAGTAAAAATCCAAGCCGATTGAGACTTCCCGAAAACGGATTCATAAAAGTAAGAATACCACGAACTATACCGAAAGTATTATGAACTTACCGACTTAGACGGGAAATCCATCTCGAGAAATATGAGCATTTCCATACCGATTATCTGCCGTCACTTCAGCGCCAAACCAGTCTGGGGGTGTAAAGAACTCGGCTTCAAACAGAGACTGAAACTCAACTTCAGCTATCATATGACCCGCATTATCTCCTTCAAAGACATCTAATTCAATAACAGCGTCATCGCCGTATGGTATTTCATACCGGGTCTTTCGTATACGTCTACCCTCTGTAGCCGACCACATTGTTTTGAATTGTTCCTCGGTAATATCACACTCGAGCTCGGTTCGCTCCATCGGACTATCTCCATCCTTGCGCTTTGTCGTCCAGGTATAATCATCGTCTCCCTTTTGTCGTATCCTGACAGTATTCCTACCGGATCCGTTTGCCAAATAACCCTGTATTATTCGGGCACCTTCCATTTCCTCAAGGTTAATTCCGGGAGGGAGCGCCTCCACAACAAACTTACGCTCAATCTCAGTGGGCAGTGATCTCTCTAACTCCGGGCTTTGTGTATTCATCTTAGTAGTGCTTATTACTAAGTATCGCTCAAATAAAATATATTGCAAGAAAAATGAGATTATAAAAAGAAAAGTTCTAAATTGAGTGTTTAACTCAAAGTCTTTTCATCAATACGATGGTCGCTCATTAGGATTTGGAAGAAAGTGTGGTCCGACGATGGCACCCAAAGCTCTGGCTCGCATGTAATCAGCTTCGAGCATTGGAATATCAGCAATTCTGGTGATTGTAGGAGCTCTGTAAAATAAAGCGACTGCTGGTTGCACCGCTGCAGCGAACGCTGGTGGAGAATCTAAAGAACTAACATCTTTGTGAACGTAATATGTGCCGAGCAGATCCTCTAAAGCCGCTCTTCCTAAATCGCCTGCAAAGACACTTATGCCAAACGTATCAAAAACAACCGCGTTCTTAGCGATTAACGAATCTCCCTCTCCCGACTCCACGACGTGTCCATTTTCAGGGAATACATCGCCGGTAACTGCAGTCTCGGGTGGAGGCTGGAAATAGAAATTACCCGCATAGACTATGTCTGTAGCAACAACTTCGTCGTCTCTGACGTACCTAACAGCCCGCAGATATTCTTCGTTTGACGAGGATACATAATCTTCTCCCAACAGATCTCCGAATAAAGCGTCTGCCTCAACAGCTAATAGCTCTAAAGATTGTTCATCATATGTATTGTGAGTATGAAACGCTGCTGCTATGCCTTCTCTTCGCTCCTCGGTGTCACTGAAAGAACCTAACAGTCGTTGTCGCTAAGCCAGAGTGCTGAATTTTTGAGGTACAAGAGCTAAGTTAGCGTGCAATCTACAGTGAAGCTCTTTTTGATCGTCCGGAAGCAAAGCAGCAGTCATTTGAATAGTACTTAATAATACCGCGAAGTCGGTTTGGGTTTCCTGCTCTTCACTCAACCGAGGCATGAATTCTCTTGGTGTTGCCATAAACTTATTATACTATATAAGTACAGATATAACAAAGATGTGGTGTCACGATGAGTGAAGACTCGTTATGAGCAACAAAGAGAGTGTCTCAATGTATTTTAAGCATCCTTTACACTGTGTCGATATATACCATAATGGTACGATAAATCCATGACTTTTGAGGCAAGAATTGATACTGCAGATACTGAACCAGCGCTGGTGTGGCGGCTTTGGCGAGAGGACACTAACGGTAATCAATATAGAATGCCGCTAGAATTTAGTTCGGAGGAAGAAATCATTGAAGCCCATGCCTTATATACCGAAAAGGGTCATCACCAGACGTACTCAATGAGACAGATGGATCCAGAAGATACAACGACGTTCATCCCCGCCACAGATATGTAATGTAACTTTAAACGTAAGTTCGAGAAACATCCCGGCGAAAGATTACATTAACTCTATCTAGCAAACAACTCCTTCATCGGTCGAAGAGTTATGAGTATCAAACAAAAAATGTTTACCAAATATAGTGAATATATCCCCAGAATAATAATAGTTTATAGCGGATGGACACTCAGAACTATCTTCGGGTAAAGGCGCCGGGGTCTGATAAGAATATCTCGTATCAATGAGAAGGTGCCCTACGCTAGTACTCACTTGGCTACAGGAATCCCCATATTCTTGATTACCTAAACAATACTCATACAGATATGATTTAGCAGACCGACTTTGATATGGGTACCACGCAAATATCACTAAAATAAGCAAAAGCGTAACTATTCCTAAAGTACTTACGACGGCTCTTTTGTGTTTTTTAATAAACTTCATATCAAAAGTGTAACAAAATTGTAGGTAATGATTATGCTCGGAGACAATTACTTAAGTAATAGCTCCTACTTTCAACCGTTCAAATTGTTTTTTTAGGCTACATATACTTTACCCGTGTTAAACTGAGTCAAATAACCCTCGATATGCGAAGATCAAAAAATCAAAAATATACAGTACGAACATTCATGGCACTGCTCGCTGCAGAAGCTATTTGGGGAGTAAATATCTCTTTTATTAAATTGGGTCTTCGAACAGTACCAGTGCCGTTCTTCCTATCCATTACCTTGATTGGAGCCTCTGTACTTATTTCTCCTCTTGCTAAAAAGCATTGGAAACCAATGAGTAAACGAGACTATGGTTTGCTAATTATTGGATCTCTTATAAGTATCACCCTTGGCAACGTGGTCCTGCTTATGGGATTAAAATATGTTCTTGCTTTTAGTGCTTCTATAATAGGGCTTTTTAAGCCACTCATACTTCTCTTACTGTCAGTAGAGTTTCTTAAAGAGCACTTTGGTTGGAGAACATTTTGGGGCATTCTTATCGCTTTTGCCGGAGCCGCAATTATAGTCTTGCAACCATGGCAATCAGGCTCAAGCAATGAAAGCTTAGGGATTTTGTTAATTATTTTAGCTGCTCTTTGTGACGTTATAGGAACAGTTATCTTAAAGCCTGTTGTTTCTCGCTCAAACTCTTATCAGGTCACAGCTATGCACTTATTTATTGGTACTGCACCTATTGCGGTGTACACAATGTTTAACTCATCTGCGATCAACCTTAAAGATTTCGGAAGAACGGGCTGGATAGCTATTATTCTCAATATTATTGCCGTAGCGTTTGCCAACGTTTTGTTCTACTTTGGTCTCAAATACCGCAAAGCTCAGAATACTGGTGTCTTTCAATATATTAATCCGGTCGCTACACTCATTGCAGCTTGGCTCATATTAAATGAGGTGCCGAATGAGCGACTTTTTGTTGGTGCTATATTAATCATGATCGGTATCTATTGTGCCGAAAGAGATGCAATCCGTAAGCTCAAATTAATAAAGATAAAGTTTCCTTAGTTATGCCAGCAGCTCAAAAACTAAGACAGGCTCATTAGCCCAATCTCTTTCTACAGTTTCGCCCGTGTCATGATAACCTGCACGTTTAAGTAAATTAATACTATTCGAGTTCTCTGGATCAACTTCTGCAAATACTCGTCTAAATTTAGAAGCAGCGTATACACTTGCTGTTTTCAGTACTGAAGTTGCGTAGCCGTGTCCTGTAACATTCTTAGCTAACCATATACCCATTTCAGCTTCTTCACCGTCTTTACTAACAGCACATACTTCACCTATGAGTATACCCTCTCTCCATATACCCATTCTCATTGCGCCTTTAGGATTAAGGCGAGCTTCTTTTACTTCATCTAAAGTTTCGTATATTTTGTTGCCAAATTCAGCTATATGCTCGCGGTTTTCATTTTGAATAGCGAAGAAAATAAGATCATCTTCAGGAGTCGCATATTGACGTAGAACAATACCGTCATCCGTATATAGGGTCACTGGATTTGGTATTATCTCTTGATTTGGATCTTGTGCTGTACTTAATGTTGGTTTTTCAGACATTATTGTTAATATAATATCATAGTTTTCAATAAAATACAAGTGGAGGGCCCAGTGGGACTCGAACCCACGACACCCTGCTTAAAAGGCAGGTGCTCTAACCGGCTGAGCTATGGGCCCATGTGTCGTCATGGGCAGCGGATAAAATTAACTCCTTACATTATCCGTTTTTTAGGGGAAATGTCAATTACTCACCATGCTTTTTGTGCTTGCCACCACCACCTTTTGGTCGTTGCATCCACAAGAATGATAGGCACGCCAAACCACTGATTCCAACAATCAGACTCTGAACATTCGTAAGCTGCTCCCATAGATTACTATCAATAATATTTTGAGACGCTTGAGCAGGCAAAAGCGGAACAATCAGGAGTGCTCCGACAAGCCCCAAACCAGCTGCCGGCACAAGATTCATGAAGACTTTTGCATTGCCCTTAACGGTGTGAATCATGATAATCGTTGTCACGACTACCGGTACAAGAATAAGGATTATTTTCCAAATATTACTGGTTGGATGAAGGTTGGCGGTAACATGAGAGCTCGATAGAATTCCACTCAAGGAATTTGTATCGCTTGAAATAAATTGCGCCAGAACATCACCAAGACATAGACTGAGGAAAACAAGCGTCGCATTAACCCGAAGGGCAATGATGATGGCAATTGGTATAAATATAATACAAGCCAGCGTAATAGCTGATGACATAATCTCATAATACCATGAGCACTATATCTTTGAAGCTGCAGCTCAGCGTCTTTTTTAGGTACCAACTTTATCTTTGCGGCGACCAGCTCGAGCAGCTTGCTCAACATACTGGATAACTTTTTCGGCAACATTGATGCCAGTAACCTTCTCAATGGCAAAACCTGGACTGGCATTAACTTCCAAAACAAGTGGACCACGTTCACTACGCATCATGTCTACGCCACAAATGCTCAGTCCCATAGCCTTTGCAGCTTTTTGAGCAGTTTTACGCTCTTCGGGAGTAAGCTTCACATTAATGCCTTCGCCCCCCTGGTGTAAGTTCGATCGAAAATCGTCATCGAGGCTTTGTCTAACCATACTCGCAACAACTTTTCCGTTGACTACAAAAGCACGGATATCGACACCGGCACTTTCTTTTATAAATTCTTGAACTAAAAAGTTTACACTCTCAACATAAAATGCCTGCATCACGGCAAGTGCGGCTTTCCGAGTCTCTGCTAACACAACACCGTTACCGTGTGTTCCGCGTGCTACCTTAATAATGACGGGAGCTCCTCCGACCTGTTCTAAGACGCCGTCAAAGTCAGCGGTTTCACGAGCGAAAACTGTCTTAGGAATACCAACGCCAGCTTTTGCCATAATTTGCATGCTACGGAGTTTGTCCCTGGATCGAACAATAGATATGGAGGTTGTAGCCACGAACACATTCTGAGTCTCAAATTGACGAACAATTGACGAACCATACTTTGTTAGATTCGTAGCAATCCTCGGTATGATAATGTCGACATCTTTAATTTGTTCCCCTCGAAAGTGGACTTCCGTGTTGCCGCTCTCTAGGGTTACAAAGCATTTTGCGTAGTTAATAACCCGCACTTCATGACCACGCTTGATTGCCTCTTCTTTAAGGCGAAGTGTCGAATAATTGGTACTTCCTTTAGACAGAATGACGATGCGCATTAATATTCACTTTCGTAGTCATCTTTAGTGGATTTGATAAAAATTTCTTTTAGTTTGAGCCGATCAACACTCGTTTTGGACACATCGACAAGGAATCGTTCGTTCAAGAGTTCTCGTCCAACGAGAACCGGCATAAGATTATTAGAACGATCCGCAAGCGTGAATGATGACCAAAAGACCTTAGAGCCAAGCTTAACGCGTAATCTGATTTTATACCGAATTGCTTCGTCTCCAAAGGAATTTTTTACAGAAACGAGTTCATAGCGAGCAAACTCAAGTGTATAGGTTTTTGGCGAGGACGGATGACCAAGTAGCTCTGCTCGAAGTATGTTACCTCCATCGTGTTTATGCTCTTTTGCACTTACACAATGTATCGCTGAGCGGTAAGCCCCGGTGTCGATTTTTGCGGGCACAACGACACCCAGATCGACGAAATCGAGCTGTTCAGATCTTCCGATAATGGCAGGGAAATGTGGCATGTATTGCTTGGTTCTCAATTTCTTAGTTTTAGCCTGTTATTCTAACATTTTATAGGAATTTTTTCAAGCTTCCCTATTGTCACAACGAAATATATCGCTGGTCCTACTTTATAAAGTTATGAACCCTAGAATAGACCAGATAGACAATGATCACGACGACTAAGAAAAGTGTTATGAGGAGAGGAATAAAGCCGTTTTCGTTCGAATGTTTAGATTTCACTTTAAACATAATTATTATTCTACTCTCCAATAATAGCAACTGTTTTTATTATATCCTTATTTCTGATTCTGTACGGAACTTCATATCAGGGGTCAATTGTGTTGCTTTTGTATAATATTTATGGTATAATAAAAGCATGTTGCCAGACCATGGACAATTGCCCCTTTTTGAGCAACCAGCCTCCACGTCTCTTCCGGGTATTGCCGCTCCACGTCGTGAGATTGTCGGTAAGGATGAGGCTCATGAAAGGCTTGAGGCTGAGTTTGTTCATGCCCGAGATCCGGAAACTGGTTCACCTCTCTCTGTTATTATTGCCGACGTGAATGCCCTTAAAGCCGTAAACGATGTACTCGGTCACGAAGATGGTGACGAGTTAATTGATATGGTGCAGTCAGTGATTACCACAGTCGTAAAAACCCTTAGAACCAGAGAACTAAAAGATCCCGATGGTCACCCTGAAGATAATCATTTCACACCGGATATTGTCTCGGTTGAGAAGATTAATTATGAAGGCTTTGAAGAAGATGAAGATGCGCTTGAGCAATATACCGGACTTTCGAAAGGCACAACGACTGGACGCGTTGGTGGCGACGAGTTCTTAATTATTCTTCCCAATACCGATGAAGCTGGTGCAGCACGAGTTGTTGAGCGAATTAATGAGGCTATCCAGACGTATCTGTCTGGTCCTCAAGGCAACGTTTACGCAGAGCATGGAATTAGTGTTGGTCTTTCCGTTGGCGCAGCTACACTTACACCTGACATAGAATCTCCGTCAGATCTTCTACGTAAAGCTGACGAACGAATGTATGAGCATAAGATGAGTCAGATTCGCCCACTGACACCCAAGGAAAAAGCTCACTTAGAAAAGAGCTTAGCACACCTTATGAGGGCTAACGTACGCCCACGAGACTTACCTCGTTACATCGAGTGGCTGGGCGAGAAGGGTCTTGAGCACGTATTATCGCTTCAGGTCGTTGAGGAGGAAGCATCGCTCTTTACCCGAGCCAAACGGGCTAGTCGAAGAATGCTTCGAGGGCTTTTTTCTGGTGACGACTCAACTTCGTAGGTGTATCAACTAAGATTGTTACAATGTGTGCTCCGCGGCTGTTGCCTTTGAGATGCGGTACTCCATGATTCGATAATTTAAAATCTGAACCGGATTGTGTGCCTGCCGGTATTTTCATCGTGACCGGACCATCAACGGTATCGACTTCGATGTCAGTGCCGAGTGCAGCGCGCACCATATCTACATGTTCTTCACTAAGAATAAGATCGCCTTCTCTGGTGAAGTGCTTGTGTGGTTTTACTCGAACATTCACGTAGAGATCACCCTTGGGACCATTGGCAATCGCTTCTCCATGCTCACGCAAACGAATGGTTGCTCCGTCATCAATACCAGCAGGAATTTTGAGTTGAACTGTTTGTCGTTTTGACTGAGTCCCTTTACCCTTGCAGACTGAGCAGACTTTTTCTGGAATTTTTCCGCTGCCATGACATTTTGGACATATCGTCGCTTGCTGAATATTACCAAAAACGGTTCGAGTAACACTGACAACCTGTCCAGAACCCTTACATTGATCACAGGTCTTCAGCTCATAGCCTGGCTCAACAGTCGTTCCTTTGCAGTGTTCACAGGTGTCTTGAAGTTGCATATCAAGATCTACTTCAGTACCAAACACAGCTTGCTCAAAGGATATTTCGACAGATGCCTCAACGTCTCTCCCGCGAGCTTGGCGCTGCTGCCTTTGCTGAGCACCACCACCAAAGAAACTACTAAAGATATCCCCGAGTCCGAGATCACCGAAGTCGAAGTTTATATTCTGAGATTGCCCACCGAAACCACCGCCGAACGGATTCTCGCTGCTGCTTCCGCCTACGCCAGCATGACCAAACTGATCGTAGCGTTTGCGCTTGTCGGTATCTTTAAGAACTTCGTAGGCTTCGTTAATCTCTTTGAACTTGGCTTCATCACCACCACGATCCGGATGATGTTCAATTGCGGCGCGCCGAAAAGCTTTCTTAATTTCATCAGCCGAAGCATCCTTTGACACACCGAGGAGATCATAGTAATCCGCTTTAGCCATGACGCGCTACCTTTCCTCCCTTGTTGATTGTGGAGCTTGGGGCAATAGTTGGTAATTGATGGATCATGTCGTTATATTCTACCAGTTACAGCGTCTTTTGGTTGCGTAAGCCCCCTAGGCGCCGGCTTGCCTCGCTCGCTTTAAAGCTATTTCTTGGCGTCGTCCTTGTCGTCAACAACTTCACCTTCTACAGCTTCAGCTTTTTTGTCGTCGTCACCCTTTTCAGCTTCGTCAGTCTTTGCTTCCTCGGCTGCTTGCTGTTCGTACATCTTTGAGCCGATTGGCATAATCTTGTCGTTCAGTTCTTTGGTGGCGTTTTCAAGAGCATCTTTATCGGCTTTTTCATCGGCAACTACTTTTTGTGCAGCCTCAATCGCTTCATCAAGTGTCTTCTTGTCATCATCGCTAATCTTGTCGCTGTTATCCTTCTTTAAGCGTTCAGCCTGATACACAGCGCTATCTAGGAGGTTACGGGCTTCAACCAGTTCTTTCTTGGCTTTATCTTCATCAGCGTGAGCTTCAGCTTCTTTTGCCATTTTCTCAACTTCAGTTTTATCGAGATTGCCAGAGCCACTAATAGTAATGCTCTGCTCTTTACCGCTGCCTTTATCTTTGGCAGTTACATTCAATATACCGTTGGCATCAATGTTGAAGGTAACTTCAATTTGAGGAATACCACGGGGTGCTGGAGGAATACCATCTAAGACAAAGCGCCCGAGACTCTTATTGCCATCGATCATGTCGCGCTCACCCTGAGCAACATGAACTTCAACTTGTGGCTGGTTATCTGCAGCCGTAGAGAATACTTCAGACTTAGAGGTGGGGATAGTGGTATTGCGTTCAATGAGCTTAGTCATGACACCACCCATGGTTTCAATACCAAGACTCAGCGGCGTAACGTCAAGGAGTAGTACGTCCTTAACATCACCTTGGAGCACGCCTCCCTGAATAGCTGCACCAATTGCAACAACCTCGTCAGGGTTAACACCTTTCATAGGATCCTTAGAAAAGATACTTTTTACCTTCTCTTGTACTGCAGGCATTCGGGTCATACCGCCAACAAGGACAACCGCATTAATATCGCTGGCAGTCAGTTTTGCATCTTTTAGTGCCTTCTCACAAGGTGCAGCAGTCTTGTCAATAAGATCAGCAACGAGACTTTCAAGCTTTGCACGTGTTAGCTTGTGCTCGAAGTGTTTTGGACCATCGGCGTCAGCTGTTAGAAATGGCAAGTTAACGTCAACCTCTTGAGCTGTTGAAAGTTCAATTTTGGCTTTTTCAGCTTCATCACGGAGTCGTTGCATGGCAGCATTGTCACCAGTGATATCAATGCCGTGTTCTTTCTTAAATTCTTCTGCAAAGTAATTAACGATGACGCGGTCAAAATCGGCACCACCAAGGTGGGTATCGCCATTTGTTGACTTTACCTCAAAGACTCCGTCACCAAGTTCGAGAATAGAGACGTCAAAAGTACCTCCACCAAGGTCATAAACGGCAATCTTTTCGTCTTTTTTGTCGCCTTTATCGAGACCGTAGGCAAGCGCAGCAGCTGTTGGCTCGTTAATAATACGTTTCACTTCAAGACCGGCAATCTTGCCGGCATCTTTGGTTGCCTGTCTTTGAGAATCGTCAAAGTAAGCTGGCACGGTAATGACTGCTTCCGTTACTTTGTCGCCAAGGAAGGCTTCGGCATCTGCTTTTAGCTTGGATAGAATCATAGCGCTGATTTCTTCAGGGCTATATTCTTTGTCACCCATCTTAACTTTTACACCGTTACCGCTTTTTACAATCTCATAGCCCATGAGCTTGAGGTCACGCTGCACTTCTTTATCATTAAAGTTTCGACCAATGAGGCGTTTGACTTCGTAAATAGTGTTTTTAGGGTTTGTAACTTGCTGGCGGCGGGCAACTTGTCCAACCAAACGTTCTTTGTTCTTATTGACTGCAACCACACTTGGGGTGGTGCGATTTCCTTCTGAATTAGCAATAATCTCAGGCTTTCCTGACTGCATAACAGCCATTGCTGAGTTTGTCGTTCCAAGATCGATTCCGATAATTTTACTCATATTCGTAGTGTTACCTTTCCGTTAGTGATTAGCGCTCGTGTATTACTACTGCCAGTGTAATAAATTGGCACTCGTTAGTCAAGAGTGCCAATTGTTGTATTTATAGCTACTATTTAGATTTCTAGTTGTTCAAGCTCATCCTCTATTGAGGTGTGTCCGCTTTCCGAAAGAAATACTTGCATCCGCAAAGCTATACTACCCTTTCTTTGTGTATCTAGTAGTTCGCGTCGTCTATTCTGTTCTTCTTTAGGATAGAAATCTGCCAACATTTCTCCAGGTAAGGTTTTCACGGCTTCCAGCAGATATATTCCGTAGATTCGCAAACGAGCCGACAGTGGTACACCCTGCCCCTTGAGGTGTTCTGCAATAGAAAAGTCTTGGTTCATTACTGGTTCTTTACGCGGACCATAGCATGACGAATGACATCGTTGCCAAGTTTGTAGCCGGCTTGGAGTTCTTCACTGACGATCTCTGGTCCATGTCCACCGCCTTCTTCAACACTGACTGCTTCATGAAACTCAGGATTAAAAGGTTCACCGACAGTTTTAATACGCTCAACACCAAGATCAGCAACAGTTTTCTCAAACTGTTTGACAATACCGGTTACACCTTTAACGTAATCATTGCCCTCGAGCTCTTTTGGCACGTGTTTGAGTGCTCTCTCAAAGTTGTCAATAACGGGGAGTAATTCACGGATAACGTGAGCCTTGAGGCGTTCCCGCAAGCTCGCAATTTCTTCCTCGTGTCGGCGACGTATATTTGTAGCGTCAGCTCGCTCAATTTGTAAGGCGTTCGTTAAGTCTTTGATTTGCGCCTCAAGTTCCGCGATTTGTATAGATGAATGGTCAGCTGCAGCAGACTTTTTAGGCTTAGGCATACAGGGTCTCCTCAAGTTCCTGTCCGGCTCTTGAAACAAGATTCATAACTTCACGGTAGCTTTGACGAGTTGGACCAAGTGTCCCAATGTAACTCCGATCACTAAAGGGACTTCGGAACCGTCCAATAATAAGGGTGCAGCCGGCACTTCGACCAACAGGATTTTCCTGACCTATATACACACTGAGTGGTTTATTAGGAGCAGCTTCGCGGAGCCATGGTTCAAGATTATCTAAGAGACTGGCGACTTGCTGTACCTGAATAGAGTTAATAAACTCAGGTTGACCGAACAGATTCGAAAGTCCACTCATGTAGAGCTGGTTTCCAATTGTTGCCAGACCAAGATTATGAGTCAGTTCTACCAGTGTATCGACAGCGTTTCGGATGGTACGCTCTGGAGCACCGGCTTGATGAACACGGGCAGTTAGCGCTCGCTCGCTTCGGCGTTCGAGACCTGACGAACTACTTTCGTCCATGTCAGTAAGGTGATTAACGTAGAAACGATAACCTTTGTCGGTAGGCACTCGCCCAGCGCTGGTGTGTGGTTGAGCAATAAAGCCAAGTCGTTCTAGCTCTGCCATTTCAGCACGAATCGTCGCAGAGCTGACATTAAATAGCTTTGCCATTAAGTTACTGCCGACGGGGCTAGCAACTTCGGCGTATTGTTCAACAATGGCGCCTAAGACTTTTTGCTGACGTTCTGTCATATCGATTTTAGTGTATAATTTTAGCACTCAGGAGTCAAGAGTGCCAACGCACATATCCTTCCGAATATGGACAGAAAAAGCGAGTTAATAACTACTCAGGATTCGGCTGATCGGAATCTGTAGGCTCACCTTCAGTAGACAAACTGGGTAGACCAACTTCTCGCCTAACATCATTTATAAACTTACGTGTAAGCGCGTTCGAGTTTCGCACTTTAGGTATTTCTACTTCCTCAATGAGATGTCGGCGAAATTCGTCAAATCGCTCAGCGAGCGCTTCGCCTTCTGCACGCAATGCTTCCCGCTGATCATCGAGCTCTGGTGCTTCTTGACCCGCTGTAGCAACCATACGACTAATCTCATCTCGTTCTCTCCGGGCATCATTACTACTGAGACCGTTAACTGCATTGTGGATATCACCGCCTATGATGCTCTCTGATAAAAGTTGCTCCTCAAGCCGCTCAAGTTCTCTTTCGCCTCTTGTTACGGAATCTTCTAGGCGGACCATCATTCTCGGTGCGAATTGAAATCCTTCGTACTCCGCCTTGAACTCGTCGCTGAGCGGGTGATCGTGGAGCGCACCAGCCCAATCACCGATCCGAGAAGCTCGTTCGTCATACCACTGAGCACGATCACCAGGATTCGTTTTAGTCAAAGACGTGTCCGGATCATCAGCGTCAAAAGGAAAATCTCTTACAAACTCGCGAGCTGCTTCTTCATTAGCCTGGGTACGCTCTTCTTCAGCTCTTCTGTACACAGGACCAGTGTATGCTTCTCTCAATCGATCCCGTTCTCGTCCAAGGCGCCAACGCCCAATGGCACTCATTGACTTGGGGTGAGCTGTTCTCAACTGATGGGTAATTTCTTTAACCCGAAGCTCTTCTTCCGACGGTTGCAGAATAGCTCTATTTTCAGCCGCTTTCGTTCTAAACTTATTCTCAGCTTCAGCCATGACTCTGGCTTTTTCAACATCGTCCTCTCTCGTATAGGGGTGATCAGGTCCTTCTGAGGGCACGCCAGCACTATCTTCACCTCCTTGTGGAATCTGGTCTGCTGAACCTTCTTCACCGTGATCAACGGTCCCTAAGTGTATTGTCTCATCATCGGATCCCAGTGATGGCTGTTCTTCGCCTCCGACTACAGACTGATCTGCACCATCTGCTGGTGGCTCAAAACCTTGTTGAGGATCTCCGGGTACGTCCCCTTCTGGACCTTGAGGTTGCTGTCCACCATCTTGTGATAAATCTTCTGGCATTTTCTATTTTTTAATACTTTTTTATATCTGATTGACTGTCATTAGCGTATCCTGCTTGTGCTCTATTGTCAAACAGTCTTCTTATTCGATTGTAGTAACGTCAATGCCCCGTATAGCTGGGCGTCCTCACCAAAATGAATTAAGGTAATTGCAGTATTTTGAAGCTCTGGATGCTCCCTTTTGACACGAGCAAAGACGGGTTCCAACCGAGACCATTGCTTAACTGCTATGCCCCCACAGAAAACAATGT
>Ga0206866_1049_pt1 | contig 26048 bp, 24 predicted proteins | sample Alteio_BWOrgCont_40_FD_152626 | JGI IMG/M metagenome (GOLD analysis project Ga0206866, IMG submission 152626) | Enriched cells from forest soil in Barre Woods Harvard Forest LTER site, Petersham, Massachusetts, United States -... | ecosystem: Environmental > Terrestrial > Soil > Temperate forest >... | reverse complement strand
TTTAGTCCTAGAAGAGTTCTAATAAATAGTTAACCCCCATTTCCAGCGAGAATCAATTATGTTAAATTTATCTCTCAGAAGAAAATATTTTGATGCAATTAAGGCTGGCGCAAAAAGGGTTGAAGGAAGGCTTAATAGCTCAAAATTCAAAGACCTCAAGCCAGGCATGCAGATAAGCTTCACGGCTGCAGATACCAATGAGGTAATGATTTGCATTGTGGAGGTACTTAATATATATCCAAGCTTTAAGGGTATGCTGCAGGGGGAGGGTGTAGAAAATATGTTGCCTGGTATTAAAAACCTCGAAGAGGGCATTGCAATTTATGAGAGCTTTCCAGGATATAAAGAGGAAGTAAAGAAAAATGGAGCCTTAGCGATCAGAATCAAAGTGTGTTCCAATAGCTAAGGCCCCAAAATTATTCAGGCCGGTGTGCTTATTTCATAGTTGCTTCTTGTGCAATAAGTGGTTTGGCTAATATAAATATGGCAATACAAAATATCCATAGTAAAAACAAAATTTCTACTTTTTTAGGAGTTAGTCGCTCATCAGTCAATCGTCGTTGCAAGGATTATGATCTGAAGTGATGAACTTTAAAAAAATGACAGCATTGTTCACTTTTTTCGTGCCTAAATGTATACTGTTTTGTAATTTTTTTTATTTAAAACTATAACACGTCAAGGATTTTTTCGATGAACAAACGCATACATAATATTTTTTTTCTTTTGGTCGTCGCTTTTTCATCTGCGCATTCTGATTTAACAAAATGTGTGGTTGGTGGGCAGGGCTATCCTTCTGGAATTTGTACACATCTGAAGGATGCATATCAACAATCTTCTTCTATGAGTTTTGCGTTGCTTCATGGCGGCTCTTATAACGAGAAAGTAGAATTGGTAAAAGAAATTGCGAAAGAAAATAATGCTCCCTTTAAACTAACCACCGCAGATGAACTCGTTGGCCAGTCTCTGTGGAAAACTATTAAAAATTTACGTTCTCTTATAAATGAAACGCGAGCTCAAGGATTTGAGCAAAATAAGCGTTCGTACCTTGTTATTGGTGAGATCGAAAAATGTGTAACTGGTGATAGATCAAGCAGAGGTGCTGATTATCACATCCTTAGGGGGGAGTTATCCATCCTGCTTGATAAATATAAAGATGATCCCTATATTTTGATTGTTGGGGTAACTAATCAAATTGATCAAGTTGATGGCGCCATTTTGAGTAGAGCTGGTACTGCTATTATTGATATTCGTGCTTCAAATTAAAAAAAGGAGAATGCATATGAACTCATTATATGATCCTTGTCCATGTGAAAGTGGAAAAAAATTTAAGTTTTGTTGTTTTGAAGCCATGAGAACAAACAATCACGCACATCTTGAAAAAAATAATACAAAAATTGCCCGTACAATCTTTTTGTGGAGATAATTACAAAGAGGCTGGCATAACTCACGTGGTAGTTGCTCGAAAAATGGGCGATGACAATTATATTGTTGGTTGGTATCTAGTCGACATATGGTGCTTAGGTGTAAAAAACGCCGATGTTAAAATGAATCTCTCCCAGAAAGAAGTTGAAGAGATGTTAGACAGATTAAGTAGTTCCGAACAAGAGATGGTAGCTTGTTCTTATGAGCTGGTAAGAAGTATAATTTTGGGAAGTGTTGCCTATGCTGCACATATAGGAATTACTCCACACCATGATTGGGATCGTGCGAAAAATATTATTGAGCCTCATCGGTCCTTTGAAAATAACGTTATCTTTGGTTATGAAGGCAAGCCATTTTATGTTGTTGGTCCAAACGATCGACATATACAAGACAGCGTTATGCAAAAAGTGACAAAGGCTGGTGGGCATTGGATAGGTGAACTATGATATTGCTGCCTTTTAACAGAATATTTCCCGAAATTGGCGAGAGAGAAACAAGGGTCATTCATATATTTAAGGACGACAGGGTTCCTTGTGACTCCTATGCTTTGATGGAATATTATTGCCCTGAGCCTGAATCTGATTGCGATTGCCGCAAGGCCGATATCACTGTCATAAATCAACGCGGCGAGACATTTGCAAGGCTTTCTTGTGGCTGGGAAGAACAAACATTTTACTCGAACTATTTTTCTGAAGGAGCCGATAGTTTGCCCGATCCATGCTATGCACCACTCCAGCCTCAAAGCAAATATGCTTGGTTTTTTTTAGAAATATTACAAAGTTTATGGACTCATGATGCAAATTATAAGGCGAGAGTAAAAAGACATTATGAAATGATCAAGCAAGAAGCCAACAAAAAGGATCTTTTGCGTCTTTATGGACCCGAAGCAATTGCGAGAAAATCTGAAAGAGTTGCAGGCAGGAATGACCCATGCGTATGCGGTAGCGGAATAAAGTATAAAAAATGTTGCGTCGATTAAAAAAATAAGATTGCGTTAAGTTAGTTAAAATAAATCATTAACGTAATTATTCATCACGGCTAAATTGTTGTAGGGCTAGTGAATCTTTGAGCTCTTGTTCGTATTGCTTATAATAATCTTTATTTGGACGGTATTCTTAACCGATTATGAGAGAGTCTGGATAGGGCAATACCATAAAATTGATTTTTTGTTCATGCAACATATCCTTTATTTCTGGGCCAACTGCTTGAGTGAATATAATGGTTAATTTTTGACCAGCAGCATCTGAATGAGCCTTAAGAGTGCTGAAAAAAAGATTCATCGCTTGTGCTGTTCTTGATGTGATGGTGCGAGCATGAGGGATATAAAATAAGCCTTGGTCTGTTTTAATGTCATATATGTGAGTATTGATTTTAACTCCTAGTTGTTGAATTACGTGTCGGTCGTTTTGCATGAGAACCGCTATTAATATTTTTTTTACTTCATGAATGAATGATTCTTTCAATGGTGCAGAAACATTATTGCCTTTTATTTTTATCATATAGCCAGTCTTTATTAGCTGTTGTATTAAATTGTCATCATTATTGGTTAAAATCATCTTAAGAGAATCTATTGCTTTTAATAACTCATCTTTATTTTTTAAATCATCGGGCAGAAAAGATGTATCGATCTTTTGATTGTTTCTTAAAAGAAACAACTGCTGTTTGGCAAATATTTCGCCCTTGGCATTGTCAGTTGTAGTGCTTTTTTCTTTTTGTTGATATTGAGGGAATGTGGGCAGAAAGGTTGGTCGCGTTCCCATTGCTCCTGCAGGACTTTGGAGGTTTTGGTAGAAAAATGGAGTTCGAAAGGCTGCGTTATTTGTTGCCTGTGGTTGGTGTACATAGGGTGCAGAGGGTGTGGCTGGCGCGTAACGTTGCCGATTGGCAAAGAGGGCTGGATTGTTTTCTTGTGCCGCTTGTGATTGAATGGCATTTGTAGGTGCTTGGCTTTTATTATAGTTTGATTGATAAGATGCGCAGGCCACGGCGGCTGAACTATTTGTCACCTCTGGTTGGGGTGTGGCAGATGCGAGCGGCAATGCCAGCTTTGTATTTTTTATTTTTTGCACTGCGTCATCCAGATTAATATAATCATTGGCAGTCTTAAGAACTACTAACGGAATCCCTTTTTCTTGTAGCCATTCTTTTAACTCCTTGGGTGGAGTATCGGCACAACAAAGAATTAAAGATTTCTTATTTTGAGTTGCTTGAATCTGAAATCTATCCAATACTTTCAGCAAATGGCTAAAAGCGTTTGCTGAAAAGTATTGCCAAAGATGCGGTTTGCATACTATTAAGTACTTGTCCGTCTGAATGCAAAATTCAGCGGGTTTGTCATGGTGTGTATTAAACTCCTTTGTGAATTTTAGTATAGGGTAATTGTGTTTGTCTAATGCTAATGTGACTGCTAGTAAATATGTAGCTGCATCAAAACCTTTAGGGTCGATATTAAAAATATCATTGATCGGATTTGAGTCTGTTCCTATGGAGCCTGGAATATTTCTGGCCAATTGTAATGATTCTTTGAGTACGCGTTTATCGACTAATCCTTCTGGTATCCAATCTAAAGAAAATTCTTGCTTGTTGGTGAATTTATCAAATTCGGCTTTAATGATACTTGTTTTCTTGTCGGATATTTCTCTAAAGAAAGAAGTTGGAACAAAGAAAGAAATTGGAACTATTTTCAAAGCAATATCATGATCTCTTAACCAAAGGGAAAACGATGGATCAGGAAGACGGGGTACTATAAGCATCATCTTCTTTTGTTGTGCATTAGCAATAAGCTTGCGCAAATGCAATGTGTGTTTTATATATTCTAAATTGTCGTCTTGAAGAGACAGCTTACATTCTATTAAAAAGGTATCAGTTTCAATATCGATTTCGATTGGATCTTTTTTTGTATCGGGAGGGTTTAGAAAGTGGGTTGAGAATCTAATAACCTGGTCAGGGTTTTTCTTTTTGAGCTCCAAGGCAACGATTAATTCATATATTCTCCCTATCAGAGTGGTTATGTTGTCATGGGTGCAGCATCGATCGAAGTTGAATATTTTTTGAATCATTTCTTGGGGTTTGTTAATTCCTCTAAATTCATTGAGTGCTTCTTTGATTTTTTTATGATCAAGATTTTCTGGCAACCAATGCAAAGAATAATCTTGTCCGGTCTGAAACTTATTAAACGCTTCTTGATGTCGATACGATAGATCTTTCTGAATATGCGTATCTTCTGGGTATGGCTTATTGTCCCAGTTATCAAAAAAATCTGCTAGATAATCAGGATCTATTGGAGATGTTGGTCGGGGGTTATTGGTATCGATCGTGGCCATTTCTTGTGATAAGGCTGGCGCATAACCTGGGTGATATTGCTGAATCATAGGAGGCAAGGTTGAACTGCAGCTTGGTGCATAGCTTTGTTGGTGCGGGTAGGGCGTGGGCAGAAAGGCTGAGCTTGTCGCTATTTGTTGGTATTGATAAGGGGTAGGCAGCAATGGGGGATTGCTTGCAAAATTCGTCTGAAAGATCAGGCAACCCAGTATGGTTATTAGTTTATTTTTCATGAAAACCTCCTATTTTTTAAATTGCTTTATGTTGTTTTTTGTTTTTTATTTCTTGCACTGCTTGGTCAAGATCAATACGATCGTTGGCGGAGTTGGTAACTACTAAAGGAATCCCTTTTTCTTGCAACCATCCTTCAATTGCTGAGGGTGGATTATGCGCGCAACAAAAAATAAAGGTTTTATTGTCTAATTTTGCTTGAGCTTGCGATACAAGTAGTTTCTTCTTCAAGCAACCCGGTGCGGTGCCCCAACGGTGATGTTTGCATGTTATTAGATATTTATCGGTCTCAATGCCGAATCGAATAGTTTGACTATCAGGTGTACGGCTTCCCTTTGCAAATTGTAGTATGGGGTAGTTTAATTTGTCTAATGTTAATGCAACAGTTAGCTCATATGCAGCTCGATCAAACTCTTCATAGCCTTTATCTAGAGTAAAAATATTATCGATTGGATTAAATTTTTTTCCTTTAGAGCCACGAATATTTCTGGCAAATTCTAGCGATTTCTTCAGTAATATCTTATCAACTGAGTCGCCTGGTATCCAATGCAGGGAAAATTCTTCATTGTTTACAAATTTATCGAATTCAGCCTGGATTATGTTCGTTCTTGCAACCACATCAGGCAATGGTTTGCGCATAACAATTGGCACTATTTCAAACGAAATACCCTGTTTTTGTAGCCAATCAATAAAATCCTGTCTGGGAGGGCTTAAAACGACAAGTTTCATCTCTTTGTTCTTTTGGTCGGCAACAAGCTTGCGTAACTGTAATTGCTCTTTTGTATGTTGTAATTGACTATACTTGATGCTGCACTTACATTCTATCAAAGCTTTATCAGTTTCAATATCGATCTCAACTGGTAACTTTTTTGCATCTAGAGGATTGGGGTGTTCCATTGAAAATCTAATATCCTGGTGAGATTTTTCTTTTTTTAGATGCAAAGCAATAAATAATTCATAGAGTGCTCCTGTCAATATAGATACTTCTCTCGGGGCTTGAGATAGATCAATATTGAATATAACATCAATTATCCTTTGGGGTTCGTCGATACCTTTAAATTCATTTAACGCTTCTTTGATTTTTTCATGATCCATATCTTCTGGAATCCAATCCAAAGAGTAGTCTTGTCCTGCGTGAAACCTCTTAAATTCCTTTAGGTGTCGGAAAGCCACATTCCCTTGAATATACGTACCTGAGTGTGACGTCTTGCCCCAGTCGTCAAAAAAATCTGCTAATTGGGGGGTTTGGGGGGATGGTGATCGATGTTGATCGATATCAAGCGCAGCCATTTCCGTTTCTATACGCATAGCTGGTAAGGATGGTGCTGGGATATGTGTCGCGCAACTTTGTTGGCAAGAATAAAGCGCTGGTAAGGTTGAGCTTGTCGCTTGCTGTTGGTATTGATAAGGTGCAGCGCAGCCTGAAGTAGGCGCTAGGCGAAGACAGGGTGGCAGTGGTGGCCTACTTGCAAAACTCATCTGGAAGACAAGGCAGGTGAGCATGGCTATTATTGTATTTTTCATGAAAATCTCCCATTTTTTAAATTGCTTAATGTTGTATTGAGCTTACAGCATAAAATTCAAATAGTCAATGGGTAGTTTCCTTGTGCTTAAAGCTTTTTTTCAACAGGAACGGTTGCAACTGGTGCTTGTTGTGATATCGACCACTCCTGGGGGAATAGAAAAATGGGTGGATTATAAGAGAATTCATAAAGATAGACGTTAATAAAGTAGATTAATACATAAGCTTACAAATTTGCTTTTGAACACACAAAAAACAGGAGACGCGTTCTCCTGTTTTTTTGTTAAATTTGGATGAGATTTTTGGAACTATTTTTTGCTGCTACTTGAGCTGCCATTCCACCAATTAGAATTCCACCAACTAGATAAGTATTGTTTCCAACTTATAGGTTCACTTGGCTGGCATGATGCAAAGCGTGCTTGGCCCTCTGCGGCCCAAGCTGGATTATGGGGTTTGCCGTGAGTTTGATAGAACGCATGTACCACATTTCTTACCATAGTTCCATCTTGACCTTGTATAATATTGGCATGATCACCATATTGGGTTTCTAATAAAAAAACTTTTGGTTTATTAGCTTTGCGTAGTGCGTAATACAGTCTCTTGGTGCTTGAGGCGGGAACTACTGCGTCTTGCTCCGAGCATATTAATAACATTGGTATTTCAGGATCTATTCTTTCAACGTTTGTAATTGGTTGGGCTCCATTAGGGTTATAATTTCGAAAAATAAGAGGGAGAGCATGATGTAGACTGCCAGAACCGTATGTTCGATCATCAACAATACCCTCTACTGAATCAAAGGGCGATTCGGCTATAACTAATTCTACATTTTGGGGTTGGTACTTTGCCAAATAGGTAACAATGGTAGCTGCTCCTCGAGACACACCTAAAAGGTCTGCTTTGGCAAGTGGCTGGCAAGCTTTATGTAATGATGCTGTGTCAGCATCTTGACCAAGACATGAAGAGATTGGCTTTTGAACGTCATCATAGTCAAAATATGTCATTGGTCCCTGTATAAATGCATTTGGTTGACCAGATGATGTATGATAAAGTCCTCCATGGAACCCTTGCCCTCCAAGACCATGAGAAAAGACGGTGACCGATGGTTGTGCCGGTTGGCTTGCTTGTAGTGTTGATGCACCCATTGATAAAAGAATGGTTAGTAGCATGTTCATTTTTTTCATATATTTCCTTTGCTTTGTTCTTTGATTTTTTTTGTTCATTTTAAGTGTATAGGGATTGTGCCTGTTTGTAAAAAGCTTGCCAATATTGCGGGTATATGAGCGCGACAATAGGGTAAAATGTTGTTTTGGGCCCCCTTTTTACCTGAAGAATAAATAAATCTCCCCAATTAACCCATTTTTGACAAGTTTGACTATTTGAATATATGTGATAACCTTGTAATGAGAAGCAAAGTCGATCAGTAATTATTCTTTTACCTGAAATTTTCAATAGGGGGTTATTATGTTAAGGTTCAAGTCGCTACAATTAACTGTTTTATTATGTAGCATCTCTTCATTCATGCATGGCGCTAAACCGGCCGAAAGTTCAGCTGTATCTGGCAATCCAAGTTCTCTTACATTTCGACAAAAAAATACTTTGAAATCTCTTGCGTCTAACGCGCGCGAAAGAGTAAGGGTTAATAAAATTTTAGAAGAACACATGGAGGAGATAATATATCCCTGTAAAAAAACATTCACATTTGAATGGCTTCCGGGCTATCATGTTAAAACAGGGTCAAGTCGAATACAGGGGGCGCAGGCTTTGCGCCAGTGTATTAAAAAACATGGCTTAAAACTGTTAACCGTGCCTAAAAAACATCTTTATCCCATTAGTAAAAAACATCGTGACAATATTTCGCGTGATTCATATTTTAAAAATGATCCATTCATAGTGGTTGCGGAACAAATAAATCAAATTCCAGATGGTGTAATGAATCTGGAACACGCTAAAGAGATTTACTTTTTGTTGTCTCATGCCAAGTATGGTTCCAACTATTTTACCGATGCTTCTAATGCTAATCTTGTTTTTTGCTCCGATGGTAAAATAGCCTTCATTGATACTGAAAAGGGAAGTTTTATGGCAACCAAACCTTTTTATGGGGTGGTGGAGCTTCTAAAATATGGAAACAGAGAAAATAAAGATCCGCAAGCTTTGCAGTTTTTTCAAGAGAAATGTATTGAGTTGCAGTACCAATCAGCTGACCAATGTCTGATGCAATAGAATAATGTTTAAGCGTTCAAACTCAGTAAAAAATGTTCAACGAAGAAACTAGAACAAGGATTACATAAAATCAAATTCAAAGATTACATTAAAAGTGTCGAATTTATACCTTAACAACCAACCTATTTTGGCCAACCAAAAAAATCAGGATAAGCTTTTTGTGCCTCACGGGCAGTCAATGTGTGTTTGGATGCAAAATCGATCTCCTCGCATTTTGAGGGATTGTCTTTATATAGGTGTCCAGTAAATCCGTCCAATTTGGGCTTATCGGATCTCTGAGCATAGGTATAAACTTTAAGTCCTACCATGCATACAAAAGAGCCATCTGCCTCTTTGTGTACGCTTTTAATAAAAGGGCGGCGCTCAAAAAAATGATTCTTGTCGACTTCTATTTTTCCTGTTTTTTGCAACACATATAACAATGCTCCCTTTGTTGCATCTTCAGGATGCGCTTGTGCATACAAGTTTCTCAACTGAGGAGATTTGCGCCCACTTCTTACAGGTTCAGGATCTCGGTAGTTCATTGCTTGACAGTATTCCAAAGCATCACTTGCCCATCCGGGAACGTGGTGATTTGGCGTAGTGTACACGTGAAGTGTTTTTCTAAACTCTGTATCATCGCAAAATGTTTGATTAGATGAGGATGATGCAGAACCAGATCCCGATGGTGCTGCGGCGCAAGCAGATGGTGCAGAATCAGATCCCGATGGCGCAGAGCCAAAAGCCGTAGATGAAAGAGATAGGGTGGTTATTATGGTTAACAATGATACTGTGTTGGTCATAGTGGTCCCTTGAATTTTTTGTTTTCATGATCAATTTCTTGGTGATAATGCTTTTCATTTTTGAAAAACATTCGTATAACAATAATACTGTAATTTTAACTGTTAATGAATGTTAATTTTTAAAGAGGGAAGCATGATAGCAAAAATTCAGAGATATTGTTTTATAAGTTTATTCTTCTTATTATTGTCAGTGCGCTCGTATACGTTTGCACCCAATACCGTTGTGGCAACTATTGGTGTAGGAGACACACCAAATGGACTTGCGGTTACGCCCAATAATCGCTTTGCCTATGTTGCAAATAATAATAATGATGCAATTGCTGGTGGCAACACGGTTAGCGTACTGAATTTGGCGACCAATACTGTTTTGCAAACTATTTCTGATCCTAGTTTTAATCAACCGTATACAGTTACTATTAATGCTGCAGGAACAAAAGCGTATGTCACCAATAGCTATAGCACCACAATAAGCATTATAGATATAGCAACTAATACCGTTACAGGCATAATTTCCGGTTTTGATGGTCCATCGGGGATGGTTATATCTCCTACTAATAGTAGCATAGCATATGTTAATAATTATGGTGCTGATGGTGACAGTGGTCTGGCAACAACAGTAAGTGTTGTTGATTTGAGCGCCACTCCGCCTCATATTACGCACGAAATTACGGTGGACCTTGCTCCTGCAGCATTAGCTATAACGCCGGATGGCGCTTATGTGTATGTTGCCAATTATGTTGATGGTAATCCTGGCACGGGTACTGTAGATGTGATACAAACAAGTGACAACAGGGTTACCACAACCATTACGGGATTTTCTGGACCATTTAATATAGCAATGACCCCTGATGGCACGAAAGCCTACGTGACTAATTTTGGGAGCAATAATTTCTCTCCTATAGGCACAACGGTGAGCGTTATTGATATAGGCAGTAATACGATAAGTGCAACAATTCCTCTTGGAATACAGCCTGCTGGTATTGCCATTACACCCGATGGTCATCTTGCATATGCCACTAATTACGATACTTTGTATACTGATACCACATATACTAACTTAGTCGCTGGTCCAGGAACGGTGAATATTATTGATATTGCCACTGATATGGTAATTTCTCCAACAATAATGGTTGGGCTATCTCCTGATGCGGTTGCCATATCCTCCAATGGTCAATATGCCTACGTTTCAAACTATACTTCCAATACCGTGAGTGTCATAGCATTGAGTGATATGCCATTTCAAATATTTCAGATAACTGCCCAAGGTTGCAGAACTCAAAACGTATTTTTAACGCAACGAGATATCATAAATAAGTTGACATGGAGTGGTTCTGGAACATTAGCACCAACAAGTTATTCGATATACCGTGATGCCGCATTGACTGATTTGGTTGCCACCATTCCGGCTACAGGGCCATTACAATTTCTTGACCATAATAGACAACCTAATGTTATATATACCTACTACTTGATAGCATCTGATGATATAAGCCCCATTTCAAATCCAGTTGCCATAACCGTTACTCAAAATTGTTAAAAAAATAGGAAGTAAAATTATGATGTTATTTAAAACAGTTCGTTCTTTGTTTATTTCATTATTGTTCGTTGTTCCAGTTGTAGCCCGAGAGGTTATTTTAGAATTCAAGGGTGCTTATTTTTTGCCGACTGATTGCACATTTAAAACTATTTATCCTAAAGGGGGAGCTTTGTTTGGCCCCGAGCTTACGGTGCAATTGTGCAACGACAGAAATTGGTCTGCTTTTGCAAGTTTTGACTATTTTAAAACCGCGGGATGCTCGATCGGACTGTGTGACGCAACAACCGTGAAGTTGATCCCTTTGGCGCTTGGTTTGAAATATTTTGTGCCTGTGCATGGCTGTGTTGATCTGTATGCGGGGCTCGGTTTTGAGGCGATCAATGTTCGCACAATAAATTGTTCTAATTTTGTTGTTTCGCCATTATCGCAGTGGGGGTTTGGCGGAATTGCCAAAGTAGGCGCCTACTATTATTTGCCACACAATTTTTTGATCGACATCTTTATTGATTATAGTTTTGTGAATGTGGGTAGTAATAGTTGTGACTGCCCAAGCATTGGTGTGCAATCAGTAAAAGCTAATGTGAGTGGTGCGATCTTTGGTATTGCGCTTGGTTATAATTTTTAATACACAAAATTGCGTTAACAGCCGACATTTATTCGCCAACTTGACTATCTGAATCAAATTGATACATTGATTATATTAATTTGATTTTTAGCATAGGTAGGGTTGTTTATGAATGAATTTCAGTCGGCGGATGTCGATCAGTTAACACAAGCTTTAATGGAAACACATAAAGAGTTTGGCGTTGTTATCAATAAAGATCGCAAAGGGCATAAAGGTACGTACGCTTCTTTGCCGTGTGTTTTAGAATCAATACACAAAATGTGTTCCAAACATGGTCTGATTTTAACGCAAGCATCGCGTATTATTAATGGAACTGTTGCACTTGAAACTATTTTGCGGCACCCAAAAAGTAATCAATGGATTTCGTGTCAATCGCTCCTTACACCAAATGCTGAACTGCCAAGTTCTGATCAAGCATGGGGTGGATCGAGCACCTATCATCGCAGATATGATGCTATGATGTTGTTGGGTGTGTTTGCGCAAGACGATCCGGCCGATCATGATGGGGCAGTAGTTGCATCGTCCGAAAAACAGTCCCAGTGTATTAGTGAAAAGCAACATGGGTTGCTGGTTGCCAAAATAAATGGTGACGATGCATTAAAAAACAAAATTCTTGTTGGACTCAAAATTGCACATCTGTCGAATGTTCCTTGGAAGGAATTTAATAAGGTGCTCAAGTACGTTGAGCAAACTAGAGAGAGTGCGTAAAAAGACCAAGAATTTGTTTGGGCAGCTTTGTTATTTGTGCCCTTGTGTTTCTTTTTTTACCCAGACTTGTTGCGCTTGTTTTTCTCGCGAATGCTTTTTTGCCCAACGAGCGTAGCTTGGATTTTTTCGATAATCAAGATTTGGGGCTGGCTGCGCACTTGAAGCTGGCTCAACTGCTGGCACCTCTTTTCTTCGTCTTTGCGCTTCTGCTTCATCTTCTTGCATCCGCTTAATAAAATTTATATGCGACATCCGTTCGATGTAATCTGGATCGCCTAGTTTTGGGGCTGGTTGCGTAGAGCTACTTGTTGCCGCTGCGGCTGGTTGCATATCGTCTGTTTGTGGAGTAACTTTTTGCGCGACTTGTAGATTCAAGAGTGTGGCAATCATTGCATTTTGAGCACTATTGTTTTGTTTTACTTCAGTCAACAAAGAATTCAACGTAGCAGCGATGTGGACTTGATTGTTCTGCATTGTGGTGATCGCAGCTTCCATTTTTTGCAGTGTATCGTGGGTGTAGGCTTGGGAGGTTCGAATGGCTATTTGCTCTTGGTTGTTTTGTTGCAGCATTTTTTGTGTGTTGGCTTGAGCTTGGTGAAGCGGGCGAATCATGCGAGTTGTTTCTGTGCGGACTAGGATATTGTGAATTGTGTTAATCATGCGTTGTGTTTCAGCACATGTTTGTTCGAGGTTATTTGATCTGGTTTGCAATGTTGGACGTGCAGTTTGAGGTTGATAAAATAGCGATGAAGATCTGCTGCCCCTATTGTCTGGTGATGGTCGGGCACCATATTCACATGCATGTTGATGATGGAGCCTTGGTGATGAAGATGTGTTGGGATCGTCTGGTGTGACTCGAGGGTCCTCTTCTTGTGGGCTAAAATGGCTTTGTGCCGCAGCAGGAAATTGTGGCACGGACGGAAATTGTGCCGGAGGAGGAAGTTCTAATGCGCTCATGCCAGAAGAACTGTACTGAGTATGCTGTTGTGTCGCAGGAGGAGCGTATTGGGATTGTAATTCGGAATGCCATTCTTCATAGGAAACACGTTGTTGTTCTACGGGGCGAGGTTTTGGTGGACGATAAGAGCGCGGTTGTGCTGCAGAGGGAAATTGTTGTGCGGGATGTTGCTGTGGTTCGGGTAAGAGTGATATCGAGGTCGATACTTGCGATGAATCATCCGGTATCTTTAGGGGTGCTGGGCGGTTAAAGAGGGCATCCATTCCCTGTATGCTATTGTTGGATGATATCAAAAATGCAAGAACGGTAGTTAGTTGATAATTCATATTAAATTCCTTCGAGGGCGCATGTTGAACGATGGTATTACTTTACTCAATCGGCGTAAAAAATGATAGCATATTTTTTGCAATGTAGCGCAGAATCAGGTTGTATTGAGCGTGTATAAATATTATATTTATGATTGTGGGTTTCTGTATACGATTATGTAAAAAAACAATAGGGAAACAAATGATAGTGAAAAGTTTTGCGAGTGACAATTGGGCCGGAATTCATCCAAACATTTTAAAAGCACTTAATGATGCCAACGTGGGCCACGTTAAAGCGTATGGTGATGATGCGTACACCAAGCAAGCAGTGGAACTTTTTAAGCAACAGTTTGGTAATGAAAGTGATGTTTATTTTGTGTGTAGTGGGACCGCTGCAAACGTGCTGAGTTTGAGCACATTGCTTGCATCCTATCAAGGTATCATATGCGCAGAATCGGCCCATATTAATGTTGACGAATGTGGTGCGGCAGAAAAGTATACGGGATGTAAATTACTTACTATTCCAACGAGTGATGGTAAAATTACGGTTGAAGCCATCGCATCAAAATTAGGTGTTGTGGGCAATCAACACAAAGTTCAACCTAAAGTGATATCAATTACGCAATGCACGGAATTGGGCACCGTGTATACCATTGAAGAAATAAAAAAAATTACTGAATTTGCGCATGCCAATAATATGTATGTGCACATGGACGGGGCGCGCATAAGCAATGCTGTTGCACACCTGAACACAACGTTGGCAGCTATGACAAAAGATGCGGGTGTCGATGTGCTGTGCTTTGGTGGCACCAAAGATGGCATGATGCTTGGAGAAGCGGTCATATTTTTCAATAAAGAGTTATCCAAAAATTTTCCCTTTATTCGCAAACAGGGGATGCAACTTATATCTAAAATGCGTTTTATATCAGCTCAGCTTGTTGCTCTTTTGACTGACGATTTGTGGCTTAAAAATGCGCAGCATGCAAATGCAATGGCGCAACTGCTGGCGAAAACAGTGAACAAAATTCCTCACATTACCGTGAGCAAAGCGGTGGCATCCAATGCTGTCTTTGCCATTGTGTCTCCCACAATTATTCCAACATTGCAAGAAAAATATTATTTTTACGTGTGGAATGAAGCAACATCGGAAGTTCGCTGGATGACATCATGGGATACGACGCCACAAGATATTGTAAATTTTGTCGCTTGCATACAAGAAGCTTCGGAGAAATTTTCTGTTTAATAAAAAGCGTATTTTGGGTTTTTAAGATAAAAAAGGGCACTATGAAGAAACTATCAATAGGCATACAAACATTTTCCAAACTTATTGAAGAAGATCTTGTATATGTAGATAAAACTAAACAAATATATAATTTAATTAATGGTCTACCGTATCGATTCTTATCGCGTCCTCGTCGTTTTGGAAAATCATTACTCCTTTCAACATTAAAAGAAATATTTTCAGGAAATAAGAAATTATTCAAAAACTTGTGGATTGGTACAAGCGACTATGATTGGCAAGAGTATCCGGTAGTCCATTTGGATTTTTCAACTATGGGATATTCAACACCAGCGGAGCTGGAGGAGAGCTTAAATTTAATTCTTGATGATATTATTAAGAAATATGCCTTGGTTATTCCAACAACAAAAATAGTAAAAATTAAATTTAAGTTATTGATCGAACAACTTTCAAAGAAAAACAAGGTGGTATTACTTATCGATGAGTACGACAAACCAATTTTAGACCATATCAAAGATATTCCTTTGGCTGAAGAGATTCGTACAAAACTCAAAGAATTTTATGATGCCCTTAAAGGCATGGATGCATCGATACATAAAATTTTTGTCACCGGTATTACTAAGTTTACCAAAACATCAATATTTTCCGGCATCAATAACCTAGATGATATAAGTATCTATCCTGAGGCAGCTGACCTTTTAGGGTATACCTTAGATGAAATAAAAATTTATTTTAAAGAGCATCTCAATCACGTTGCTCAACAAAACAAAACATCAGTAATCCATGAACTAGAAAACATGACAAAGTGGTATAATGGTTATCGATTCTCTGACTTGTCCATCAAAGTATATAACCCTTTTTCCGTGCTTCATTATTTACACAAGGCAAAATTAAGAAACTATTGGTTTATTTCCGGGACACCTTCATTCTTAATTCAATATGTTAAAACGCAATACCCATCGTTAGAAGAAATGTCTCGTACCACATTGACTCCAGAAGATTTAGATGTGTTTGAAATTGACAACATTCCATTGACACCGTTGCTTTTTCAGGCAGGTTATTTGACTATATCTGACTATAATCCATCTAATGATTCATTTGAACTTGGGTTTCCAAACTATGAAGTAGAGTCTTCCTTTAAAAAGTTTATGGTTGCAACACTATCGGGGACCCAATCTTTTAAGATTAATACGCTATGCAAGCAACTACTCACTTCATTGGAGCACAAGAATATAGAAAAATTTTGCAGCGTTCTCAAGACATTATTTGCGCATATTCCATCTATTCTGCATATTGCCCAGGAAAGTTACTACCATTCTCTATTCCAGTTCTTACTAAGTTTGCTTTCATTAGAATCACAATCAGAAATGTTGACCAATAAGGGTAGAATTGACTGTGTCATTATAACTGAACAATATGTGTACATATTCGAATTGAAGTTGAATACCGATAGCAAAAAAGCAATTGAGCAGATTTTAAGTAAAAAATATTACGAAAGATTTATGGGGATTGGCAAACTTATCATTCTTGTTGGCTTATCATTTAAAACCACTGAGCCTACATTTGATATTGAATATAGCATGCAGGAAATGCCAAATGTGTAATGAATTTTTATATTTAAAAAAACTTAACAAAACTCAGATGGGAAGTAAAAATATGTACATATTCAGACTAGCTTGCATAATATTAATGTGCGGATCTTTACGCGCATCTCAACGGAAACCACAACCATGTGGGATTCCTTATCTGCCTTTCATTGGATACCTGTACGATAACAACGATAAATTTGCTACTCAAACTGACCCAGTCTCTGTTCCTTTATCAGGGAGTGTTGACAGCAAGTCCTCCACTCAGCAAGCATTTAAAAGTTATAGTGTAGAAACACCGAGTTTTCCATGGACTAAACCTAAATATTTGAGAAGGGTTTCTGATGGTATTGACCCTGTTAAAGAAATAATACCTGCTCCTGAAAAATCAAATATCGGTAAAAAACCTCCCAGTTATTCACTTTGCGCACTTCGTAGTATGGGATTCGTATTCGCACCAAAGAACTCTTTTAAGTCAGGTGAAATAGTTTTAGCGTTGATAGATGATAATCATATTTGGTGGCCTTCTGGTATAGTGGGTCGAGTTGTTGAAAAGCATGAATGGGAAGACAAGGATAACGATGAGTATTCTGTTGATTTTGGAGTAGGCTATCATGCGATAGTTAAATCTGCAATAATAGGCAAATATCCCTTAGACCGTGCTTTATTACCAAAACCGAAGTCTAAAGAAGAAGCTGAATCATCATCTCTCAAATGTACATTTCATGGAGATGACGATGCAACAGAAGTAATGGAATCATAATAATTACTTTCGCGCCAACCATTTGTCAAACATGCGAACCACGGATAAATCATGCGTGGGTAACATTGTTGCATCGGCAGGTATCCAGCGTAACTCTTTTGATTCTCTGTTTTGAACCACATTTTCGTCACCAGTGACTTGCAATAAAAAACGTACATCATAGTGATAGTGTGCTTTTTCTCGTGGATTATCTGGGATAAGATGAATGTCGATATCGAAAATATCTTCATGGACTGATGCAATATCTTCAATGCCGGACTCTTCTTGCGCTTCTTTAATCGCTACGTTCAGCGCATTCCAATCGCCATCGCAGTGGCCGCCAAGTTGAACCCATCGATTAAGTTTTGTGTGATGCATCAACAGAGCTTTAGAACCATCTTTGTTGAGTAACCATGTCGAAGCGGTAATGTGTCCGATAGCTAATGTTCGCTCAAAGCATTCAGGATGTTGCTGTATAAAATCGATCATTCGTTGTTTGTAATCAATTTCTTCTGGTGCAGCAGGGTGGTATGTCGCGAGTTTTTGTAATAAGTTTGATCTATGCATGATGACTCCTTCGAGGGCTGGATGTGTATGATTTTTTATTTAAAAGCATACAGCAAAAATAAACAAAAGATCAAATCATTGATTCCATTGCCCTTATTTAACTACGATAAAATAAAAAATGTAAAAAAGGGGGCATTGTATGAAAATGAATCGCATTATTTTATTGTCATGTATGTGGGTTACACAACTTTGCGCGCTTACTATTTATGATCTGAAAGATACCTACAACATTCTAAAAGATGAATATAGACATTTGTCACCGGTAAATGGAGCTGTGTGGTGGCAAACAAAAGCGATCCAAAATATGTATGATTTTGGAAATTATGAATTTAAGGATAAGGTAGAAATCCCAGAAAGTGGTGATACACCACCCAATGATCTAAAAATATTCAAGCAAACAGAAACGGTAAGATTATTGAACTTTGAACTATTCAACAGAGTTCAAGGTAGTTTTAACATAACCATGCGTGGACAAAATATTGCACGTTGCTTTACCGCGACAACGCTTGGTAAAATTCTTGGCTTTATGGAAAGGTTCAGGGCCGTCAATGGTGGAGACCAAGCATCTTCTGCCGCTGCTGCTTCTTCTGGTGGACCGGAAGCGTGCGCGGCCTCGGCCGATAGTCCAGCTGAAAAAAGTAAGCGACCTCCGTCTCCTGGAAAAAAGTCATTGTTTGCGCAAGAACTTAAAAAGATTTTAAATGCCGATGCTCAACTGAATGAATTGTATACACAAGCCACTCAAGGTGCGGAATTTAAATTAACAGAAACAAAAGATAAGCTCATAAGCAAATTTGCAAACACATTAGCAGATTGTTTGAGTGAGTCTGGATATTTTGTTTTTGACAAAGAAAAAACAAAAACAGTTCCGGCCGCGCCCTATGGATTCTTGCTGGGATTTTTATATCAAAAAGCGCAATCGCGCACAGAAATTGCACAATTTCTTACTGCGATTGAATCCATGCTTGGCGCATCAATAACTACGCATGATTACAAGTCAGATGCCTGGGCCGCAGACAAATATACACCCGAATCTATTGCAGCATTAAAAAACAAAAACTTTGAAGATGTGCCATTGCAAGAGATACTCAAAGAATATGAATCCATAGCAATCATTATATTGACTGATGTGCCAAACTTACCGCCACCGGTTGAGTACACCACCGTCTCTTTTGAAGGACAGCAATTTGCCGACTGCGTTGAGACTACCATTCGTAATTTGTGCAATATTATTTTTTATGACAAGGGAAAGTTTGATGCTGACAAAGTTGGCTCTGCATCAGAAGTTATCAAAAGTTACTATCAAAGAAATAATGAGCGACTGACCGCGGGAACAAGTGAAGCTCACAAGGAGTGGATTCCTGGTATTGAAAATCAGCCATGGGTGACTTATAATCGACTCGTTTGCGCTGATCACTCATTAGTATTGGTTGCAGATGATCAACCTGTTGAAAATCTGCAAGGTTTTATTCATGTTGATGGTGCAAAGAGCAATAAAGAGCTTGATGAGCTGTTTGGTGGTGCGCATATAGAGTCTGTTTTGCTGGGCGGGCAGAATTTTGCGGTATTAAAATTACCAACTAAATCATTTATTGTGGTGGATCCAACCAAATATAAACTGTATGAGCTGCAACCCACACTGAGAAATATCACCTTAGTATTGAACAAATTCTTAGGTTTTAATCTCATGCCAGACATGCCAAAATCATTTATTGAACCTACATTTAATCAGACTTATTTTGTTGCATTGGCTGCTAGATTGGCTTGGGACTTTTCTGGTGCCAAAAAAGAAGATTTTGATTCTTTTGATTATGTACGAGGCATTAATGTAAAAATTGTTGCAGGGAAAGATGAGGTGTTCGGTCTTAGTCTTTCGCGTAACCATGGCGAAATTTTACCCGACATTAAAAGCAAAGAAGTTATTGCTTCGGGAGTTGAAAAAAAGATTGTCAGCAGTATGAATAGCTATTCAGATTATATTTTCTTGCCCAACATCGTTGCTCTTGTGTGTACAGGTAATGTTGCAAAATTGGCAGACGCCTTTTTATTTTGGATGGGCTGGTATGTGCAAGATTTAGTAACAATTAGAGGCAAGGGGGAAATGACCCAAAAAATATTGACGCATCAAGATTTGGCACAATTTGAAGGTCTTGCATTCAAACTTTTTGCTACATTGCCGCAACCTGAAGATCTGTTGCCACAAGAAAATGCGCTCAAATTCATTATGCCTTTGAATAAGTTTAAATATTTAGAAAACTATTTTTTAAAGCTTGGTGAAAGAGATAAAGGTTTTAAGTTGCGTGTTTATTCTGATTTAGGATTGCAGGGCTTTAAGGGGTCTAGACTACATGAAGCGCTTGGTATAGCAAGCAGTAATATGGCAAGTGAGGATAGCTCAATTGGGCATGCTCTTTCGACGTTATTTGTAAGAATTATTTACAACGGAAAATCCAATCCGGCAATAATACATGAGGTGATTAATGTTGCAAACAAAGGGCTGACTACGCCTCAAATAGGGGTAGCTATGAACATATTTGATCATCTCACTAATGATGGCGCTGTCGATGATTTGGCAGCAAAAGAGCTTATAATAGGGCAAGCAATTGAAGCTACAAAAAAGGGAATAGCGAGTGGTGATTCAAGTGCTCGGCGCAGATCAAATCAAGTGATCACAAAACTTGTACGGAAAGGTGCGTACGATATAAAGAGCGCGCTTGATGCGGCAAAAAAAGGCCTGCTTGATAATGATGGTTCTAATGCGGAAAGCGTAATGTTGTTATTTGATAGCATACTTGATAAAGAAGCTACAATAGATGATCCAGTAATAAAAGATCTCATAATAGGGCAAACGGTTGAAGCTACAAAAAAGGGAATATCAAGTAATAATATAGATGCCAGAATTGTATCAAATAAAATGATTGCAAAGCATATTAAAAAAGATAGATACGATATAAAGGAAGCTCTTAATACGGTGGAAGGATGGCTTGCTTATGTGCCGGCGCATCCCGAACTTAATCATATTATCATTGGAAGGATCATCGAGGGTCTAGCGGGGATACTGCATGAACTTCTCGAAAAAGGGGTAGCAATAGATGATCCAGCAACAAAAAAGCTCATAATAGATGGGGCAATCAAATCGGCCTATACATTACTGTTGGGGAAGAATTGGCATGGCCCTCTTCATGCCGTCAAACTATTTGAAAAACTTTTTAAAATAGATCAAGGAATAAAAGAAGCGAAAGACGCTTTATCCCAACTTCAACAATCTATAGGTTTTTATAATTCTAAACCATCTGGCGATCTTAAAAAATTATTGGAAGAGTATGAGCAAAAAGCGAAATCATAAAATGAATGATCGCACCAACTATTGACCCCTCCGCACCCTTCGCAAAGCTCTGGGAGGTCGGGGAGAGAAATTCTTTTTCCGTCTTCCCAGAGCTTTGCAAGGGTGTGACGGAACGGTTTCAGAAAAAGCTTTTTACTAAAACAATCTACCGCCAATCTCAACATTGCGTTCTGGTTGCACAATAACTACGGTGCCATTAGTACCAGGAACTCCCAATGTCAACACTTCAGAAATAAAGGGCCCGATTTGGCGAGGCGCAAAGTTCACGACACACAGCACTAATTTCCCCATCAAATCTTCCTTGGAATAATGATCAGTGATTTGTGCTGATGATTTTTTGATGCCAACTTCTGGCCCTAAATCTATTTTAAGTTTATAGGCTGGTTTACGCGCTTCTGGAAAACTTTCTACTTCGATGATTTTGCCAACGCGAATATCAATGTTCATAAAATCTTGAAAAGTTGCCATGGGGGTTCCTCATATAAAAATAATGATGATAAATTATACTAATTCAGATAAATAGACCTTCTGCGTAATAATATTGTAAGTTTTAACAAACTATTGCTCATTTAAATGAAGTTCATTGATCCGCTCTCCCTGACCCCTCGATATGCCCTTCGGGCTACTCGGGATGCAGCCATTCTTCGAGTGGGGGCAGCTAGTTCTGAGTGCGCGTAGCGCGTATCGAAGAATGGTTTTTGAGTGCTTTGCACGAAAAAATTGTATCGAAGGGTAGGATCAAAAAAATATTACATCTTTCACGCCTTTATCCTTGTGCACCGCAACCCTTCGATACATCGAGCAAAGCTCGACACTCAGGGAGAGCGGTGTTAGATATCTCTTTTTTATTATTAAATTCTTATTATGCATAAGGTCTAACTACGTTTTTTTGTTACATACGAAATTACATACGCGCATACGATACTTAACATAAATCCAGGAATAAGCGCTGGAATATCAAGTGCGTAATTTGTCAAAAATATTGGTCTGCCCAACAGTTGCCACAGCGCGGCAATGACACCGCCAACAAATATACTTGCAATGGCACCATGTTTGTTAATGTAGGTGCTGTGCAAAGATAAAAGCATCAATGGTCCAAACGAGCAACCAAATCCCATCCAAGCATAATGGACGAGCTGTTGTATGCTGCTTGCTTGATTAAGGCTTACCAAAAAGCTCAATGCTGCAATGATTAAAATACCAGCATGATACACAAACAGTAGCTCTTTGTCAGTAGCATTTTTTCTCAATGAACCGCGATACAGATCTTCGGTGATAACTGACACTAACACTAAAACCTGTGCGGTGATGACGGACAATGTTGCACCAGCGACAGCAGATAAAATAAAACCAATTTGCAAGGGACTAAAGAGATCTTTGACCATTTCGACAAATACTAACTCTTTATTTACCAATGTGACAGGAAAATAAGCGATACCAATTAAACCAACCATGCCTGCTGCAGCAAGAACGCTTACTTGCCAAGCTAACCCAACATATTTTGCTTTTGACATTTGATTAACATCAGTGATTCCCATAAATTTTGTCAAAATGTGTGGCATACCAAAATAGCCAAGGGCCCAACTGAGGGATAAGAAAAGTGTGTTGAAGGCCCCAGTCCAACTATGTGGCAGTAACGAAAGGGGGATGTTTTTTTGTGCAGCTTGCGTCACTATCGCACTAAATCCGCCAATAGACCATAGTCCGATGCTTGGCACAAGAAAGATCACTACCAAAAGAAAGAGTGCTTGAAAACAGTCAATCCACGCCAATGTGCGGTAGCCACCCAAAAAGATGTAGAATATGACGCATACAAGCGCGACAATAACGCCGATGATATAAGGAAGTTCAAAAACAGATTGCGCAATAAATCCAAAACCCTTGAGGCCCGCGGCTATATAGACTGCAAAAAATAGAATTGACATAAGGGCGCTGATCAAACGAATGGCGCCTGATGTGTCGTCATAACGGCGTTCGAAATACGTAGACAAAGTCATGGCAGAAAACTTTTCTGTTGCCCGACGCAGCTGTGGGGCTATGTATTGCCACGTTATCCACATGCCACCTACAAGTCCTACTGCTATCCATGCATTTACCAAGCCACCCATATACAGCGCGGCGGGAAATGCCATAAAGAGCCAATCGCTCATATCACTGGCATGAGCCGAAAGAGCAGTAAGAACATAGTTAACCGATCTGCCACCAAGGATGACCTGTTTGTAGCTGCTTGATTTTTTATTGCTCATGTAGACAGCTAAACTGATACATCCAATTATTACAAAATAAACAATAAATCCAACTAATATGAGTTGCATTGTTGTGCCTTTGCTAAAAAATAGATTAAAAAATATAAGAAAAAATCGTGTAAATTAAGATGAGATTAAATAGAGTACACCCTAGGCGGGTGATGGGAAAGAAGATTGTCTCATGGTTACATGAGATCGGAACTGATATGTTGTAAAAAAACAGTACATCATTATGTTTCTTCGTTTAGTGAGATCGAAAAAAAATTCACTGATACAAAAATAGCTTATAGCGTAATCGGTTTAGCTGTCAAGATAAAAAAACTTTAATTTTTTACTCCTTGCTAAGTTCGGATAGTGGTACCTGCAAATCTTGTCCCCTAAAATGTGGTGACAAAATATGAGGAGCAACAACCCATCGTAAACGACCCTCGATATTTCCACGCGCATTGGCGTTTACTTGCGCTTCACTAAAGAGGCCTGTTGCGAGCAGTTGTGGTTTGATGGCGCGCTCCATAATTTCACGATTAGGTTCAGCAAAATACATGTTATACACATCCATGCGAAGTTGGTGGTTTTTACTTTGTCCACTCAGCATTTCATCCACAATACTTAAATCGCCTCGGCCTAATCTTCTTTGGGATTGAAGATAATTGTAGAGTGGCATCATATTGGACAGGGTGACCATCTGATTGCTATGTCTATGATGCGCAACTTGAGCGCACGCTTTGGCCGCTGGCGTTGATGCAGGTGCTACAGCTGGCGCATAACTTCCCATGCCTCGCATTGGCGCAGCGCCTTGTGTTGGTGCTCCCATACCTCTAGGCATTGGGGCTGCACTCGGTGTTGGTGCTCCCATGCCTGCTGCTGGTCTTGCCAGAGCAGGGGCTGGTTGAGCCTGAATATTTTGTTGTGGCATCGGCATCGGGCCATTTCTTACTTGTACGCTTATTATTGCATCAGGTTTGCTAATGCGGAAATCTGCCACTTTTGTTTTAGATGGAAACCCGGTTCCAAATAGAGCATGATTATTAGTGGTTTTTGCTAACGAAACGTGTGGCAACAATATCTGTTGATGTTTTTCGATGGCGGTAATGCTGCCATTAGTAATAAGTTTTTGTATGTTGTTGTTAAAATAACTTTCTATGTTGTTGACCAGTGCATTAAGATTATTAGATTGCGGCGCCTCATCAAATATTGCAACCACATGGGTCTGGAATATTTGAATATGATCAAAATTTAAGATAATAGGGCCTTGCCTTAAATTTTTTTTTAATGCATCTTTTGTAGCTTTTTCAAGTTCGGTTTCGATATAAGTTTTAAGCACATTCTGTTGAGCCTGAGAAGTTCCAGGGGCTATTGCCAGGTTAAAACCAACCAAGGTCATATGGTAGTGTGCTTGTCCATGGGGAGTCATCTGTAAGCCGGCTGCTATTAATTTTGGCTCTATTGCTTGAAATGCTTTTTCCAACGATACAAATCCAGCTGCCGAAATCGACACGGTCACACTCAAATGTTTTTGTGCCGCTGCAGGAGAAGCGCCAAAAAGCGAGCTTGATCCATATAATAATCCGACAACCAACAGTAATGTTTTTTTGATAATGTTCATGTAAAACCCTTTCATTATAAATATAAATAAACTATTCTTCTAAATCTCTTGGTGCTCCACCAGGGCCACCAGGTGCGAGAGGCAGTTGCTGTCGAACTTGACGTTGGAGCGACTGAATTTGATTGGCTTGATTTTGTACTTCTTGTTGCAATTGTCTATTTTGAGCCGCTAATGCTATGGCTCGTGCTTGCCAAAAATCTATAAGTTGTGCTTGGCCTCCACCATAAGCTTGTAGCCGCTGGCTTGATTCTTCCAATCTTATGAGCGCAGCTGGTAAATCCATTTCTGGCATGTTTGGTATTGCAGCATTAGGCTCAGCAAAAGCAACATTGGGTGGACCACCTAGTACGAGATAATAATCTTCTGGAATACCTGGTATTTCAGCAACATTATAATAGCCACGAGCTTGGTTGTTCAGACCACCCCCTATGATTGGGGCGACCTCACCAATCACAACGTTTCTATCAGCGTTGATTACGGGATCATTGTAGCCAGAGGCAAAAAGCGAGTTTCCCCCAGATATTGAACGACAACTCGCTGATGGTTGTTGCTCTGCGGGATTAGCACCAAAGAGTGAGCTCGACCCATATAATAATCCGACAACCAACAGTAATGTTTTTTTGATAATGTTCATGTAAAACCCTTTCATTATAAATATAAATATAACTACTCTACCTATTTTTAATATAGCAAAAAATTATTCAGATTGCAATAATTGGTAAAAATGGGCCATTTTCAAGGGTAATTTGTGTTTGTGTAGAGTTTTTTGCTGGCTGGGGTAAATCAACCTTATTTCAGCTTTTAACTGCAGCTGAGTCCTTGGGCTTTGCTTTTTTTGAACATATAGGCAAAAAAGCAAAGCGCGCCAATAAGATAGATGATATTAAGCGCCGTTGCCATGCCCAAATGCCAGTAACTCGTTTGTCCTGTCCGTATGGTAAAGCGTATTCCTTCAAAAATGTAGGTCATGGGCAGATAGGTACTTACCACTTGCATCCAATGGGGTAAAACTTCCAATGGGTAGTATATGGAACAAAATGGTGTTGGAATCCAACCAATGGCCCAGACGATGGTGTCCATTTTT
>Ga0206866_1048_pt1 | contig 26097 bp, 15 predicted proteins | sample Alteio_BWOrgCont_40_FD_152626 | JGI IMG/M metagenome (GOLD analysis project Ga0206866, IMG submission 152626) | Enriched cells from forest soil in Barre Woods Harvard Forest LTER site, Petersham, Massachusetts, United States -... | ecosystem: Environmental > Terrestrial > Soil > Temperate forest >... | reverse complement strand
CGGCGGGATCGCTGCTGGAGGCCTCCTGGGCCAGGGCTGCCAGCTCGGTTCGTTTCTTTTGCGCATCAAGCGCCATGGCGGCGGCTTGTTTTTCGCCGGATTGGAGCCAGTCGAGGAACGGGGAGACCTCAGTGGCGCCGACGAGGCGGGAGATGACGTCGCCGCGCTCATTGACGAGGAGAAAGGCGGGAACGCCGTCGATGCCGAATTGATTGGCGAGGTCCTGCTGCTGGTCGATGTCGATCTTCACGTGCGTCAGCATGCCGACCTGGAATTTGACGGTCTGGCTGGCGAGCGTGATGCGATCCATCTGCTTGCAGAAGCCGCACCAATCGGCGGTGAAGTAGAGCAGGATGGGCGTCTGCGTCGGCGCGGCGTTGGGGTCAAACGCGGGCGGGCGCGTCTGCCAATCCCAGCCGAGCGTCCCGGCCTCATCAGCGCGTGCGGCGCGAGCGGAGCAGGCCAGCGCGATGGCGAGCAGGCCTATTTGAATAAGGCGCGCGTTCACATCGGCTCCTTTCCATGCTGGATTTGCGGCCAGAGCTTGTCCCAATCGAACGGGCGGCTGAATTCGCCGTCGTGGCACTTCATGCAATCGCCGGCGGCGAGCGGGCGGAAATGGAACGTCACTGGCGTAATGCCGGACTGGCGCTGGGCGACGTGGATGCTGCCGGGGCCGTGACAGCTCTCGCAGCCGACGGCGGTCAATTTCGACGCGCCATATTCGCGGCGATAGCCGCCGGGCATGCCGAAGCCGACGGTGTGGCAGCCGATGCAGGAAGGATCGGCGTCGGCGTCGCGCGCGGCGAGGTCCTGGAACGCATGGGAGTGCGCGCTATGCTGCCAGACCATGGCGGCGGAGGCGTGGCAGCCGAGGCACGATTCGCTGCCGACATAGGTCGCGCCGGCGTGCGCGCCGGGAACTTCATCGGCCCAGAGGTGCGCAGGATCGTCGATCGAAAGCTTCACGCCGCGGACCTGCGCGCGGTAATCGCCGAGCAGCGCGACGACGGACTGGTCCTCGGGATAGCGTTCGTTGAGCAACGTGACGGCGTGATCGCCCGCGGTCACGCTTCCATCGGCGCCGAAGGTGAGATTGAGCCAGCCGAAGGACTTCGACTCATTCGCGGTGTAGTAGATCAGGCTTTGGTTTTCCGCGAGGAGCGATTGCGCGGGCTGGCTCGGATCGCCGCCGAGGATCACGCGGAATTCGTAAAAATCGCGCGCGAGCTGGTCCAGTTCCGTTTCGTCCGTGAAGGCCATGAGGACGAGGACGTCCGCCGATTGCTTCAACTGCGGCACGATGCGTCCGAGGCAGGTCTCGATGTCCTCGACGGCGAGGCCGTCGCCGAGCGAATCCTGCGCGACTTTCGGATCGAGCACGCCGACGAACGCGATGCGAAGTCCGCCGCGATTGATGACGACCCAGCCGGGGAGCAGCGGCTTGCCGGTAGCCGCGTCGAGGAGATTGGCGCTGACCAACGGAATGGGCGACTCGGCGGCGAGGCGGCGCAGCGCCGCGGCGGGGAGGCTGGCCTCGGTGCGGCCCACGTTCAGCGCGGCGTAATTCATCGAGGCGTAGGCTTTGAGAACCTCTTTATATTTGAGCAATTGATAATCCTCGCCTCCCTCGAGCGCGTCGCCGAGATCGACGCCGACCGCGTCCGCGGGCAGGTCGTGGCCGAGCGCGGTCTTCAATCGCGAGAGACCGCCGTACTGGCCGGTGAAGCAGCCGCAGGGCGTGAGCCGGCCATGCGTTTGCGCGGTGAAGAAGAGAATCATGCCCGTGGGCTGCGGCGCGGCGGCCTGCCTGCATGCGCAGAGCAAGAGGGCCAGGAAAAACGCGGCTGGAAGACGCCTGCTCATCGAACCAGGATCAATAAAGGAGCGCGTAGGTGAAGAGATTCACATTCACCTCCGTGCAGGAGAGGATTTCATTGCCGCCGCAGCAGCAGCATCCCTCGGCGTCGGCCACGTCGTTCAAGCCCTCGCGCGAGTGAACCATCACGATGCGGCCATTGACGGTCACGCCCTCGAGGAGCGTGGTGTTGCCGTTCTTGCACTCGAGCGTGCCGATTTTATTCAGGATGGAAAAGAGCGGGTGCGACATTGGGATTTTCTGAAGCGGATATTCCGGCAGCGCGATCGACAGCTCCCTTCGGAGCGAGGCGTCCCAATCGTCATCAGAGCAACTGGGGCTCGAGACGATGAAACCGCCGTTGAGCAGATATTTCCGCAGGTTGGTCCGCTCGCGCGCCGAGAGGCTGAATGCCCCCTCGCCCGAGAAAACGCAGAAGGGAACGTCGAAGAGCTGATCCGAATCGAGGCGCACGGCGCGGAAATGAGGCGCGACGCGCAGCGTCGTTTCGCTGGCGACGTCGGTCAGGAATTTATCGGCGAAACAGACCGAGCTTCGGTTTCCCGAGTAGATCAGGTTGCCGCAGGAAATGACGCCGGGATCGAGCGGCTCGGTGCTGGCAGTGGGAATCGGCGTGTCCGCCGGCTCCATGTTTTCGCCGCTGCCGCGGGCGCAAAGGCTCGCGAGCAGGAGCGCGGCGCAGAGGATGATTTGTTTCATGGTTGATGGGTGATGGTTTTGAAATATTCGTCCACGATCGGGCGGTATTCCTCGATGGTCCCCTCCGTGTGCGCGGAATCGGCCTGGCGGTTCATTGGATTGAGGCCGTTCATCACGTCGGGCTGGTCCATTTGCGGCGCCTGCAGGCCGTTCGCCGATTGGCCGCCGGGAGTGTTGCCGTTGCCGTCGAGCTTCGACAGTTGCTTCGGGCCATTCGGGCTGAACTGCTCATTGCCGAGCACCGGCGACTCGGGCGCGGCGCTCATCGAGTAGCCGGAGGAATCGGACGCGCCGGCCTCGCCCTCGCCCAGCCCGAACGAGCCGAAGCGGCCCGAGCCGAGGCCGAAATTGCGGAACTGGCGCATCTGCTGGAGCGATTGCCCGGCGCCGCCGCCGAGCGTGAGGTGGAGATACTGGTCCAGCTCGTCGGAATTGTCCTGGCCCGAGCCGTGGCACTCGGAGAAAAGCTGGCTCATGTCCGATTCAAGCCGCTGCGCGAGCAGGGCGCCTTGCGCACCGTCGCCGTTCAGCATCGCGTCGGTGGCCATCTTCGCGAGCGGCTCGAAGCGCCGGCTCTCGATCGCGTCGGCGAGCGTGTTCGCGCTCGAGGCGGCCTTCGGGAAGGTGGATTGCGCGGCCTTCGCATCGGCGCGCAGGGCGTCGGGCAATTGCTGGAGGTAATTGCGGATTTCCTCCTGCTGCGCGGCGAGGTCCTTCAGCGCGAGCTGGTCCTCGCGGTCGAGCGGCCCCTTGTTTTGGTAAGCCTGGATTTGCTGCGCGAGCGCCTGCTGGAGATGGAACAACTGCTGGAAGAGATTGAAATCGTTCACGAGGTCGTGGAACTGGCTCAGCTTCTCGAGCGGCTGCTGCACGGACTTCGCCATCTCCTCGTCGCGCGCGCCGAGGCTGGCGGCCTGCGCCTTCGCCTCGGCCTGGAGCAGATCGAGATCGCCCGGGGTCAGCGAGCGCGAGCCGTCGGGGAGCGAGGTCTGCCTCGCAAGCTGGTCGAGCGCGGCGTCGTTCATGTCGGTCGATTGCCGGATTTGCTGCGCCTCGCTCGTCAATTGGGCCTGCAAATCCTTCTCGAAATCATAGACCGGGTTCGGACGCACGAATTTCTCCATGCGCTGGGCGAGCTGGTTGAGGCGCTGGTTCAGCTCATTCTGGCGCGCGGTTAGCGCGTCGAAATCGGAGAGGCGAGCCATCGCGGATTTCTTGTCGGTCGCCTGGCTGCGCAATGCGGCGGCGTCCGCGGCCAGCTTCGCCTGCTGATTGCGCAGGTCGCGGAATTGCTGGAGCAGCGCATTGTATTTATCCGAGAGCGCGCGCACGTCCTCCTGCTGGCGGAGGTATTGGTTGTAATCCTGCTCGCTGATGATGGAGAGCGTGATGGTCTGGCTGCGCGAGAGATGCGGCGATGGCGCCGTGTCGATGGCCTCGGCGAACATGCTCACCTGATCGCCCGGCTTCACGCCGAGATCGGAGAAATCGAACGGCAGGCTCTCCGGAACGAAGGTCTCGACGTCGGAGATGTTGTAAACGCGCGGCGCGGAATAGACGCCGTTGAGCGCGCGATGAATGCGGATGGTCCTGACGCCGTAATCGTCGCTCGCCTCGATCTTCGCGTTCAGCCTGTAATCGACCGCCGCGAATCCATCCTGCTCCGGCGCGACGATGGAAATGGCGGGCGGCAGATCGTGCAGCACGGAGATGAGCGCCTCCGGCTGATCGTCGGAAGGGATGCCGTCGACGTCGGTAACCCGAAAGCGGAGCTTCGCGTCGTCGTCGATGGTGAACTCGCCGCTCACCTCCTTATCGCCGTCGGGGGTCAGGGCGATGCTCTGCGTCTTGCCGTTGCGCGTGATTTCAATCGCGCCGGCTTCCAGCGGGCGATTCGATTGCAGCCGGAAGCGCAGCCGGCTGCCTTCGAGCGCGTTCGCGGACTGGAACGTAAACGGCTGCTCCTGCGCCTTCAGGCCCGTGTAAGCGGGCGGCGTGATTTCCAGGAACGCCTTTTCGATCTTCGGCGTCAGTATCACGCGCGCATCGCGCCGCTGGCTGTAGAACGAGAAATTCTTCGAGTGCGCCACGATGGAAAAATCGCCGCGCACGTCGCCGATTTCCTGAACGAAACCGTTGTCGCCGTCGCGGATCATCGGCAGCGTCGCGATGGGCGAGGAGGCGCTCTTCGGATAGACGCTGAGGTAGAGTTCGCTCGGCTCATGGCCGCTCCATTTCACCCGGACGGGGAGCGCGCCGCCGTAGATTAAATCCGCGCCGCCCGCGCCCGGATCGACAATCTCGACGCGCGTGAACGCATAAGGCGGATGATCTCCCCACGGATCGAAAAAACGCGGCGCCACGATGCACGCGACCGGGTAGAAAATGGCGAGCAGCGCGCAGAAGCCGAGCGCGGCGATGCCCGCCTGCTTGAGCCGCCGGGCCGATTCGCCCGTCACGGCAAGGTGGGGCAAATTGACGGCGCGCAATTCCTCGCCGTATCCCACCACCGCGCGCGCGGCGATGTTGCGCGTGGGCTCCGGGATTTTCAGGTCCTCGGTCTGGTCGGCGAGTTGAAGCGCGTTGATGAGCCTCGATCCGAGGCTCGGATCGCGCTCCTCGAGGAAACGCGCGGTGCGCTCCGCGGGATTTCGCCGCATCCAGCCGCAATTCCAGCCGGCCGCGAGCGCCGAGAGCGCGCCGACGACGCCGACAATGATCCACGCCAGGCGCACTCCGGCGCTCAATTGCAGGAACGCGTCAGCGGCGAACGCGGCGAGGACGAAGCCGAGCAGCCATGGGACCGCGCGCCACCAGAACGCGCGCGCCTTTTCGCGCTGCCATGCGCGGTCCGCCTCGGCGAGGCCGTCCAGGAATGCACGGTCCGCGCGCATCAGCACAACCCCCATTTCCGCCGCAAATACCAATCGGCGCCAAACAACGCTCCAATTAGCCAAAAGTACCACGCGCGATCCCATAGCGTGAGCTTGCGCGTGCGGAAGGAGGGCTCGGCGGACTCCGCCTTGAGTGATTTCACCGTACCGGCGAATTCATCGGCGCGCAGCAGCCGCCCGCCCGTGGCCTCGCACAGCCGCTGCAAATACGACGGATCGGCGGCGACGTCGGTTTCCTCGAGATTATCCTCGTAGACATTGAAGCGGACCGTTTGCGAAGTGCCGTCCGGCAGGCGCGCGGTTGCGACGTAGCGGCCCTTTTGCTCGGGCAGGTAATCGCCGAGCAGCCGTTTCGATTCGCCCGCATCGCCGGCGGCGCAATTGACCGACGCGATTTCCTTTCCCTCCTCGGCGACCGTCACGGGCAGCGTCGTTACGGCGTCCCGGTCGTTTCGCGCGCCGATGTAGAAATGAATTTTCTCGCCCAGCAGCACGTTGGCCGTGTCCGCGCGAAAGGTGAATCGCGATTCGGGCATAAGATCATTCCCGGCAGCCAGCCAAAGCACGGTTTCATCCCAAAATCGATCAAAAACTGAATTGCCGCTCTCGGTTTTCGAGTTGAACGCCCAGCGCCAGAGTCCATCCACGCCGATGCTCAGAACCTGCCCGGCGCCGTATCGCCGATGGATCATCGCAGGCAGGACCGGGGCGTCCTCGAGTTCCGCCATCGTCGCGGCGAGCGGTTTGGGGCCAGTCGCGTCGGAGGCGCCAAGCACGTCCGGCATTTGCTCCGGAGCGACCGCGCCGGCCTGGGCCAGAAGCTGAAACGGCGGAACGCCGCCCCCGTCGCGCGCGACCTTCACCGCGCTCGAGCGCCTCGCAAGGCCGCCCCACGTTACCGGCTGAAGGTCGTCGTTGATCTTTCCCTCGAACGCATTTCCCCGCGTGAAGACCAGCGCGCCGCCCTCCTCGTCCACGTATTGCTCGAGCCCGTCGAGCTGCGCCGCGTTGAGCATCGAGCCGATCCCCTTCCCCAGGAAGACGACGTCGTACTGGCTCCACTCCTCGGGCGTCGCGGGCATGGCGAAGGGCTGGCCGGCGTGACCCGTGCGCACGACGCGCAGGCGGCCCGGCGCATAGGAGACGATGGAATCGACATCGAGCCGTTCGTCGCGCCGCAATGAGCGCTGGAGAAACGTGGTGTCCCAATAAGGATGCCCCTCGAGGACGAGCACGCGGATGCGCTTGTCGATGACGTTGAGATAAGTGACCGCGGAATTGTTGCTCGCATCGACCTCGCCCGGCAGCGGCGCGACGCGGATTTCGTATTCGAACTGCCCGGGAATCGGCTCCTTCACATCGAAATCGACGGGGACCTCCTCCTCCTCGCGCACCTCGATTGAGCGCTTTTGGACGGGCTTGCCCTCGCGCAGCAGCGTCACGTCGAGCGTCTCATACTGGCAGCCCTGCGGACGAATGATTGCGGAGAGCCGGATGATGTCCCTCGCATAATAGAATGGTTCGAATGAAGTCATCCGCACGGAAATCTCGCGCGCGGTGGTGTCGCCGCCAAAGGCCACGGCATAAATCGGCGTCTGGCGCGTGCGCGCCGTCATCGCCGTGCGCTCCGGGTTGACCATCTCGAAATCGTGCCCGTCGGTGAGCAGAAACAGCGCCCGCGCGCCCTCCGAGGGCTCCAGCGAGTCGAGCATGGTGAAGATGGAAGTGTTGAACTGCGTCGTCTTGCCGTCGGCTCTCAAGGCGGAGAGCGGCCCCGTGATCGGCGCGGCGTCGCCGGCGAATTGGAACAGCCGCACATCGACCGGCGCGGGCGCGTCCTGGCGCGAGGCCAGTCCGGCGTCCCACACCAATTCCCGCGCGGCGTCGATGCGCGCGAGCTTGCCCGCGTCCACTGTGTTCATGCTGGCGGAGGAATCGATGGCGACGAGCGTGACGTTGTTGCGCACCGGCAGCGGAACGTTCTCGATGCGCGACGGCTGGAGCAGGATCAGCAGCGCAAGCGCCAGGCCGGCGAGCCGAAGCGCCAGCAGTAGGCCGCGCTTCCCCGCCGGCAGCCGGCTCGCCGCGGTGAAGTGAGTCCAGAGCGCCATTCCACCGACGGCCAGGCCGAGCAGCAGCACGAGCGGCAAGGGAACGATCGGATCAAAGATGATGTCCTTGAAATTCATCGCGCCGGCCTCCGAAGCGAAAGCTGCAAGGCCGACTCGAGAACCAGCGCCGCGAGACCGGCAAAGAGGAACCATTGAAGCAGCGGACGTCCGAACGCCACCGCTTCGTAATCCTTCAACCCCGACGCGAACGCCCCCTTCTGGCCCGAGGCCAGTTGCTCTTCCAGATGCGATTTATCGACCGCGCGCAAATCGGATTGGCTCGGATCGCCGTTTACCGCGCAGGCGAATTTGAGCGTTCCGTCAGTCAAGGTGTAGAGGCCGACTTCATCCGCCGGAAAGCTAATGTCGGACCGTTCGCCCATCGGCTCCTCATGCACGTTGACGATCCTCCCGGACGGGCTGAGGATCGGCCTTTGGCGCAAATCGTCGCGCCAGACTTCGCTCTCCACCGTCTGGCCGGCCACGTACGCGAGCGGCGCGGGCTCGTTGGTGTTGAGCTGCTTCACCAGGTCCTGAATCCATGCGGGAAAAATCCGCTGCCGCGCGAGGTTGCTCGACGTTTCGCTCGGCGAGAAATTCATCAACACGAGCGTCCCCAGGCCGTACTCGGTCTCCGCCATCGCGGGCGTTTCATCGGCAAAACGGAGCAGGATCTTTCCCGAGCCCGTCGCGCTCGCCGCGTGAAAATCGTAAAACTCGAGCAGCCCGAGGTCCTGCCTGAGCGGGCCGCGAAAAAGGCGCAGCAGCTTCGCGTTGAAATCGCCCGTCGCGATCTGCTCGGCGGCGGAACCGACGTTCGCCATGCTGCGCAGCGGACCGATCTGCATGGGCAATTTCGCCCCGCCCATCGCCTTTGCCAGCAGCGCAAGATTGGCCGGGTCCGAATCGCTGTCCATGAACCACACGACGCTTCCGCCGCGATTGAGAAAGCGCGCCAGCGCCTCCGCCGTGTCAGGCTGGAGCGGCCCGCAGCGGGTGATGAAAATCTTCTGCGCCGCCGCGAGGTCGGCCTCGGTGAAAGCGCCCGACGCAACGTGATGCGGGATGAGCGATCCGGCTTCGTTCGGATACGGGTTCAGCGCGGCGTGAAGGAATTTCACCGGGTCCTGGTCGGGATCGGGATTTTCGGAAATGGTAACAATCTCCTCCTTGTCGAGCACCGGCAGGACCAGCGTCCATCGGTCGTCGAGCGCCAGGTTATCGGGCGGCAGCGACGCCTCGCAGATGTGCAGGCCGGGCGACGCCGCGGGCACGGGGACCGTCACCTTCGCGGTGGACCAAGGATTCGCCTGGACGCGCTGCTGCACGCGCAGGCTTTGGTCCATCTGGACGGTCAGCGTCTCATCGAGCGGCTGGTCGGAATAATTTCCCACGGTCAGCTCCAGCGGGATCGATTCGCCGGCCAGCACTTGCGATTCGTTGATCTCCGCGCCGACGATCGCGTGATTGTCGAAGGTCGCCGGCGCGACATCGACGAAGAAAACCCGCGCCTGCCCGGCGAGCGGCTGGAAATCGACCTCGGACCAGTTTTTCCGTTGAAAATTCGAGATGTAATAAATCTCCGCGGCGCCGCCGGCGCTCGTGTTCGCGATGAGGCGGCTCGCCGCGCCGTTCGCCTCGCTGAAATCAGCGCGCGTGACGCCCGGCCCGAGCGTGTGCAGGAAATGGAGCGCGCCGGCGTAGTCGTTCGTGAAATCACTGAAGCAAAGCTCCGGCGCGGCGCCGGCGGCGATCACATCGACGCTGTCGGTCGCGCCGAGCGTGCCGATGATTTTTTCCGCCTCGATCACCGCGCGCTCGCGGCTCGTCATTCCCGCCTCGCGATATTCCATGCTCATCGAGTGATCGATCACGATGAGCACGAGCCGGGAATGCTTCGTTCCAGCGGTCCCGAACGCATCCATGACCGGCTTCAGGAAAACGAACAGCAACAGAAGCAGGAAGAGCGTCCGCACCAGCGTAAGGATGCGATGCCGCCAGCGGTAAATTCGCGTCCGCTCGGCGGCGGTCTTGCGCAGGTTATCGACCGAGGAAAAATTGAAGCGCTGGGGGAATCGCTTGTTCAGCAGATGGATAATCAGCGGCAGCGCCAGAAGCGGCGCGAGCGCCCAGGGCAGGCTGGAGTTGATCAAACTCATCGCCGGTTCCGGCCAAGCGCGCGAAACCCGAGATAGGCCTCGATCGCAGCGGTGTAAGATTCGCCGGTGTTCACCAGCCGGTATTCAATCCTGCGCGCTTCCGCCTCGCGCTCGAGCAGTTCGATCCCCTCGCGGACCTTGCGCCGGTAATCGGCGCGCAGTTCTTCCGCGTCCACCTCGATCTCCTCGCACGTCTCCATATCGACGTACTTCGCCACGCTGTGCGCCGGCAGGTCGAGTTCGTCCGGATCGAGCACCTGGAGCAGCAGGACGCCGTAATCGCGATGACGAAATCGGTTCAGCGCGTCAAACAACGCCGGCAGGTCGCCGACCATGAAATCCGAAAGCAAAATGAGCCGGCCCCGTTTCTTGAACACCGAGGCGCAGTCGCCCAGCGCCGAGGCCGCGCTGGTCGTCGAGCCCGCGCGAGCGTTCTCGAGCACGCGGAGCAGGTCGTGCAGATGCCGCCGCGTGCCGCCGGGCGGGACGTAGGTCTTGAGCTTTTGCGCGAAGAGCGCCAGCGCCGCCTTGTCCCCTTGCCTCACCATCAGGTAGGCGAGCGAGGCCGCGATCCGCGCGGCATGCTGGAACTTCGAGGGCCGCTTCGCGCCGGCGTAGCGCATCGAGCCGCTCGCATCGACCAGCAGATAGGCGACCATATCCGTCTCATCCTCGTATTGCCGGATGAAAACGCGGCGCGTCCGGCCATAGGCCCGCCAGTCGATCCGCTCGACGGGATCTCCCTGCACGTAGCTTTTGTAATCGCGAAACTCCGTCGATGCGCCGGCGTGCGCGGAACGATGTTTTCCCGAGAAGTAACCCTCGACCGTCGCCTGCGCGAAGAGCATCAGGTTCTTGAATCGCTCAAGTTCTTCGAGCGAAAGCAGGCTCGATTCCGTCTCGACGCCGGACGAAACCGCCATCGTTCGCTTCGGCAGCGCCGGCGGCCTGCGTGGCGGCTGCGACGTCTCTTTGCTTTCCAACATCGCGTTCCGGCCCCGCCGGCTCAGTAAGTTTTCTCCTTCACCGCCCCGAGGATCGCGCCAATCACGTCCCGCGATTTCTTCCCGGCGCCGGTGGCGCGGTAATTGGTGATCACGCGATGCTGCAGCACGGCCTCGGCGACCTCGCGCACCTCGATCGTCTCGGGCGAGAGCTTCCCCTTCAAAAGCGCGAGCGCCTTCGCGCCCAATATCAAATACTGCGACGCGCGCGGCCCGGCGCCCCACTCGACGAAGTCCCGCGTGACCTCCGGCGCCTCCTCGCTCCTGGGTCGCGTGGCCGAGGCCAGATCGACGGCGTATTGAATTACGTGATCCGAAACCGGCGCCATCAGGACGAACCGCTGCACCGCCAGGATTTCGTCGCGCGACGCCACGGGCGAAAGCGGCCCCATCTCCTGCATCGTCGTGCGCCGCACGATCTCCGCCTCCTCGGCCTTCGAGGGATAATCGAGCGTGAGCGAAAACATGAACCGGTCGAGCTGCGCCTCGGGCAGCGGATAGGTGCCTTCCTGCTCGATGGGATTTTGCGTCGCGATCACCAGGAACGGTTCCGGCAGCGCCCGCGTCACCTGGCCGACCGTGACGCCCCGCTCCTGCATCGCCTCGAGCAGCGCGCTCTGCGTCTTGGGCGGCGTCCGGTTGATTTCATCTGCCAGCAGCAGGTTCGCGAAGATTGGGCCGGCCTGGTATTCGAACTCGAGGCGGCGATCCTTCTCCTGGAGAAGTTCGGATCCGATGATGTCGCTCGGCATCAAATCGGGCGTGAATTGGATGCGCTTGAAACTGAGCTGGAGCGATTCGGCAAGCGACTTCACTAGCAGCGTCTTGGCGAGGCCGGGCACGCCGATCAGCAGGCAATGGCCTTTTGAGAACAGGCTGATCAGCAGGAGCCGGACGATACTATCCTGGCCGACGATAACTCTGCTCAATTCAGCGGAGATTTTATTATAAATCTCCTGAACCTCTTCGGGGGAGAACTCTTTCACGGATGGGCTGGGTTGCCCGGAACCTCGCCCGCCAAGGCCCCGGATGTGCTCTCGCCGAACCGGCCTCACCGGAGCCCGGACGGCGCTGGAAAGGAATCATAATCAGCAAGGGAACGCCAGCGCAATCGGCCTTGACCGCCAGCATGCGCGCAGTGACACAATTCCGTCCTTTAAGTCCTTTCCGTCTTTCGAACACCCGGGCGGCGGGATTCGCCCAGTGACAAAGCCGCCGTTCCGTGCGAACCTCCCCGACCGCCCTATGCCGATTGCCGGAGTCGATCTCGTCGAAGAAATCCTGGAACTGAAGCGCGAGCGCAACGCCGTCATCCTGGCCCACAATTACCAGGTGCGCGAAATCCAGGAGCTGGCCGATTTCGTCGGCGATTCCCTCGGCCTCTCGTTCAAGGCCGCGGAGACCGATGCGGACGTGATCGCCTTCTGCGGCGTCCATTTCATGGCCGAGACGGCTAAGATCGTGAACGCCAGGAAAAAGGTCGTGCTGCCGGACCTCGACGCCGGCTGCTCCCTTTCGGAATCATGTCCCGCGGAGCGCCTCGAGGCCCACCTCGCCGAGCACGCGGAAAAGAATTATTACGTCGTCGCCTACATCAACTGCTCTGCCGGCGTGAAAGCCCTCTCGGACGTGATCTGCACCAGCGGCAACGCCATGCGCATCGTCCAGGCCGCCCCCGCGGACCGCAACATCCTCTTCGTCCCGGACCAGAATCTCGGCGCGTGGGTCATGGAAAAAACCGGGCGTAAGATGGACGTCTGGAAAGGCAACTGCTACGTCCACGTCGAGTTCACCCGCGCCTCCATTGACCGCATCAAGGCGGAATATCCCGATGCGAAAGTCGTCGCTCACCCCGAGTGCACCTACGCCGTTCGCATGCTCGCCGATGAGGTCTGCTCGACTGAGCGGATGATCGGTTATTGCAAGAATTCTCCCGCGCGCGAATTCATCATCGTCACCGAGTCGGGCATGCTCCACCGGCTGCGCCGGGAGGCGCCGGAGAAGGTCTTCATCCCGGGGCCGACCGAGACATGCGCCTGCGCCGATTGCCGGTTCATGAAAATGAACACGCTCGATAAGTTGTACGATTGCCTCCTCAACCTCGAACCCGAGATCGTCCTGCCCGAGGACATCCGCGCCCGGGCGGAAAAGCCGATCCGCCGCATGCTCCAGTTGAGCGCGTGAAACGGGGCGGCCCGTTTCCGCTGGCGAATTGACGCCGGTTTTTCCATAACATTCGCGTGACATCCTCCCGTCCGCGCCGAGTTCTGATCGTTGCATTGGCATGCCTCGCCGCCCTCGTGTCCGGCTGCGGCCATCCGCCGCCGGGCGATCCGCAATCCGCTGCCAATGCATTTTTCGCCACGCTTGAGAAAGGGGACGCCCGCTCCGCGTACGATGGTTCCGCGTTCGGCTTCCAGGCGGCGCAGACGTACGACGCCTTCTCTTCGAACGCCCAGCAACTGGGCCTGATCGGCGGCCAGCCTCCCACGTGGTCGGACCAGACCGTCAACGGGTCGGAAGCGCGGCTCGACGGCCTTATTGTCAACCACGACGGCCAGCCGGTGAGCTTCTCCGTCACCCTCACGCTCGACGGCGGCCAGTGGAAGCTCTTCTCCCTCAACACCGGCAACAGCGGCGCGTCCGAAAACCCATTCTCACTGGTCGGCAAGGGGACCGATTTCAACGATGTTTACCATCAGCCAATGCCCGATCCGCAGGAATTGACCGATCTTACCCACGAGACCATGCGCCAATTCTGCAACGCCATCCGCGTCGGGAATTTCCATCAGTTCTACCGCTACGTCTCGCGGGAGTGGAAGGACGGCGCCCGTCTCAACGGGCAAGCGGCCTCCCAGGTGACCGAAGAGATGCTCAAGAACCATTTTCAGGGTTTCATCGACAAGAAAATCGACCTCTCGGCGAGCGTGAACGTTCCGCCCGTTTGGGACAAACCGCCTCTCATCAATAGCGACGGCCTGCTGGCGCTCGACGGGCATTTCAATATTCCCAAATTCACCGTCCAATTCCGTTTCGAGTATGTTTACGAATTGCCTCACTGGCGGCTCTTCGGCATGGACATCGGCGTCATGCAATGATCGATCTTAGAACAATATAAGATGAACTGTCGCCGTTTCGCCGGGATGAGCGCGCCAGCGTGGACTTGAACTTACTCTTGAACTTGAACATGAACTCCTCCGCCCTCGCTGGCGCCAATAACTATACTAACTTATAGTTTGCTTGAGCTGCTCCGCGCCAGCCTTCACCCCCGCCGCGTCGGCGATCGAGATCACGGGGAATCCCTTGCGAATCCGGTTAACCAATCCCGCCAGCACCCGCCCCGGCCCCAATTCCACCAGCACGTCCGCCTTCTCGTGATCGATCAGATGCTCGATCGATTCCGCCCAGCGCACCGTGCCCGTCACCTGCTCGCGCAGCGTCTCACGAATCCGCTCCTCGCCGACCGCCGGCACCGCGTCGATATTGCAAACAACCGGAAAATGCGGGACGCCGATCTCCACCTCGTCGAGCAACACAGCCAGTTTCTCGTAAGCCGATTTCATTAATCGCGAGTGATACGCCCCCGCCACATTCAGCGGCGTGGCGCGCCGCACCCCCGCCTCGCCTGCCAGCGATACGGCAAGCGCCACCTTCTGCGCCTCGCCGGAGATGACCACCTGTCCGGGGCTGTTCAGATTCGCCACATCGACGTCCGTCTGCGCCGCCAGATCGCGCACCGCGTTCTCGTCTGCGCCGATCATCGCCGCCATCGCCCCGCTGGTCGCATCGCACGCCCCCTGCATGAATTCCGCGCGCCGCGCCACCAGGTGCAGCCCCGTATCGAAATCAAACGTCCCAGCCGCTGCGTGCGCCGTGAATTCCCCCAGCGACAGCCCCGCCGCCGCGGCGATCGGCAGCTCGCCAAGCTCATCCTCGAGCGCCCGCAGACACGCCAGCCCGTGAACGTAGAGCGCCGGCTGGCAATTCACGGTCTTCGTCAATTCCTCCTCCGGCCCGTCAAAGGAAATCGCGCTGATCGACCGATCCAGCATGTCATCGGCCCGCCGGTACAGCAGCGCCACCGCCTCGTATCGTTCCGAAAGATCACGGCCCATCCCCACGACCTGGGCTCCCTGGCCGGCAAACAACAGCGCAATTCTTTTCATCGATTGGTAAAACCCCCAGCATTCGCCACCCGCACCCCGCCCTCAAGCTTATTTCCACGCCCCGAATTCAAGTCTCTGCTGTAGCCCCGGGCAGAGTTTACCCGCCTCTGGCGGGACCCGGGCCGGTTTCCGCGTCATGGTCCGCAATCCGCTCCGCCGGAACTCAAAAACGGATGAAAAATCAGCCCGCACGTCATTTTATTCTTGAATCTCCGAGTCAAACCGCATAACTCTCCGCCACTGTAAGTCGCCGCTCGCTGGAAACGGGCGACTCCCCGGGGGGTCGGTTGCTTTCCAAGCGGTGATTGGCTAACCCTAACCTCTGGAGGTATTGATATGCGGTTCAATGCAGCAGGCAGTCGGGTCGCGCGGTCGGCGGCCATTCTTATTTCCCTTGTACTGGCCGCGTTTATCCCCGGCCATGTCCGCGCCCAAACGGGAAGTTACAGTTACCTCAGCGTGACAGGCACGCTGGACGTCTCCGGTAGCACTACCCTTTACGGCGAATGGACGGGAGACAACGCCGTCCCCGGCGCGGTCTTTAGTTACTCCGACGGGAGCAGCGGCACGAATGCCCTATTCCTGGACACACTTACCCGGCCCGGCGCCGCATGGTACTGGTCGCGGCTCAACACTTCGGGCACGGCTCTGAACGTCATGGAATTATCCGGGTCGAATCAATTGATCTTGAGCGGGACCGGCGCTTCCGGCTCGATTCTCCTCGATCCAAACGCAGGGCAAATCACGATCAACGGAGAGCAGGTTCTGACGGAGGCCGACGGGATATTCGGTTCCAGTTCAGGAGAAGTGGGCATAGGAACTTCTTCACCCGAATCGCTTCTTACTATTTCTGGAGGTCCCGTCGATATCTCGCCGGGCGGCGGGGGCAATTACAACGAGGGCATTCGCATTCATCCAGCCAGTAACGGGTATTCTGATATTCAGCTTGGCGCCGTAACGGGGAGTGCCGGGACTGGGGCCGGGCAATGGAGCCTGGTGGCGGCTCCCGGTTCGGGGAACAATGATTTCGGCATTTTCGCGGGAGCCAGTGGATCGCCGGCGTTGAATGTCACCCCCGGCGGCAACGTTTCCCTGGGAGGGACCTCCGCCCATGGATTGTTAAATATTTATTCGAACGCGAATGATCCGTCCACCGTCTTCACCTGGCTTCAAAACGTGAATACGGGTTCGAGCGTTCAAGCCGGCCTCAATATGTTCGTCGGTTCTTCCTGGCAGGCGAATGGAAGCCTGGGAGGCAGCCTCGTTATCACGAGCGCGACAACTCAATGGTTTGGCGGGACGCCCGCATTGTATCTGAGCACCGTCCAGGATAACAACGGTTACACGCCGGCGCTGGGAATCAACCAAAGCGCCAATGCACGGATATTCATACCGGCGAGCAGCGCCAGCGATTACGGGTTTGTCGGCATAAACACCACCACTCCGCAGGCTCAGCTTGACGTGAACGGCGGCGCCTATGTGCGAGGGAGCTTGATCGTTGCCGGGACGATGGTGAGCGGGACGGTGGTGGCGACGGGCACGAACCTCGCGCTGGTGCCGCAGCAAGGGGACCTCTCGATGGGTCCGTTTACGGCAGGCGCGCTGCCGCAATAGGCGCTCAAGGGTCGGCAAGCCCCCTCGACACCCAAACTTTCGTGAGATCCAAGGTACAACGTCTCTACGGCATCTGTGTCTTGTTCCTGCTTGCCTTGACGGCCGGCGAGGCCCGGGCGCAGTATCCTCCGTCGAGCTGCCCCTCCTGGTGGAGCGCTTACGGCGTCCTCAGCGGAACGACGCCAGCGGATTACGCGGCGGCGAACCAGGGGCAGGCGAAATATATGGCCGTAGCGGCGGCGGCCGAACTGGACAACGACCTTTCGCAGTTTGGCGGGGCGGGGAGTGCTCTCGACACCCTGGCCGCCAATCTCCTCAGCGGGACGACAAATTCGACGGACTACGCGGTCATCAACCTTGGCCAATTGAAAGCCCTGGCGCAGCCGTTCTACGACCGCCTTTTGGCTCTCGGATACGAGCGACCACCCTTGACCACCGGAACCTATCCATGGGTCGGCCTCACCCCGAATGATTACGCCGTGGCCAATATCGGGCAGGTGAAGAACCTGTTCCGTTTTGACGTCACATACAGCTCGTTTGGAACCGGCATTCCCGATTGGTGGGCGGAGGAATATTTTTCCACGGTCAGCGGGAGCGTGCCGAACCTTAACCCGAACGCTTACGTCGCGTGGAGCGGGACTCAGGTCACTATCGCGCAAGCCTATGAAAATGGCTGGAACCCTATCGATTTCTACAATGGGAGCCCGCCGACGCTGACCATCGTCAGCGGCAGCGGCCAGACCGGCTCCCCGGGCGGATTCGTTCCCGCGCCGCTGGTTGTGTCCGTCACGGATTCAAATGGGAATCCTCTCTATGACGCTCCCGTCACGTTCGCAGTCGCTTCGGGAACCGGCGGCTCTCTGCAAGCCTCCAGCACAAGCGCCGCCGTCTCCACGATCACCGTGCTGGCGGACTCGTCCGGCCTGGCGTCCGTCTATTTCGAGCTTCCGGCGGTCGAGAGCGGCGCCAGCGAGATCACGGTCACGGCGGGTCCGCCGGGGGAGCAAGTCCAGAACGTATTTGACGAATTCTCAGACGACGATAGCGGCAGCTATATTTCGCCGTTTGCGCCGTCGGATGTTGTCGGCTCGATGAATTCGGATGGAAGCGCGACGATTACGTGGCAAAATAACGATGACGTGAGCACGATCTACGTTTGCCAACTGGTATCCGGCGCGTGGGAGGTGACGGGAACGCTGGCCGCCGGGACGACGACTTACACCGTGAGCGGAGCAAATGCCGTCCCGGTGGCAATCGAAAACAGCTATGACCTAAGCGTGGGCGGCGCGAGCCCCGATGTCGGCGGTGGGAGCGGGCCAGCGCCGGTGCCGGGCACGTCCTATTTTGCGATACCGGTCCTAAACTACGCCGTTGTCGACATGAGCGGCACGCTCACGAGTGGCTCGGACGTGAACATGGTTGCGATGGACGGCAACGACAATGCCGCGTTTGAGTTTGCCACGAGCGACAGCACTGTGAGCACCGGTACATGGTCGGCTGCGACCGGCTCGGCAAGCCTGGCCGAAGCGTACAACCTTGACTTTACAGATACACTTAATCCGCCTCTTCCTCCGGGGGCAGGCACCGACCCCGTGACGATAAGTGGAGGATTCTCGTTTGGCATGTTAAATCCCAACGGCACGGGCTACGGCTCCTTTGGAGGTTTTTTTGGATCAGACCAAGTCGCCGGCCCCGTTGAGGACTACGCCATTGAATTCATAGGCGGCACGACGGCGACAAGCGGCACCACGGTCTTCACTGACGGTGGAGAGCCTTGGCTCTCTTCTGATTTCGATTGGGACGGCGGAGGCAACGACGTTACTGAATATATCAACCAGTCGAACAACAACGGATATTCCGGCACGATTTGGGTCAGTTGGACCAACGCTGAAGGAATGGAGATGCGGGAAAACGACGGATTTATTTCTTGCGGGGACAGCCAAGTGTTTTTTGACGGCTCCGCGCCGAACAGCGCCCTCCCGCCGGGCTTCCAGGTCGTTTCCGGCCCTTTTCTACCCGGACGATTGGCGAGCAACGGCTTTGCGACCGGGAATGTGCCGGACGTTTACATAGGGGGCTCCAATATCGTTTCCACGCTTCCCATGGATTCGCCTTCAGCGATCAATGACGCCGGTGAGGTGGTCGGCTCAGACGACGAGGGAAATATCGATATCTGGACCGCCGATTCAGGAGCAGAGCCGCTCTCCGACTCCATCCCGGCGCCATACCAGAGCGAGGTGGGGCTGACAGGCGTCCTCGCTCTCAGCGACACGGACGCCGATGGGAACTTCGACATTCTCTTAACAGGAACATACCAGACGGACTCGAATGGCGACACGGCAGGCGCGACATTTTTGCTCACAATCAGCAGCACGGGCAACAACACCTTCCAGCAGGTGGTGGCCCCGTCGAATGTCGGTGTGATGTGGTGGCCACCGATATTGAACGCCCAAGGTCTGGTCGCCACCTTGGGAACAATCACCACTGGCACCACAACCAGCGCGCAGAAGGCGCTGCTGCTCCTTCCGGTGGATATAAACATTTGGAAGGCGGGTACTGCTGGACCGCCGGGGCCTTGGCCAAATAACGGGGTGGTCGTAACAGATACCGACACGCTCACATTTTGCCTTACTGGAACATCGCAGCCTAACTACCCGCTTCCAACCGGGCAACCGGTTTGGAATTACCGCCAGCTAATGATGAGTGGATCCTATACGGGCTGGCAGCAATTTGGGACTGGCACCAAGTTTGATTACCCGCCGACTACAAGCGGCATCTTTCAAGTCGAGGCGGTCTTTTTCGGCGACACAAATAACGCGGCTTATTATGTCAGGAAGCAAGATGAGCTAAAGACGAGTGATGGCTATATGGGACCAGGAAGGATGGGGCAACCAGATTCCTTTGGTGTTTGCGACACACAGATACAGATTAATATTCGGAACGAAGCGAACAGCTACCTTGGCAGCACAGCTTATGCAGAAAATGTTACCGTTCCTGCCGAATTTGGCTTTTCCGCGTATGGGACAGCAGGCAACGCAATTATTAGATGTAACCTATTTGTCGCAGATTGCTCCTGCGCGGTCAGCGCCACCGTTCCGGCGATCAATGGAATTTTTCACCATTATCCGCCCGTCGCAAATCAATGGGCCGGCGTGCAAAGCACAAGTCACGTGGCTGGCTATTTCACCACAGGGATTGCCTGGTGGCCCCTTTTATCGGCGGGCACCCTTCCGAATGGTGAATTTCCTCAACCCGGGTTTATTATTGCTCATCCAGATACTTCCGATGCGGGACATTGTGCTATTATCGACTATGACGGTGGCGGGATTGGAGCGGGAGTCTCAGGCACAGTGAACAAGAATTACAAATATTTCTACGACGGTACATCAGCGGTGCGTACATATCAGCCTTAATGTTATCCATGAAACTGAAACAAAGAAATTTTCCTCTGATTCTGACCTTAGTCCTTCTTGGGATGGCTACTGCGACGAAAGCCGACACAGCGCAAGACTTGCGAATAAAGGATCTCTTGACGCGAATCGAAGATAGGATTCCGGAAGGTTACCGGGACGCCGGAGCTATTATAGACAACGGAAATGAGAAGTCTCCGGAGTCTTTACAACTGCAAAGTCTAGTTCAAAAAAATTGGCCGACCGTGCTGGAAAACCTGCATACATTGGCGCCAACCGACCTTGATAAGGCAGTCCTCTTTGTGGCGTGCCAAACCATGTCTTCGGATAGTTATCTCCGGTTTTTAAATAGAGCTGCGGAGCTTGCTCAATCCAATGTAATAAGCAAACAGTTGTTAAAGTGGGCATTGTTCCCAGCAGACAAGCATGTAAGAGGCGTACTTGACTACAATTATGATAAGCCGATTGTAAAGGATATCTTACGGAAGGTGAAGGCGCTATATGTCGATGATCCAAATATGATCGCATTTTGTAATAATGTTCTCTCCGGGCAGAGCAAGAGAGACGATGAAGCCTATTTTAACGACAATCCTGCTGATCCTAGGCCGATTCCGGCAGTAGAAGATGCCGGCCAAGGTACGGGTCAGCAATAGGTCGCGCCGAAACGTCGGTTGCAGGCAGGCTCCTTCGAATTAGAGCGGACAGGCCTCCGTGGTCCGTTCGATTTGGGCATAGGAATCCCTTCAAGCAACCTACCCGGTCCCGTTCCCGCTGAAGCGGGCCCGGACCGGGCGGAACCTTTGATCTTTCCACAACCCCAGACAGGTCCATCAAGCGGAATACGGATTGTCTCCATTGCACCTTAGGCATCTCGCAGACTCGGTTGCCCCCGTTGCGCCTTGGGCATCTCGCGGACTCGGACTCGGTTCCGAGAACGTGAGCGTGGTCCTGAGTACCAAGAATTTTTCGAAATTCCGACAATACTGCCGCCGCGCTCGCCCATCTCACTGGTCCGCGCCGGTTACGTTAGTCGAGTTAGTAACGCTGAATTTCGGGCCGGAGCTGGCGTTGATCGTTACGTTGGTGAAGCTGACGCTGTCGGCGTGATCGACCGTCGCCCCTTTGTTCGCCGATAGGTTGCAATTGTTGAATTGCACATCCGTGATCGGCGAATTCGGCAGCCCGGCGACTTCGATCGCCTTCGCCGCGCCGGTGCAGGTGATGTTCTCACACTTCACTCCCTTCAGCGTCGGCGGCACGGGCGCGGCCTGGCCGTCGTTGTTCGTGGTGTACGCGGTGGTGATCCGGATCGCCACGCGCACCTTTTCCATCGTGACGTTGCTGAAGCTGACATTCTGCACCGTGCCGCCGCGGCCCGGACTTGACTTGATGTCGAGGCCTTCCCACGAAGTGTGGCTGATGCTGCAATCGGAGACCTGCACGTCGCTGACGCCGCCGGACATCTCGCTCCCGATGACGATGCCGCCCATCGAATTATCGACCGTGCAATGATCGACGATGATGTGCTGACTTGGCTTCGCGATGGTGTAGCCCTCGAGGTTCTTGCCCGACTTGATCGCGATCGAATCGTCCCCGGTGTGGAAATAACAATTGGTGATTCGCACGTTGGTGCACGAGTCGGGATCGATCCCGTCCCCATTCGCGATGCGCGTCGTGTCGTTCTTCGAGATGAGCCGCAGGTGATCGAACAGCAGGTTGTCGCTGTAAATCGGATGCACCGTCCAGGCCGGGCCGTAGCTCACCGTCAATCCGCGCACGGTGATGTTTTGTGCGTTCATCATGCAGATCGCCCGCCCGCGCGCGCGATTGCCCGATTTCTTCTTCTCCGCGGGGCCGAGTTCGAGGCCGGAGGCGTCGATGACACCCGAGCCGTCAATGATGACGTTGGTGATATTGTACGGACCGGTCTGGTCGCGCTTGCCGAGCGTGAGCAGGCTTGCATAACAATTCAGCTCCCATCCCTCATAGCGGCAGGGGATCAGGGGATAATCGGAGAGGTTCGTGCTCCCTTTCAACGTCCCGTCGATTTCCAGCGTCATGTTGCTCTTCAAAAACAGCGCCCCGCTGACGAATGTCCCCTCCGGAATGACCACCGTGTCGCCAGCCTGGCAGGCGTCGATGACCGACTGGATCGCCGAGGTGTTGTCCGTCGAGCCGTCGCCGACCGCCCCGGATTGCGTGACGTCGCGGGTCGTGGCGGCGCAGCACGTGGCGGCGAAACAGAAGGCCAGAAGAAAAGGCGTGGCGAACCTGGAAGAGGAGGGAATCTTCATCCGGCGAATCTCTCTCCCCGGCGCCGGCTTCCGCAAGACCTTTTTCCCCAGCCTCGCCGGAGCTATGAAGCGTTCGCGTCCTCCCCCAGCAGCAGCGAGACGGCCGCGGCGTATTCCTTCCTCGCCGCGTAAATATACGCGGCCTTCTCGATGAACCACGGCAGCGGGTTCCGTCCGGCGGCGGCCTGAAGAATCACCTGGTCTCCCTGGGCCTTCCTGCCGTCCTGATAGCATTCGTTGGCGAAGTCCTGGGCGGTGAGCGCGTCGTCCGGATTGGCGCGCCAGTCCGCCTCGACCATCGCCGGAGGCTCCGCCGAGTGCACATCAGGGAACGGCGGATCCGTGATCTGGCGCGACAGGATGCTCCAGGCGTCGGCGTCGAATCCCCAGCCGTGCAGAATCGACGCCCATATCTTGTAATCCGACGCCTCGAGCCCGGGCCGGCCCGCGATCCATGCGTCGAGCTGCGCGCGGTCGCCCCATTTGCGCAGGCAGGCGTAAAACTGCTCCGTCTCCCACGGCTCGAGCACGGCGCCCGTGCGGCCCCGCGCCTGCCACCAGTCCTCATAGGCCGCCTTGCCCTTCCCATCATCGGTGACCGCCCCGGCGTAGGTGAGCAGCAATTCGGGATGGCCCTCCGCATAATCCTGCCAGAACTCCGTCCCGCCGGCCAGATCGAGCGAGTTGCGATAGGCGCCTGTGAAAATGTCGGGCGCGCGCAGACCGGCTCGTTCGATCGAGAGACTCCAGAAATGATACGACATGCCCGGGGAATCGCCGCGGCTGAGCCATGCCTGCACGGCCGGCAGCGACCACGAGCTGGGATTGAGCCGGTCCGCAATCCGGAATTCCCGCCACGCCTCCTCGGGCCGGTTGCCGTCCACGATCTCCCGGATGCCGATTTGCTCGTGCAAATTCGCGTCGAGCGGGAAGGCGGCCTCGAGCCGATGGAGGATGTCCAGCGCGTTGCTCGTAGGCGAATAATTGATCCAAGCCACCTGCCGGCGCTCCGCCTCCGGCGACCATTGCGGCCAGTATACGCCCCTGAACGGCAGCAGCCAGAATACGCCGATCACCGCCGGCGCCAGCGCCCATGCGCGCCCCAGCCGGATCTGCCGCCGCCGCTGCAGCGGCGGGCATGCAATCGCCAGCAGCGCGATGCCAAACGCCGCCGTCCCCCACCGATGCACCGGCACATCCCAAAGCCCATGACACAACAGGGCGAACACTCCGGCGAACGCGCCCACGCGAATGAAATATCCGCGATCCCCCGCCCGCACAGCCTCGATGATGTTGCGAATCAGGAAATAAAGGAGGAACGCCGCCCCGATCGCGACCGGGATCGCGCCAAGCTCATCGAGCCAGAGCAGCCAACTGCTCTCCGGATGCAGGATGACCTGCTGGTGCGCCTCGACTGTTTGATAGATCGGATAAACTTGCGCGAACGTCCCGAGGCCGTGCCCCCACAGCGGCGCGTCCCGCCATACGCGCAGCGCGTCCTGCCAGATTTGCCAGCGGATGTTGTTTGGAATATTGCCATCCTCCGCCGAGCCGAAACGCGAGAGAACCTTCGAGCCGAAGGAGAGAACCAGCGTTGCGCAGATCAGGCCGGCCGCCAGCGCCGCCGCCACGGAGCCACGGCTGCGAAGCTTGGTGATCGACAGCGCCGCGAAGAGCGCCGCCCCGCATCCCAATCCCAGCAGACCCCCGCGCGATTTGCTGTCCAGCAGCGCGAGGATGACGAAAAACTCGAGCAAAATCGCCGCCGCGAGCGTGACCCATTGCCTCCGCCGCGCGGCGCGGATCAGGCATCCGCCGCCGGCGAGCGCGCCCATCGCCAGCAGCGCCGCGGTGTGGTTGCGATTCGGGAATGGCCCGAATCCCGTCCAGCCCGGCGTGTAGCGGACGCCGTAGATCATGTAATCGTCGCGAACCCCGAGCGCGATCGAGATGATCGCGATAAGCGCCGCCGCGCCGAAGAGCGCCCAGATCAAAAAGAGCCGCACCGGACGTTCGCACGCCATCGTCCGCACCCAATAGAACCAGGCGACCGCCAATACGCCCTCGAGGATGCAATCGACCGCCCGCCCCGGCTCGGGATTGCGCGTGAAGGGGAAGACGATGCCGTAATCCCGCGTCAGCACGATCCGCCAGAGCGGTTGAGCGAACCAGTTCGCCGGAAGAAACTGCGAGATCACGACGAACCCGACGAACGCTATCGCAACGACCGCCCAGAGCCGCGGCAATCGTGGAATCTCCGGCGGATAAAGCAAAAAGCCGAAAACCAGCCCGAATACGAGCCCGATCTGGACGACGCGATCCGCCGCGCCGAAAAGAATCAGCGCCGCCAGGATGATCGCCGCGAACACGGCGGGGGCGAGCCGCCGGTCGAATGAACTCCGGAGGAAATCGCGGGGAGTCGATGTCTGGACGGGGGTGGCCTCAGGCATGGGGAGAGCGATGGGGCTTATTCCACCAATTAAACTGATGCAATCCTCAACTCCACTTTTCGTTCGCCTTTAGATACACAACGCGAAAACAGTCCGCGATGCGCTGCCACTCGCCCGAGGTGCCCACGTCCCGCGGCGCGTGAAGCGTCAACTGCCCGCTGCGGTCGTACTTCACCAGGATGCGAATCGCCTCCTCCTCGGTCCAGTCCCCTTCCTCGAGGAAGCCGACCCGGCGCAGCGTTTGATTGAAAAGGAGCCAGAATTCCTCGGCCTGCCCGCACCGATCCACTTCCAGTTCCAGCAGTTGCGCCTGCAGCAGCGCATACCGGACCGTCCGCCGCCGCGCGAACAGCCGCTCGATCTGGTCGCCGACATTGGCGAAGCTGCGAATGTACTGGAGATAGCGCAGCGCGAAGATCGCCAGCAGAAACACCGCACCGATCGCGATGGGGATCGTGCGCCCCTGGCTCCAGATGATGCTCAAGCCGATGAGGCTCAGGACCAGGCAAATCCCATAGACGCCCAGAATCACGCGGCGCTTTGAAAAGCCGAGGTCCTCGAGCCGGTGATGGATATGCTCGTCATCCGCGTGAAAAAGCGGGAACCCGCGCAACCCGCGCCGCACCAGCGCGAACGTCGTATCCAGGATCGGCACGCCCAGTCCCACCACCGTCACCAGCATGACCGCCGCGATAGACCCCTTGTTCGAGCTGGCCAGCGACAGCGCCGCGATGCAAAACCCGATCAAATACGCGCCCCCATCCCCGAGAAAAATCCGGGCCGGCGGGAAATTGAATACGAGGAAACCGAGCAGCGCCCCCGCCATCGTGAAGGCGTACCACGCGACTGGCCGCTGCTCATTGAGCCATCCGGCAATCCCGAGCGTCACCGCCATGAAGAGCCCGAGGCCCGTCGCCAGGCCGTCGAACCCGTCGATCAGATTCACCACGTTCGGCAGAGCGATCAGCCAGAATACCGTCAGCCCCATGCTCATCAACGGCCCCAGGTTCACGCTCCACGCCCCGCCCGGATACGTGACCCGGTCGATGCGCAGCCCCATCCAATAGACCAGGCAGGCTACCGCGATCTGCCCGGCCAGTTTCTTACGCGCCCCGAGCGGCTTGAAATCGTCCCACAGCCCCAGCCCGCACATGCAGACCGACCCGAGCAGCACGGGAAAAAAGGAAGTCGAGCACTCCGGGCTGACGCTCAGGATCAGCACCAGCCCGATCGAGAGGGCGCTGATGATTGGCATGCCCCCCAGCCGCGGCACCGGCGCGGAGTGCCGCTTCCGATTCTGGTTGGGATCGTCGAGCCCGAAATTGCCCTTCTGCGCCAGCCGAATGACCCACGGCGTCAACAGCAGGCAGATCATGAAACCGAGCAGGAAGAGCAGCAGGGAGAGAATCATGGCGCC